>Ga0182030_10006402_pt1 | contig 24851 bp, 32 predicted proteins | sample 812S3MmetaG_FD_121299 | JGI IMG/M metagenome (GOLD analysis project Ga0182030, IMG submission 121299) | Permafrost microbial communities from Stordalen Mire, Sweden - 812S3M metaG (Illumina Assembly) | ecosystem: Environmental > Terrestrial > Soil > Wetlands > Permafrost | place: Sweden...
ACCATTCTGTGGCCGGAACGGATGCCGGCCCTGGAGCGGGCGGCGTCATGAACGCGCAGAATCTTTCGCAAATCAATAGGCAGGGGAAGGGGCAACTACCCCCCTCCCCCTCCCCCCCTCCCCCAAAACAAAAACTTGACGCTTTCACAAAAGAGGTGTCACACCCCCCCCCCCCCACAAAAAAGAAGAGCCAGATACCACTCCAGTATGAGATATTTCACTCCAAAATTCAACCAAACGTTCCTGTCGGGGCAGGTTAGAAGTGAAAAGAGGACTGTCCGAGGCTTTCAAGTGGGAGATAGCGGACGAATGGAGAATCGGAGTCTTTTCATATGATAATCTACTAGTCCCAGAGCACGGCACTCAAGCCATCATCAACCTCCGGTATCCCTGCACTTCCTACCCGCAAGCTCGCGAGTTGGGGACCTAACTTCCCAGTGACAGGATCCCTCTTCACAACAACCACATTCGCCGTAGTCTGGTCACCGATCACCACCAAATCTCCCGCTGTATTGATGTCAAAGGTGCGCGGGTACGTGCCTCCAGAAGAAATGATATCGATAAAGGTCATATTTCCTGTAGAGTCAAGGGAGAACGTCGCAATGGAGTCATTTGGCGAGAAAGAAAGGTCTCGGCGATTCGAGGCATACAGGAAGTTATCTTTAACATGGACCTCACCAACCTTCGTACCTGTTGGAGCAGTTGCGTTCCCGGGCATAGTGGTCAATATTTGCAGCTTGGTTAGGGAGATACATCCATCGACATATGCAACGGAAAATGCATGGACGGTATTTGCGAGCTCATTCCCGACGTAGAAGATCTTGCCGTTTGTACTGAAAGTACCATGCCGAGGACCTGTACCTCCTACCTCCACATAGCTACCACAGGCTGTGAGAATCCCAGAGCTCCCGATGGAATAAATTCGAATGAGGTCTGCTCCAAGGTCTGGGGCTAGGACGAATGCTCCTGTGGGATCTGTGATTGTCTCGTGCGGATGAGGGGCGTCTTGCCGGGATGGGATGGTTCCTTTTCCAGACATGGTCAAGGTGAAAATCTGTTGAGCGGTGGACGACGAGTGTAGTGGCAATCTGAATGTAGAGATAGTGGATGTCTGGCTAGTATTGAGGTAAGCGATGAGATCGTAAACACACATCCTTAGAGGGCATACTAATGTGCAATAGCAACATATCCCCCGTCTCCATACAACACATTTGCAACACCGCCTCCGATAGCTGTCGCTCTCGCTATTTGCGTCAATGATCCATTTGTAGCCGCTGAAACTGCAGTCAAGGAGCCGTTTCCAGGAGATGTCTCATCAGATGCGTATATAGTCCGATTGGCAGCATCCCAAGTCATCCAGCTAGGTTGGCCTCCAATCCTCAAAGAAGTATTCAATGCCAAGGAGTAATTACCATCATTTGTGGGATTGAAGGTGAGAGTATTGATAGTACCGCTATAGTGAGAGACGAATATATTTGCAGCAAATCCAGTGCAGAGCAGTAGCTGCAAGATCGTAAGTTGGTAGACGTAATACATCTTAGCAGACTATTGAGGAGAGTCGGAGAGAACGACGATTGACGAGCTGAACAAGACGAAGGAAGACATGACCAGCTTCATTTATTATATAAACATAGGTACGTGTCACGAAATACATGTCTCTAAAAGATACATCCCTTCGCCCAGTATAGTGAATGTTTCATATTGATTCATCAAAGTCACATTTTAGGGAACGATGATGCCGCATTTTATTTTGCCTCAAATGGAGCACACAACAAGCGAGAGCCTATTGAGAATTCGGCTCAATCATCCCATGAATTCGGTAATTTTCCAAATAGCCAAATACCACTTAGGCAATATAGTCTTGTATTAGCATTTGGGAGAGTGATTCGCTGCTCAGCCTAGAATACTTGTAATGCGATCTCTGATGATGACTACGTTTTTTTGACGGCTGGAACGGAGAAGCAATGTTTCCCATCAAAAAGTACATGTGAGGCTATACTAGAATCGATGGGTACGCTTCGTAGGATGGATGCAGGTACATATTATATTGTAAGGGCATATGAGGTCAGCTGACTATGGACGGCGTATTGACAACTTACTCCGTAAAGGCAGGTAGGTAAGGACTTAGAATTGTCCAGAGCCATGAGTGGTCCCTGCGTAACGTGAATCGAGATGAAGTGGCTGAAGCATGAGATTGTCTAGCGTGCGATAACTGAATATGCAGCGTGAAGCATTTCTAGAAAGAGCCTCCTGATGAAACGCTCTTTCCCGATCCGGCTCGTTGACAAACATTACGAGCGATAAAATTGATAGCGAGATGGTTGCACTTACGCGCAGGCGCGGCGCATGAAATAAGCCGTTGCGGCGAGGTATTGGTATATAAGGTAACGCGCCGCAACACGTCGTACCTCCTTACGAATAGCATACATCTCCCTCCTTCATCTTATCCCCTTCCACTTCATCGATGAGTAATCCCACAAGCAACACGAGAAAAGTCAACTCCACTCAATACTCGTCTCCCAAGCCTTGTCTTTGACCGCCCTCATTGAAGACCAGCGCCACAGTCCACAAATACCATCAATATCTCTAATTATTCACCCCGAAATTTAATCAACATGTCCCTCATCACCACCTCCATCCGCCTCCTCCGTCTCCTACCCGTTCTCACCTCAACCATAACCCTCATGTTCGCGCTCGACGAAGACATTTTCTTCGGAACTTGGATGGCGCCCTCTTTTCGCGACCGTGCTAACACGCACCTCCCAGCCTGGTTCCAGCTCTGGGGCCGCCGTGGCCGCTGGATAATTATTCTCGGCTATCCCGCAAATTATATTCTTAGCATCGCCAACCTCCTCATCGCTCGCTCTGATCTTCACGCCGCAGGATCGGCAAAGTGGTATGGGATGGGATTGCTGTTTAGCTTGGGTCATATTGCGATTTTTGCTAAACGAGCATTGAAGTTGTTGAGGGAGATTAAAGAGGATGTTCCGAAGGGGAATGCTACTTATAGTATGGGAGTATGGTTGAGAATGAATGCTATACGGGCATTCACGACGGATTTCCCAGCTTGGATTTGCTTCATTGTTGCGGCTCTGAAGACATTGTGAGGGAATTCTGTATCAAGGAAGCCGAGGGGTATGAATGGATTAGTTGATGTGAGGGAATATCAAAATCCAGGCGTACTATATGAAAATAATGGATTGAAATGGGGAGCGACATCTTGATGATAAATGCGCTAAAACAAACTTTTTCAGTGTGAAGTCTAGACTTCCTCCATACTTAATGAGATGTGGTGAGAAGTCGCCTCATTCTTGCACAACTTGGGTCAAATGTGATTTGCAATGGCCATCACTCCGTTCTTGGGAGCTCTGCAAATTCAGATCAGATAGTCTTCCACAGCTTGCAATTTTCTATTGTCTCAAAATTTAGCAGACATTGAAACAGGGCAAGTGCGAATCGTGCAGATGTCTAATTGCTTGGATTTTTCTCCAAAACTACCAAAGCCAGGACAATCCTGAGGTGAAAATTGCCCTCAGAACAAGTGGGGACCATAGAATCTTCAATATCCATGGGGATTGTCTGATAAGTGACTTCCACTCGTGCAACCTGTAGCATCAGCTTGCTCCCCGCAGCAATCCCAAATGAACCACCGAGGCTCTTTCCATCTGTTAAGATCCTCTTGTTCCTCCTCGCTCAATGGACAGTCGTCACGTATATCGAGCTTGCCTTGAAACAATTAGCATCTAGCCATGGTATTCGGAAAGATTTCGTACCATCATGATATTCGCAATTGCCGTATTCTTGATCATCCTCCCGAAAACGCTCTCCGCAGAGCTGGCAATCCGCCAATTTGCCTTCATCGCCATCCAAACTATTCAGCCCTTCACACCCAGTCTTGCTTGCAAGACCGGTAATCTCTGGCCTCAAATTTCGCACTTCTCTCCCATCTCTGCAGCCTTCTTCAATCCCGTAATTGATACTCGCAAGTTTGTCTTCTATTCTCCCAATCCCGCAACTGATGCTGGTAAGGCTATCATTTATTTCCTGGAACCCTTCCATCATACACTCATGAGTCCGACGACGTGATTCTTCCAAAGCACGATTCGATTCTTCTAAAGCCCTAATCCCGGCCAGAATCTCGCGCCACATGGTTTGTTGCGGGGTTACAAATTTCACAGGACCAACAACGGCGCTTTCCAATTCAAGCGGGGGTACGTATCTTTCTAAAGCCATTTTATCGGGATGATAGGAGTCGTTGCCAATATTATCAACGGGTTCTGCTGGAGAAATCTTTTGCTGTTCTTGAGCACGGGTTTGGATCTCTTCGAATGCATCGTTTGGGTCTTTCGAATTTCTCCCAATCTGCTTCGAACGCAGCACAAGACTTGTTTGGTTTGACATCTTTGCGTTGCAAGTATCTTTCTAGACGACTAGTATTCGGTTTCTCTGCAAGAAGGATAAATGAACATGTCTCTTCAGAATCCAAAAATGTTGTTTTGTTATGAACCGGACGGAACAAGGAAATATGAGGGACATGTTCCGTTTGTTGGCACTAGGGACGCACCAGTAGTTACTATTATTCATGTTTCAAATTGAGAAATCAACTCGTATTATGTGAGAACCCGATGCGAGGTACTGGTCCCCTGAGCGGCTTCGTGCATGATACCCAGCTTTTATTTCTTTGTCCTGCCTAAATCTAGTGTAACCTCCCGTCAACTTTCTTTTTCCTAAGCAGTACTTGTCTTATTCTCAAATTCTTTAGAAGTATTGAAGAATGGGACTATGTGAATTTTCTCTGGCTCTGCTTGCGAAGGTTACAGTCTGTCAGCCCCGCCTCTTGGCCCGGTTCCTGCCCGATTGCTGTCAGTCCTCCTTCATTTCGTTCCCGCCCATTTACTACTCCCCTCGATCCCCCACTCCAAATCCACTTCACTCGTCATCAAAATACACGTGTCCCTCAACGCCGGCAGCCTCAACTCAAAATTTGCCTTCTGATCTAAGATCTTCATCAGCATATTCTCCTCCCCAGTAAAAAGCCCCTCCCTCTAACCCCTCCTTCATAGAAAATTAAGAATACAGAATATACATACACTCAGGATCAGCACACATATCCGCAAAATGCTCCAAACTACTATACTGCGCCAACACAACCTCATCCCACTCACCCATCTCCACCGTCTCCGCAATAATCTTTACGGCTCCACCACGCTTGCTTCCCATCCCGGCTTTGAAAGCTTCAATGTAGGCAGAGTAGCTAGTACGCGCTTGCGGGAAGGGGTGGAAGGAGAGGAAATTTAGCATTGAGATGGGTCCTGTTGGGCAGAGTGGGGAGCGGGAAAATGCGAGGAGGGAAGGTGTCAATTCTACGCGTTGAGTGGATGTTGCAATTAATGGAGTTGAGAGGTTGTGGAGGGGTGGTGAGGGCTGCGGCGCTAGGAGGTTGTGGTTGAGGGATGGGAAGGTAGCGAGGAAGTCAGGGGGTGCGAGAAGCCGGATGTAGAAGGTTTGGGAGCTCAGAGTGGCGAGTGGGCTAGGGAGAGTACGAGTTTGGGGTGGGAAGATAAGGAGGATGTCCCAGGTCTGGGAGAGGAGGTGGGAAGAGGAGGTGGGTGTTATAATCCATTGGATGATGCGGGCTGTGACTAGGGGCTGCAGGTCGGAGGTGAGAAGCGTGCTGAAGAATGTGGAAGGAGTAATAGCAGGAGGTAAGGAGATGAGGGCGAGTGTCAGAGTAGTCATACTTTCGTGGTCAATCAATGTTTTGTCTCGTCTCTCTGGAAAGAAGGAATGCCGAAGAGATACGAAAGTGGGGGAGGACTTGAGCGGTGAAATGGGATATTGACGTCGTTGCACAATATATGCATGATATGGAGATCAAAGCTGGGTAATATGCACAAAGCCTAATCGGGATACTTAATGCCACGTTTTCACTTATCAATTGGGCTCTCAACTTGATATGAGATATTAACAGATTTAATTATTTTCATTATCTCTTTAACATTCACGGTAGAGAGTAAGCAGAGGCTATAGAACTTACGACTGGTAGTCAATTCCCAATAAGGGATTTGAATATTGCCAGGATTAACTGTCGATCAAAGACTGTTCAAGAGTCTTCATCATTCTGGGAATTACAATCAAACAATCTAGTCTCCGAGATACAAATATAATGGTGTTGAAAGATAAGAAATAAATTCTAGAAGTTTGAATGGTGCAAGGGACGTACTTCCAAGGCAAACCTTGATGATTCGCAAAGGCTCGTATCTCCAAAAGATTCAATGGCCTAGCTTTGCTCTAGAGGTCTCAATTTTCTTGGATTATTTGAGTTTGCTGGTCTAGGGTGGGTTATAATGAGGCTATGCCAATTCACTTTTTCAAATTTCAAGATCAACCGTAAGTCCCAACATTTGAAGCCGGGGCCTATGATGACTACATGACTATAAGCCCCTTCTCCCATGCTCCAGGTCAAAGAAAAAAGTTCACTCTCCCGTATCTTGCACAGCATGGAAAGTAGTCTGACTCCATCCCTCGGCCGAAGTGCCCACAGCAAAAGGAAGAGTACTCAGCCTCCTTCTAATTTGCAGAGGAGAAATTTCCAGGCTTGCGACAGGTCGACGTCAAAATACAGGCCCCACTTCCTAATTATTATTTCGGAGTAACGAACATACGAATAACGAAATGAAATGATAAACATGTTTCAACTCCTAGTCCCAAAAGTTCTCAAACGAACCAGAAGGATTCCATTGAGGCTGAGTATCACACCCCCCACACCCCCCGGACTCACTCCCGCTCCTCTCCACTTCACTGGCCCAAAACAAAAATCGCATAAGCACAGTTCTCGTTGCGCCTCGAAAATTCTCAGGCAACATCAGAAGGATTGAGGCTGAGTCGTTGATCTACATCTCACGCACTAAGCGAGCCACCAAATACTAGTAGTACGCGTTCGGGGATCACGTTAAGCAATTGCCTAATCGGATACCGCTTCTTCATTCTAGTCACAATATGATATTTACTCCGCCATCTTCATGCTTACAAATATTCACGATAGGCAACAAGTTTTGTACCTTTATCATATCACTAGTGAATCGCGAAATTACGCGTTCACGTATTCACTTACCAAGAAATGTTCGCTTCTCTAACTCTTTTAGGCTTGATGCCCCTAGACAATCGAAAAGGGGGCCTGTGCCACGTGAGGAGGCGATGCTAAGCATTTTGATAAGCAAAGGGGTTGGTAATAATGACCTGCAAGCCAACGGGAGCGGCGGCGGGGCTGCATAGCCCATCATCTTGGTTGTGCCGTGCATGGGTATTGCTTTACGAGCTTTACCTTCGCCAGACTGAAGAGCTAGAAATGAATGCCCATATGAGGTTTGGCACTTGGCGTTCATAACGAATATATGACCAGAAAGCACATGTCAGTGACTTGCGAGTCTGCGACTAGGCATCCGGAGGCACATATGCAGTGTCGTACTCGCTCTGTCTAGCATCAAATGTGATCGGGTAAACCCTATGTGGATATCTGGGCTGTGCAGCAAGCCTTTTTTTTATTGCGGTCAAAGAAGTGAATGCCTGTATCAGACTGGAGATAATATGACGTTATCTGAGAGCATATGGCAATAACTTGCAAGTCATCGGCTAAATCATCGAGCGAGCCCATGCAGATTTATGCTGACGTTCCATTCTTTTAGTATTTATTGTGATTAAGTAACCTTGTATGGGTCTCTGGAGGGCTGTGTAGCAAAATCTAACTTTGCGGTCAACAATGAACAATGTAATGTAAATGAGAATCTTCAACGAGCGACGCTATGGTTGTTTGGAAGGATTCATATGCCTGCAATATGGTGCGGTGATTCGTGAATGATAGGCGAGTAGGTCTAGATGAGATCTCAATGCTCCTCCTTTTTGTGACGAGTTCCGGACCATCGTAATGACCTTATTCTTCTAGATGGATTTTCATGCCTGCGATATCGTGCGGAGGATTCGTGAGCGAGAATGGCTGAGCAACCCACCGGGTTGCGGAGAGATCGTGATGCTCCTTTGAGACGAGTTTCGGACTATCCTGTCGTACCTACCCTGTTACTCTCGAGGGCAAGTTATGCAATGAGGGCGGAGTTAAGTAGACTGCTTGATCTATGAAAATGAGAAAATGGTATATGAACTAAGGGAAGAATCTCTTCTCCTGGCCATGTTCCTGCTCTATTCCTACAAAATATCATTATGGCGCCTCTTCTCCCCTTGTGCGTGGATCAAAGAGAGGAGCATCGCCCCTTCCCAAGTATCGATTCTGATGAAGTAAGCATTAATACCTCGTCTTCGTCTTCACAACATGTCCCACGCCATCCATGGACAGCACTGCTCAGACATAGCATAAGCACCTCAAGAGTAGGGAAGAAGAAGGGGTGGAGAAATCGAGTCATTCTCATAGCGGGCGTGAGTCTCATCCTTGGCCTCATAGCAGCTGTGTTTGTTCCACCTTCCCATCTGATTCTAACAACCAGCGCTAACTTCAGCACAACAGGGTCTGGCTTTCCCTCGTCATCACCCTCATTCACCGACTCACACCAAGAACACTCTCAACCGGTGTCCAAACAATAGCTCAACACTGGAATAGCCCCAATGACTCAGTAGCATTGCTATCACCTTGGCCTCAAGACTTCAGCCGAGATATTACCCCTATACCCTGCCACTCACATAACGATTACATACGCCGCGTACCGTTATACGATGCTCTAGCTGTTGGTTGTATTGGCGTCGAAGCAGATATCTGGGCTCGAAACGACGCAAATGGGGATAGTGATCTCTTGATTGGCCATAACTCGAAGTCGCTGCAACCAGATCGTACACTTCGAAGTCTCTTCCTTGATCCACTTCTCCAAATCCTCGAGAACCAAAACGCAAACAACACTGCATATACCGTTGGGGTCTTCGACAACTCCCCCAACTCAACACTCATCCTACTTATCGACTTCAAAGAACCTGATCCCATACTCTGGACTCTTCTGAATCAGCTACTCAAGCCTCTTCGCCAGAAGAACTGGTTAACACATTGGGATAACACCACCAACAACGTCACCTCCGCTCCCATCACAATTGTGGCATCAGGCTCCGCTTCCTTCGACTTAGTAACCTCCAATACAACACACCGAGACATATTTTTTGATGCCCCTCTCGAGGACATCGCCAACCCAAAATACAACACCACAAACTCTTACTATGGAAGCGCCTCAATTAAGCAAGCATTGGGTAAGATGTGGTTTGGTCGGTTCAGCTCTAAGCAGTTGGATACTATTAGGACGCAGGTTGGTGCAGCTGCAGAAAAAGGGTTGAAATCGAGGTATTGGGATACGGTGGCTTGGCCGATTTCGTGGAGAGATTATACATGGAGGATTCTGGTTGGTAGAGGGGTGGGGATGTTGAATGTGGATGATTTGGTGGAGGCGAGCAGGTGGAATTGGAATTGGTGTGTTGTTGCAGGGTTGGTTTTATGTGGTTATTGAGCTATAACATGCTCAGATTTTATCTGGTGTATTGTGAAGAAACAAGAATTGAAGAATACAGGGTGAAGACTTACCATACACAGTAAGATCGAACCCAAAGATATATATATTTCCATTTGACAAATAATAACTAAATTTATCCCTAGGATTCAGCCAGGATATCAGTTCCATTTCCACCTGCAACAGCTCGCCACCCCACTAAGCACCGCCGCAACCCCAGAAATCATCCACCTCCTCCCATTAACCACTCCCCACCTCGTAACAATCTCCCTCATATCCCTCCTCTCCGCCCACCTCCTGCACTTCTCCGTCGCAGTATGCTTCCACGCACTCGGCATTCCCTTTCCATTCTCCTCCATCCTGACCCTTTGCTCTCTCAACAGCTTCTCTGCCTTCCATTTCCCTGCCCCATTAATCCCCGGTTCCATATACAATATCGTATACGGTATTATCGAGAAGGTGAGGAGTGCAGCCAGGACGTACAATCTACAGGATATGCGAGACGGAGAGAAGTACGCGAGGAGGGCGTTGGAGAGAGTGCCGGTTAGGATTAGGGGTCGGATAAAGCGGGGGCCGTATTGGTAGGCTTGGAGCCATTGCTTGGCGAGCGTGGTAGGGGTTGCATGCGTGAGGAGCGGTGGAATTACGATGTAGCTGTAGGCAAAGGTTATACCTGTCATTGTCAGCGAAAGTCCGCGGGCCTTGGTCAGAAGAGTATAGAGGGGTTTACCGGTATAGATAGAAGGCGCGATAATACCGACTATCTTCGCGGTTTCCAAGACCTTGGGGAGCAAGCCTATCGGCGTATCCATGTTTCTGGAACCGTGAGAAGAGAAGGATGATTATTTGCTATCCACATTTGAGAAAGATCTGTTGCTCTTGGATATCAATGATTGTATCGCTCCTGTAAATACCACTGTGTTTGGATTGGAGGTTTGGCGTAAAGTTGCAATAAATCTTCGAGGCTAGATTAGGTACAAGTATTAGTGGTGAGGTTTCAGCCTCATGATCTCCGTGCAGTTACGGCCATGTGTGATTACGAAAACGAGCCGTGGAATTGACTTCTAGTTATTTGTAACTGATAATCCAAAATGAATATTTAAAATCTAGTCATATTCAAGTCAATGGGATATAAAAGATGGCCTCGAAATCCTTTCTTATTGTGTTAGATCAATGTAGACGTTCATATTGTATTACACTGTGCATTTAATTTAGGAATTCCTCATTGTCTAATACGAACACAGACACCTTCCTCCTTTAATAATAATCTAGATATTCATGTTGTGCTACCATACATAACTCAATCATCACCGCGTGATATCCAGAGCATAGCACACATCTCTAGCATCTTTTTATTTTCCTGCTAATTACTTGGGCTACACAAGATCAATTCGCTGCTACTGTCGCTTTGTGCTGGGCGACGAAAACATATAACAAGACCCCTTCACACAGAATACACCAAGATTCATTTCAAAATATGTCAAAAGGCTCAAATATCCATTCCCTATTTTCCCCCCTGAAACACCAGCGTATGCGGTGAGCACGCTAATTTAAAGGTAGTATAACACAAAAATTCAACAAGAAATCAGCGGTGATCGATAGGATCTGGTATCTGGAGCTTTTCCTCGAAATGCAAATTACCTGCCTGACCTCCATGCTTTATCGTAAACAGCGTAAAAAGTGTTCTCCCAGAAAGAACGCAAGAATATATGAACAGGAGAAGCGGCGGTAGTCTCTGGAGTACATGAAGTCACAAAGGGAAGGTTCCGTCAAAGGTGTTATTGGCCGTAGGCAGCCCAGTTGCGATGAGCGTCTTGGAGAACTATTGAATGGTCAGCGAAGATATAAGAATTTTGAGAGATGATTAGAGACATACTGTGTAGGACATGTCCTTGACCACTCCGATCCTCGCAAGCAATTTGCAATCCACCACCTTCGACAAAATCTAACACCACGCTGTTGGGAAGCTCTTGCATTTCAACATCTGGAATAGTAGGCGTCCTGAATTCACTGAGATGAAATCTGCGAGTAGCTCCGGTGCTGGCCTTATCTCGTCCATTGCCATGCGCTGTAAGTGCAGGAGAGATGATAAGGTAACCTTGAGAATCGAGCACCATGGAACGGCGCTTCCAGAGCAAGGTATCGGGGAATTGAACATTGACATCACCGATGTTGACACTAGTAGTCGTCGTCGGTATTGCCGAAGATATTGAGGAATGTGGTGAAGGGGAGACAAAAGCCTCCGATTCTTCGCGAACAGTGGGAGACATAGTGTGGGCAAGAGATTTGCGAGTGGAAGATATCGAAGAGGACATTCGTCGAAGCATGCGACTCGCACGGTTGGACTTCTTCTCCTTCTCATCGTTAGTGGAGGATGAAGAACCTGCTGTTGGTGGTGGGGAGAATGATCCGCCGATATCACGACTTCTCGATCCTGAGCGACGACTGCTAATTGACAATGCGCGATGAGGACCGGTGCTACCATTTGTATGAGTAGAAGGAGGCCGGTTAGGTGACATGACTGAAGGGGATGAGACCGATGGCTCGATTGTAATAGAGCGACGATGCTCCGAAAATGAAGCACGCCCTTGGTTGATTAGATCCTTCACAACAGTGATTGACGATCTTCGCTCTCTGGCTGTGGTTGTCTTGGATGAACTAGACAACCGTCTTTCTTGAAGTGTCTCTTTGGTTGAGGTGGTTATGGCCTTTTGGTGGTCGATCACCAATGGAGATTGCTTAAGATCTAGCGGAGTATACTCTGATGGGTCCTTGCCAACATCTAACATGGTCGGGAATGGCTGTTTAGGATCTCGAACAATTCGCGCTGTGACCGAAATGGATTCAGGACGGGACTTTGGTGGTTGGCCAGAGGGAACAGGGCTGGCCTTGAATGCATCGACCCGAGTTTGAATAGAACCAGACCTGCCGCGCAGCTTGAAGGCTTCTGGAGAAGAGTTTGGAGAATTTGAAGGTGATGGAGTAGTCCTGTTTAAAGAGTTTGCTCGTTCGGCAATCGATGGAGATCTAGACCCGCGAACGCTTCCCTTTCTGACAGAAAAGAAGGCTGGAGAGGGTCCTGGTGTAGGTCCTGTTGACGCGGAGGTGGGCGTGGCACCGGGTGCGACACTTGATAGCTTCTCGAGTGCCTTAATTCTTTGAGAAATCCCCGTTCCAAGATTGACCTTCGTCGCCATAGGTTTAGCAGGCTGCTGACTTATACGGGTCAGGTATGCCGCTGAAGCAGAAACAGAACGCGAATTTTCCGACTTGTTCGGAGGGGTCAGCAATTGCGATTCTGAACTGTCTTTCTTGACACTAGCTGAAAATGCGCGGGAAAACCGGTTCCCAGCTGCCTTCTTAGGGCTGGGAAACACAGGGCTCATAGGAGATTTTGACACAGAAATTGGTTTTGCCTCTTGAAATACGGCTGATTGTAGTTCTTCCATAAGCTCATCATCAGAAGAAAAGTTTGCATCTGAGTTGGCGGCACTTTTATCTGTGAGTTCGATGTCGGTTCGGATGGGTTCAACGAGGGCTCGGCGCTTCATCCTTTTCGAGGATTGCTGACCAATATCTTGGCCGTCCTCGGTGAGTGATCTCTTCGTATCAATCGAAAATGTGCTTCCAACAGGAGATTTAGAGCTAATAGCCAAATATTTTGGATTTATAGACTGTGGCACGGGTTCTGTTGGAACGCTAGGGACTTCTGCACCCTTGAGGTCTTGGACGCTGAACTTCGACCTTGGAACCTTCCATTCTTTAATGGGAACAGCAGGTGCTTCTTCGAGTTCTTCCACTGTCTCTTCATCTGGCTGTTTTACTTGATTGGGCTCTTCCCTAGTCTTATGATTGGGCAGTCCGAGTTGCTCGATTTCAAGAATCGGCCTTGCCAATTCCTCAAGTGCTGCGGGTGAAGTCTTATTATCTAGACTCTCAATTGGAGGCTCAGTGGGTTCGACCTTTGCGACTATCTCCGCCAGAGCTGGCTCCTCGACCTGATGAACCTCTTCTCTATGGATTTCAGGAACAGCAATCGGGCTTGGCACAGGCTCATAAGTAAAGGGCAGTAATATCGGCAATCCCTCGGCCCGCTCTTGCTCAGCAGTTGAGATCGGCACGGCCACATGATCTGGAAACATTCGAATGGCCGCTTCCTCGGATTTTGTTTCCTGACTACTTGGAGGTTCGGAGGACTCGTGTTGCGGAGGAATCTGGAGCGTGCTTTTCTCAGACGTTCCCTCGTCCGAGCTTGGGATTGGAGAGAGACCATGATCTCTAGTCGCCGGAATCGAGTTTTCATTAGACTTTTCCTCAATAACCGAACTTGGCTTTGTAGTCTGTGCCTCTTGTATTGTCTCATCAGTGGATTCAGATATAGAGGAAGCCCTTGTCGATTCGGCCTGTTCCGATGGACCCACAGGGGATACAGGGTACGAATCTGATCTAGTAGCATCTGATTCATCAGTTTTCAGGGTCGACCTGGCATCAAATGCGATGCCAGAATCATCTTCCTTGGCCATATCATTCAGCATAGCCAGTGTATCTTGAACTTCCTTGGGCGCTATGGGAATCCTGTTATTTTGAGGTGTGGGGCTTTTCGGCCCCTCGTCCAAATCTAGATTTTGCTCTGATGAGGGTGCTTTTAAGCTCATTTCTCTTTGCTTCTTTCGAAGCTCCATTGCTTTCATTAATCGAGCTTTTTCTGGCGTTATGGAAGGCATTTTTGGGGCATTCGTATTAGTGGATGTAAGAGGCTTTGTTGAAGCGCCAGAACTGGTATTCGGTCGTCCACCACTCGTATGAGGTCTGACGGGATTCGTTTGTAAAGATTGTGAATTCTCTGGAATCATAGGTGGAGAAACCATCATGCTCGGCGTTTCTGAGTGATATTGCGATTGCGGTCTACTCTTTTCGTTCTTGGATCCTCTAGAGAATAGTTTGAGACCTGGCGGGAGTGTCGAAACTGGTCGATAGTGGGAAGCTGCACCAGAAGTGTGCGGTCTCCCCCCAACATCAAGCGACGGGCGTGGTCCCAGCTTGATCTTTGGCTTTCCATTCGAACCGTATGAGGAATAGCTATATAGTTCGGGTCGCGTGGATTGGGAGGATTTTCGGGGTTCGTTTTCGTTCGATTGGAATAGCGAACTTTCAGTCTCCGGAGCCATTGAGCGATAGCTTGTAGACGGTGCAAGGCCGGTAGGTAAAGCTGGCGGTGGGGAGGACGGTGGTACAGATTGTCCTGTAATCGAAGGAGCTTTAGCCGTTGAAGGACGTTCTTCAGGAACAGTAGACTGTCTCTTTGCTTTGTTCTCTTCCTCCTCGTCTTCAGCAATCTCCATTAAGCGTCGCCTCCGCAAAGAGCTAGTCGAAGAAGATGTAGAGCCAGAAGCGGTGTGCAGCGAGCATGCAGCGGAAAGGGTGGTATCTCGAAGTTCTTTAGAAGTAGTGATTGGGAATACAGTATCGTGAGGGGAAAAGCGTTCTGTGACTGCAGTGAAATGGACTTGCGCGCGTGCTTTATGTTGTTAGCAAAACTGTGTCTCATGATTTATGTTTCACTGAAAAAAGGGATATTCACCTTGGACCAGTCTCGAGCACTCCTCCGGCACATATTTGATGACAACATTTCTCCGCCTATATCGCAGAAACCCAAACAAGGGAGACGCCTCTTCATACTGTGCAATTGAGTTTCGGATTTCCACAATACCGCCATTGCCCCGTCCAAGAAGTTCTATCTCGTCCCGCGATTTGTATTTGAGGAGGAACCTGACATCCTATTAGTTCTCGGGTTGAAAACTTGTCCGCGGGCGAGGAAGCTCACCATCCTCCTGGCTCTGCCACCGCAGTATCATGCGCCTCTTTAACCTTCGCATCATCCAGACCATTCAGCGACATTGCCCTCCGATGGTACTCGTGTAAGATTTCAACTCGTTGTGTTTCGTTAACCTCAGTCCGTCGCTAAGAAACTTCCGGTATCTTTCAGGGGTAATGTCGGTATGTACATTGATACGACGAAAATAGCTCATCTGCCCCCGGCAGACTCTAAATATGTGAAGCCCAATCCAATTGAGACGACAGCCTCTTCAGCAGGTATATATTCGTATATTCGAGATCGAAGCAAATGAATACTTGGCTGGGGATACAAAAAAATGCGGTTTCGTTCTAGCTCGGTTTAGCGCTGGGCATCAATCCGCAGGCTAAATTAAACCTCGACGCCTTCGATTCTTCGTGGGAAAGAATTGCCGCCGGCGAGGTCTCAGGCGGCGGGAAGGGATATTGTCAACACTGGATTGAGTTAAGATGCTTCTCAAAGTGGTTCTGGTAATTATTGTTCTGCGTAAATTTTTATTGTCTTCGATCATTCCAAAGTGTTTCTGCAAAGAGAGGAGATGGAACTGAGGGTTTCGGGGAGGAGGGTAATCATGCGTGCTTTGACCCCTTCCCCACAGACCTTTCAACGGTTGTGTTCTCGCAGGATTCTAGAATACGTCCAATAGGATGGCTCGATCGAACACTTTCGATGGAAACTGATAAGCAACCTTGAATTTGTCCAGCAGTGTGACGGAGCTCCAGTATAGTAAGCTGGATGATCAATGGTGATGCTCATCCGGCACCAAAGACATGATCAGTATTACTCTGCTTATTTATCATCTGGTGGGGGTTTTGCAATGCCATTTACATTCTTGTTTTGACAAGGTGCCATGATCTTTGCGTATGATATGACTTTCTCCAGTGCAGAGCCTCAATATCTTCAGGTTTTACATCTTCAACAAATAAAACACACTAACCAAATCTTCTTAAACTCTAGGTCATCTAGACGGAGCAAAAGTACAGGAAATTAATATCCAAGATCATTATCCACAACGTAGTACCCATAATGTCAATGACAGTCCCCCTTCGTACAGTCTATCGCCATGGCCCATTTCCCCTGCCCCATCTAGCACTGCTGGCATCTTCGTAGGCAGCCTTGCTACAATCTTCGTACCGCTTTATGAAATAATAGTCCTTGAAACAGTTGCTCTTGGAGACCCCAGAAAGTTCTGTTCCCTTATTACTAAACGTAATGGAGCTTTGGTAGTCTGTGTGCGAACCAGGTCGGATTTTGCCCTCTCCCTTCCCAGTTCCTGCCATCGATACCTCCAAGTTGTTCAACCCATTGTCGGTTGAGCTTTCGGACCAAGAAGACCGTCGCACCGTAGGGTCCAATTGCGCTTTCATATTCTCCATATATGTCGAGTAATCTTTCATAACGACATGCCCATCTGTGTCCTCGTCTTCTCGTTTCCGCTCTTGAGAACCGGACCTCGAAGCAGGAATAGATTTCTCAAACTCATGATACTCAGCTAACCCTAAAATCAAATAAACTATAGAGTTGTAGTCTACCATTTCGCGTCTCGAGATAAAAATCTAGCGTAAGTGTAGGGTTACCTTGACAGTCTCATTCCTCCTCGATTGTGGGGCAGTCAACGATGTGTGATCCTCGGACGTCCCAATTCTTGGTCTCAGGCTGTACTATACTGGTTGGTGGCGATGTTGCTGAAGGTGCAGACTTCTTGGTAGTTTGTATTGGCCTTCCGAATATTTCGTGAGGCGCTTCAAAGCTCCTGGCACGGAAAAGATGTAGGAAAGTACTCTTCCTCGCCGTTTGCTTGGCTTGGTAAACCTTCTTCTTTCGGCATACATTAAAACATTGCTGAGTAGGTTGTCGGGTAGCTTGTTTAGGTGTTCTCTGCTTTGGGTTCTGCTGCTTTGAGGATAAGGCTTGCTTCCACCTCATTGTCTCCCCCTTCGGTATCCCGCATCTAATTCTACAACCCATTACGAGTGTGGCCTATGAAGATCCAACGATCTGGGCTCCGCTCCTTGTTAATTTTCCAATGAGCATTGACAGAGACTGTTTCCAAACCCAGTGTCCCAGCAATCTCCGCAAGCTTGCATCATACGTTCGGACCAAGCTTTACTACCACAATGTCTAAATTCGCGGCCCATTCATTTGCACCCCCTGGGAACGTTTCTAACAAAAATCGAGCCGTATCTACTTTGGCTTTCTTCCTAACTTTTTTTAGAGGATCCTAAGATTCATTTTGAGCCGCCTTACTTAATTTCTTGTACTCGTTATTCAACACCCTCTCGGCTTCCCAAGCTCCGGCAACATGGACTTTATTTGCTTTCTCAACCGCAAATACACGGAATTGATTACTCCAGTCTGATTCAATCCTCGAAATATACTTTGTCTCTTCCACGATGGGGCTGGCTTTTCCACGATCCCCCTTGGGATCCGCAGTAGTTTTGTGTACTGAGAAATATTGCTCCGGGTAGGCGTCATATAAGCAGCCATCTTTGTAGAGTCCTTCGCCAGTAAAATTGAACTCAAGTGACGTATATGTATGCTCAAGTGCTGGTATTTCATGGGGATAAGGATCTGCCATGATGGTGGGAACTACCTCTAGGGAAGAGAGCTGGCCTGGTATCTAAGATAGACTCCGGACTGATGGAAAATTTTCGATCGAGTGAGTTCGATAAGTACACAAAAAAAGCCATGCAAGTTTTAACCTGGTTGCTTGAGAAAAATCGAGCGGCGTTTGCGTTTCAAGGCCTACCATCACCTTCAGGATGGGGAATCACGCTATCACGTGATATTTATTTCTCAATTCCCCCTATTTGCACTTCTACCCATTTACTTCTCGGATCGGTCAAGACAAGGTTCAATATACTCAGATCGTGAAGGATGGGCACTACTCACCTAAGTTTGTACATTCGGATAATTCTATCAAAACATTTGCCTTAGTCATACTTCTGCTGTTGAGCTCCAATCCAAATACGGTCTAGCGTAGTTTATACGGTCGAAGCGATTCAAGAAAAGATTCCTCGTCAGTGCTACAACTCCAAGAAGTGCATTTAACCAGTCTTCTACCTCTCAATTTCGAAACATATTCTCGACTCTCACTTCACCTTCCCATCATCTCCATAATATCCCAAGATGGTCGAGTTAGTAGAAGTTGAGGACGAGTCCTTCGAGACCAAGCAAGCCGGCCCCCCCTCAGAGGACGAGGACGACTACACAGATACTGGTATGCCGCAGTTATAAGAGGAAAAACTTTTCATTCTAACCTTGGTACAGAGTCTGAGATATCCACCGATGATGAAGACAATGTCGCCGACGACGAAACCATCGCAGACCGCATCCTCGCCCTTCGAGATATGATTTCCCCTGGAACCCGATCCTATATCACCGGTAAATTCGAGACCACCAAGAGTTGGGTTACGTCTTCACTCGTCTTTAGTGGCAAGGCTCTCTGGATCGTCAGCACAAGTGCGCTTTTCTTGGGTGTGCCATGGGCGTTGGCTTTTGCAGAAGAGCAACAAGTGATTGAGATGGAGAAAGAGATGAAGATGAGAGAAGCAGGTGAACAGGTACGACGGATGCCAAATCTCCAAGCCTAAGAGGAGATTTTGAAATATCTCTTTTGCTAACTGTCTGAAAGTCAATGTTTGGTGCCCCTCCGGCGGGTGGTAACACAGCAGCTGCCCTCAACTACCAATTAGGGCAGCCAGCACAAGGAAAGCCAGCCTTGTAGAGCCGGGAGGCGTCAATTGTGTCAATATGGGAGGAATGGAAGGTTATGCTCGCATTGTACATCAGGATGGCATGGGTGCATAATTCAAAGGGTTTTGTCAAACCTATGTTGTATTTCTAGGGATCTCAGCTCATGAACGAGAATGTTCTGCTTGTCACAGCAGGGCGTAATGAATTGTGATATAATAAATCGTCTTTCACATTGTGCAAATGACACAAGACTATGAAGTCTCGAATATAGGTCTAGGATTCGTGGCATCCAGGGTGTGGCCTGTACGTAGACAATGTAATGAAAAACTCCGCGCTTGACTCCAAGCCCTCATCTTATATATGTTTTTACGAACTCCGCCTCCCAAAACGTGAACCGAACCAACGATCGAACATAAAAGGATCCCGGCGCATTCCAGCATAAATTCGTTGCGCCCCCACGCACGATCCTGCAACTGCGCCTTCCCCTGGAAATAGATCGCCAACTTTTTTTTATATAACGTGTACTCTAGCCACGACACCCAAAAACCTCCAATTTGATGTGAAAACAATCAAAATGTCGAGCGTATTCCACCGCCGTTCTTTATTTCCAGGTGCAGTCAGAAAATCCTGGGTAGAGACTCGGGAGCGAAAACGTCAAGCAACGTATCCGTTGGCACATAGTTCCAGGAAGAAGGATAGACGGTCCGTCCCTTGTTCTGCTTACACCCGGATTTTGGGCTGACAATCACCACAGATGGCCTTTGGTATTGAGATTTTGGAAGGGTTCAATCCATGGAAGTATGTGAACATGCTTCATTGCTCGTTATAATGCTGATTGAGATTCCACAGCAATCATCTTCCCTGTTTCTGTGCACGCGCTCATTGCAGCGTTCGTGGTTTATGTCAATCAACACATAAATTCGGATTTCAACCTTCCAAGCAGTATCGTAAATATTTCCTCATCAGTCTTAAGTCCAAAATTGACCACATCTTTAGATCCCATCTCTTTCAATCGTGGTGGGTCTGATGCTAGTTTTTCGCAATCAGACTGCATTTTCACGCTTCTGGGGGGGCCGGCAATACATCAATCAAGTCACAACGTCTGTCCGATGTCTGGCTCGACAAATCCTGGTGCTTGTGCCAGCTCCATCAGTTTTCCTCGGGATGCCGGCCGGTGCTTCACGTGATTACTTGGGAGGCACTCCGGGCAACAGAACTCCTAAGTCAACAATGCCTGGAGAAGCTGCTTCCGAGCTTTTCTTGTCAAAGTATGACGAGATTAGGACAATAGAGACTGTCAAACTCTTGATAGCGATGCTATACACGATTAAGAACCATTTGAGGGCAGAGTGGGGGGTAGCGCTTTCGCCCGGAAACAGTCTCACGGAGGATGGGCAGGAGGCTCTTACGGATGAGTATAAGGACCTCTTGCCTCCTGGATTAAGGGGATATGAGCATAAAGGGCTGGGCTTGACTTTGCAATTATCTACCTTTATCGAGGACTTCATACGATTTGGTGTTCATAAGTCAGTCTTCCCAAGCTGAATGCTCATTCAATATTGACGGAATCTACAGAAAATGGATTCATAACGCGGCTTCTTCGTCCATGCTTGGAGAGTTGAATACGCTGATCAAAGCATATGGAAGTATGGAAGTCATTCGGCTTGTTCCAATCCCCGTTGCCCATTTGTAGGTTACGCTAAGCCTTTGGTGCAGTCCAAAGCTAACAGAATCTAGGATACACCACAAACAAACCTTAGCCTTATTTTGTGGTATCTTACCTTTTGCCATGGCTTCCGAAATGGATTGGTGGGCAGTGCCATTGGTGGCATTCGTTGCCTTCACTTTATACGGAATTGAAGGCATAGCTCAGACGTACGAAGATCCATTTGGTCTCGATAAAATAGACATCAACATGGATGATATCGTCGAAGATACGAGACGAGAAGTTGAGGTCATGCTTCATGCTTGGCAAACCCAAGGGAGTCGTGGTGGACTTTTCCGTCCTACTGCTAGTGACGGAATGTCCTCAGAAACCAGCAGTGAATACTACAGCGGCGAAACATCCAATGTCGACCAACTGCGGGTTGTGGTCAGTGATCTGAACCAGGAAATCCAAAAGGATGCGGCAGAAAGGGAGCGGCAAAGATTAACGAAGATCTCCTTTGGAACAAATCCAAGGCCTGTAAGGAGAGGGGGAAGCGAACACTATTCATCTGAAGAGGCGCCACTGCTCGCAACCAATGATCTGCGGAAAGAGAGCACGGCTGTATCCCCCGGAACCGTTCTCGGGAAAGATTATTTGACTATTGAGAGAGGGACAAGCCAACTTCGACCGGATGCTGGGACTAGTGGGGCACCTCGAATATCTTGGAGTGATGGCGTTCCTCTTAAATCGCAGGTTTGAGAATTCGATAGCGTTTCTCGCATATAAACAAATTGTAGAAAAAATCATAGCGTATGGAATTGATACCATTGTTGATATACAATCTATTATTTGCAAATATTCGAAAGCGGTATATATGGTAACAGACTTTGGAGAGTGTTTGAAAAGGGAATGTTCTTAAAATACCAAACGTACTTCCTAGCAGTAATTACTTAAGAAAGAATGGGAAAAAAATCTCCCTTTTCATAGTAGCGTTCTCATCAGGTGATCGCGCGCGTCGCGTTACTTGTTCAGTATCTTAGCATCGACAGACGAAAGTCTTCCCTCACTTCCACCCTGCACTTCAACCTGCCATTATGGCGTTACAATGTAATATTACTCGCTTATAGGCTAGCTCTCGAAAGCTTTACTTTTCTTATCGGTCATAAAACTTCCTAGCGATTTCTTTCTCAGCTATTCAACTTCTCATTTGCCTCACCCTCCTAACCCCGCCACCACCGATCTATCTCCGCCGTCCCCCGCAATAGATCTCCAGTATGCCGTCTAATATTGAGCGCAAGGCGCGTCGGAAGAAGCAGACGCGTCTGACTTTCGATGCTGTTGACAGGAGCTCGTCGCCAGCACACATGTCTACCGCCAAAGCCCACTATTCTTTACCAAGCCAAAGATCCACGCCATTGTCCAGTATGCAACCAGATCCCGTAGAGGATACCGACGACGATATCTTAGCTTCTAGTAAGAAGTCTTCGGTCAAGCGCTCGCCTGCTAGTCGAAGTAAGAATGGAAAGCTACCATTTAAGGCTCTGCCAACGCCTGCAAAGTCTTCGCAGATGGGCAAGATTAGTTCATTCTTTGGTAAGTCTTATCTCCTGTTACTGCTACCTATTTGTCAAGTTACCGTCGATTCACTTGCTTTTACTTTGCTATTTTGCCCCCGCGCTTTCTCAAGCTTACAGATATCTTTTCTTTAGACACCGACGAGGAAGACGAAATCGAAACAAATCATCACCAAACTCGACGTCAGACTTCTCGAAGTTTCATGGGTTCCGCTTCATCTTCAAAGCAGCGACTTCTGTTTACAGATAAGGACTCCTCTGATGGATCCCCCCCGGAAGAGGAAGAAGTCATCACACCAAGCAGAAGAAAGAGGAATGCGAGAACTGCAGTCAAGGGTGAAGGCGATTTGGAGAAATTTGAAGATTCAATAACTGTCAACCCTGAAAAAAATACAAGATCGAGCGCAGCAAGACGCACAACAAAGAGCCGAAGAGAGAAATCTGTAACTCTATCCGACAGCGATGATCACCTTGCCCTACCTCCTCCTAAGTCAGCAAAGCGTAGCAGATCCCTCTTTAGATCAAGCAACCGAAACAGTATTGCCAAGGAGAATTCAGATAGTCCGATAGTTTCGAGTGTAAGGAGAAGTACAAGACAGTCAACCATTATCAACAATGACGAGAGCGAGGATGAATTACCAGTCCACAGCAGCAGGGTGACCAGGAGTTCCGCAGGAAGAAAGCCGGTCAAGGGAGTCATCAACCTCGACGAGGATTCTGACGACATTGTCGCGTCTCCTGCAAAAAGACGCCCGCCAGTCATCGTCCCTGGGTTTGACGAGGAATCTGATGAAGACCCAATTAGTTCGCCTTTAAAGAGACGAAGAGCAAATGTAAACACAGAGACCGAGGAGGATCAAGAAGTGTCCCCGTCAAAACGCCCACGCCAAGCCCCAGAAAATGAGGATGAGGATGATAGCGATCTCCCAGAAATCACCAGGGTCAATCGCCGAGGAATGCGTGGATCCTCTAGCAAAGGTCCTGCAACTCCAAATCGACTCACTAGGCAGCAGAAGCCAAAGAGACATCGGACTGCAAAAGAAAAAACCATGGAATTACTCAAGCGGAAACGTGCTGGAGAGAACATCACGGAATTGACTGAGTCTGAATCTGATAGTGAACTAGAGGGTGGCATCTACGATAGTGACGCAGAATTAAAGGCACTATCGGAGTTTGAAGATGAGGAAGAAAGCCCAGAAGCTGTTCAGAGACCGAAGCGTACTCAACGTCGCGGCTCGAACGAGGATCAAGATCATTATGATTCGGACTTTGTCATAGACGATGACGATGCCCCTATTGGTAGGTATCAAATTGAATGTCTTGCACACTCTATTCTAGGACATTTAGGTTTAGATCGTTACTAATTTGAAGTAGGTGTACCAGACGTTGGACTCTTCGACATTCCGCTCCAGTTCACACATGCGGCTCATAAACCATTGAAGGAACACTTCAAGGATGCTGTAGAGTGGATGGTGCATAACAAAATCAATCCTGCCTTCAACCGGGACGACCCTCTATATGTCCAGGCATTCAAAAAGCTCGATACTGAATATGCCGGCCTCGCGAAAAGCAAATTTACCTCAACGCAATGGACGGCTGAATTCACTAGAGCTATTGAGGCCCGACCGGAATGTCTTTTAAGGCAAGTGACTGCGGGAGAGGGCTTTGACTTTGATGGTGTGCCGAAATGTGACGCCTGCAATCATCGGGTATACTTCTGAAGTCTTTTCTGCGCATTCCTGATTAAGCTGACACTATCTAGAAACACATACCTTCGGTAGTTATTCAGTTTACTGGCAAAGCTTATAACAAAAAGACTCTTGAAGAGATTGAGTATAGTGATGACGAAGACGACGACAATGATGAGGAGGAACATGTCAGCGTCGACGAGAATGGCCAAGAACTTCCACCAGAAACCAAGGAATGGTTTAGTGGCAGGTATGTCTTCTCCTGCTTTCTTCGTGAGCTTGGACTTTGCCAAATTACTTGCCTTTGGCCCTTAATGCCACTTTTCCCGTGGCGCATTCTGATCTCTCCAATTTATCATCCCCCCAGATTTTACGGCCCAATAGACTAATTAATTTTTTTCAGCGTCTGTGCCGAAAATGCAAACCAGGCGCATAGACTAATACACTGGAAGTACGCCCTCAATGATTGGGTTGTCCAGAACCTCGAAAACGAAGGCGAGCTGACTCCTGCCAAGCTGGCGGAGCGCGACAAGATGAAACCAAAGCAGCGCCGGGAGTATGCAAATAATCTTGTCGATGAGTGGGAGAACCATCGCCAAATCAAAGACTTATATCGAGACTTCAAGTTAGAGTTAGAGACAGCGAGGAATTCGTCGACGGGAAGATGGTCTCGTAAAAAAGGTCCAGGAGCTGAGCGCGATTATGATTAATCTGAAGGCGCCGGGATGAAGAAGTTCGAGGTTTCTAGAATTGACATGGACACGGGATGTGAGAAGAGGAGGCCCCTTTCTGGGCTTCGACGATCTTTAATGATGGAGGTTTCAACATTGCGGGAATTTTCAAGATCTGCTGGTCTGCCAAAATATTAATTTGATGCGTGGCGTTGAAAAGTTGGAG
>Ga0182030_10006403_pt1 | contig 24850 bp, 17 predicted proteins | sample 812S3MmetaG_FD_121299 | JGI IMG/M metagenome (GOLD analysis project Ga0182030, IMG submission 121299) | Permafrost microbial communities from Stordalen Mire, Sweden - 812S3M metaG (Illumina Assembly) | ecosystem: Environmental > Terrestrial > Soil > Wetlands > Permafrost | place: Sweden...
CGCGTTGGACGGTTCGTGAGGGCGCACCCCGGAACATTCAGGGCATAGCTCAGACCTCGGACGGCTTCGTGTGGCTGGCGACGGACGACGGCCTGTACCGGTTTGATGGACAGTCATTCGATCGCTATCAACCAGCGTCGGGCGATCCATTTCCCGGAACTCAAGTAACCTCAATCGCCGCAACCCCCGACGGGGGTCTGTGGCTCGGATTTGGCCGCGTCGGCGTCAGCTTTTTAAAAGGAGGTCGAAATACCAACTTCGGAGAGCGAGCGGGGTTTGGCCGGTCCTCGATTGGGCGCTTCGCCATCGGCATGGACGGGACGGTCTGGGTGCTAGTGGGGGCAGGCTCCGCCCTAAGAGTTTTCCAGGATGCGGAGTGGACGACCGTAGATAAGGATTGGCAATACCCAGCACACGCGTCCACCAATCTGATCTTCATGGACGCGAGCGGGACGCTGTGGGTCGGAACTGATACGGGCCTCCTCTATTTGCGCAGCGGAGAACATCTATTTCGGACCGTCTCTGACGTGACCTGGCAGGTCACGGATGTCGTGCAAACGCCCAACGGTACGGTTTGGCTTGGATCGCCAGACGCCCCCGTTCGTGCACTCGACGCATCCTCGGCACGATTGCGGCAAGACATTCCGGCGATCGACATTAGAGCAATCAATATAAATGTCGGGCACGACGGCAGCCTTTGGATGTTCGGCGGTTTCGATGGTTTCGCCCGAGTGGAATGGCCCGAAAGGGCGATAGCTCCGGGCGCAATTGCCGAACATATAGAGCATTTTTCATCTAAGGACGGCCTGACCAGTGATGCTGCAATCATGTCAACAGCCGATCGGGAGGGTAGCACTTGGGTCATCACCACGAAAGGAGTCGATCAGTTCAGACAAAGTGCGCTGACTCCGCTAAGAGTACCGCCCGACAATAAATGGACTCCGGCTATAGCCATCGCGGGTGATCGACAGATTTTCATGGGAGCGGCTACCGTTGAAATACCCACGGGCCAAATCTTGCGGCCGTCGCCGGCAACCGGGTTGGCTATCACCTCGATCTATCGAGACGATGAGAATACGCTTTGGTTCGGCGGTAGAAGTGGGTTGTGGAAATTGTCCGGTCAGCACTTCGTCGCACAACCGTTGCCACTCGACGTGTCTTTAGTGCAACACGATGCGGCGGAAGGGCCTCACATCCAAGCAATACTGATGGATCGGGCAGGCGGCCTGTGGGTGTCCATCTCTCGCCATGGGCTGTACCGGCTGTTTCGAAATACGTGGTCGAAAATAACCAATTTGGACGCCGCGCCAGACAATCTGAACACCACCATGATGCTCGACTCTCGTGGCCGCATTTGGTTTGGCTTTGCCCGGTCCAACCTGATTCAAATGTTGGATGGCGACGTCGTGACTACCTTCGACGCCAGCAATGGGATCGATATCGGGTACACGACCGCCATCAAGGAGGTCGACGGAGCGATGGTAATCGGTGGGGAGTCCGGTATCGAGGTTCTGAAGGAAGGCAAGTTTCGCCGCCTTCGACTGGCCGATGACGCCCCATTGAGCATCGTGACCGGCATGTTGCAGCAGAAGAACGGCGATCTATGGATAAATCAAAGTTCCGGCATCATTAGAATCAACGCGGTCGAGATCAAGAACGCACTGTCGAATCCCGACTTACCAATGCGAATTGTTTTGTTCGACGAGCCTGATGGTGTGGATGAGATGTCTCGGCCACCCAGCCCGCTCCCCACAATCGTAGATGGGGGGAGCGGTATGCTGTATTTCTCCATGCGCGCGTCTGTCTTGGTCATCGACACCTCTCGATTGACTCGCAATTGGGTTGCGCCCACCGTCATTATCCGCTCGCTTTCGGCTGGAGCAGCCGACTACACGAATTCCACTCACCCTGTCCTGCCTCCGAACCCTGACAAGGTGACTATTCGCTTCGCCGCATCGAGCCTTCTGATACCGCAACGAGTCCATTTTCGCTACCGCCTCGGGGGCATCGATGAGGCGTGGCAATCAGGCAACGAGCGCTTCGCACTCTATTCGAGGTTGCCGCCCGGACGCTATACATTCCACGTGACTGCCAGCAACAACGACGGCATTTGGAGCAAGGACGAAGCCGCTGTCAGTTTCACGATTCCGCCGTCTTTTGTGCAGAGCATGGGGTTCAAGACGCTCTGCGCCTCGGCAGCGTTTGGTATGCTATGGCTCGGCTTTCGAATCAGATTGCGGCAGATGACCGCACAGATCCGCCGGCGCCTGCATGAGCGTCTGGAAGAGCGTACGCAGATTGCCAGGAACCTCCACGATACTTTTTTCCAGGACATCCAGGGACTATTGCTGCGCTTCAATACGGGAACGGCACTGTTGCGGCAGGACGAGCCTGCTCGTGCTATTTTCGAGCAAGCCCTGGAACAATCCGATCGCGTAATGTTGGAAGGACGAGAGCTCATGCTCGACTTGCGGGAAGGACCCGCTAGTCCGACGGGCCTAGCGGAAGCCTTGGTTATGGTCGGCAACGAACACAAAGGCATGTATCCGGGGGATTTCCGAGTGACGGTCAACGGGGAGCCGCGACCTCTGCATCCTGTGGTCTTCGATGAGGTGCATCGGCTGGCGCGCGAGGCAATTGCCAACGCTTTCCGGCATTCACAGGCCAGAGATATCGAAGCGGAGCTGCACTATGAGCGCGGTCAGTTCAGGATTCGCGTTCGCGACGACGGGATCGGAATTCCCGCTGAAATCATGAAACCTGGATTTCGCACCGGCCATTGGGGACTTCCGGGCATGCGCGAACGAGCTACTAAGCTGGGTGCTCATCTCGACATCTGGAGTCGCCCCGGTGCAGGAACCGAAATCGAGCTCCGCGTCCCGGCGGCCGCAGCCTATGTTCCCAAGCGCAAGCACCGCAGATTGGGCTGGCTCCGCACACTAGCTAGCGAGGCCGCCGATGAATGACGGCGCCGTGATCCGAGTGCTTACGGTGGAAGATCATCCACTGATGATGGCGGGCATTGCGGGCGAGATAAACGCACAGCCCGACATGCGCGTCGTTGCGGAGGCCACCGACGGCCCGGAAGGGATCGCCGCTTTCAGAGAACACCGGCCGGATGTAACGCTAATGGACATCCGCATGCCTAACCTAAGTGGACTCGATGCCCTTTCTGCGATCCGGCAAGAGTTCTCCACGGCCCGCATCGTGGTACTGACGACGGTTGGCGGCGATATCCATGCGCTTCGAGCGTTCAAAGCCGGAGCGGCGGGATACTTGTTGAAAAATACGCTTCGAAAGGACTTAATCGACACCATACGCCTCGTTCATTCGGGCAAAAGACGCATTCCCCCCGAAATCGCCAAGGAGTTGGCGGAGCATTCCATGGATGACGCTCTGACGGCGAGAGAGCTCGATGTTCTGCGTGGAGTGGCTCGAGGCAGTTCCAACGGCGAAATCGCCTCCGCGCTGAGCATTTCCGAGCACACGGTGAAAAACCACGTCAAGAGTATTCTCTCGAAACTTGGCGCCACGGACCGCACGCACGCCGTTATGATCGGGCTCAAGCGTGGCTTTATTGATTTATGGCCAAGCGTGTGATGCCCGTGCACGTGTCAGCATCGAGAGCGTTACCAATAACATCATGAATGGCGATCGACGGATCATCGATCACTTTCTGTACGCCGATAGATCAAATCTGAGGGTCGCTCGAGCACAGACGGAGCATGGCGATCGGCGCCGCGATAGATACTCGCTACGTAAGAAACGACTTTCTCTTTATGCCGCGCGACGAGCCCGCGCTGCACACTAGCGCCCGCGCGTCGGTTTCCCGCATTGAGCTGACCAGCTCGTGCACCAACACGACGCTGAGCGCGTCGGCGTTACGTCCATTTCTGGGCCGCCACTCTCGATCGACGTGATGAGCTTCACCGCCGTGTCTCGCAACGCGCCGTCTTCGAAGAATACGCGCGTGGAGCAATCGAGACTCTCAGGAGATCCCACTCCGAGGGAAGCAGCGCGTCATCGCCGTGCGCTGAGAACATCGCACCGGCGATCCGGAAAGATTCAATTGCGTCCCGGGATTAACGTTCTCGTCGGAGCGAAGAACCAGACCCTCCGGGAAAGGAGGTGCCGAGCAAGATCTCCGCGGAAGATCGCGACTACGACCAGTACCACAATTGGAACCTGTTATGAAATCTACGCAAATTCCCGCTGCGCTTTCAGCAGCCATGTTTGGAGGATACTAGAATGCAAAGTCAAAGAAAGCGGATATCGCTGATGGCACTGTTGGTGTGGAGCGCGTTAGCTCTTTCCGCCGCCAATCTGGCGCAGGCGGAGGACAGCCCTGCGTTAAAAACGAAGGACGTCATCCTCGTCCACGGAGCCTGGGCGGATGGTTCAAGCTGGTCCAAGGTTATTCCGTTGTTGGAACGTAGAGGGTTCCACGTGACGGCGGTGCAGCTTCCGTTGACCTCCGTGGCGGAAGACGTTGCCACGGTAAATCGGGCGATTGCCTTGGACCCTGGCCCGCTACTCCTGGTAGGTCACTCCTACGCTGGAATAGTGATTACGGAGGCGGGGAACGACCCAAAGGTGAGTGGGCTCGTTTATGTCTCCGCGTTCGCCCCCGACGAGGGGCAATCGGTCGCGTCGCTGAACGCGTCGGTGCCTGTCACTCCGGTCACGGCGGAAATCAGACTCAATGCGGGCTTCTTGAGCATTACCGCCGAAGGCATTCGCTCTGATTTCGCGCAGGATCTTTCGGACACCGAAAAGCGAACCTTGGCAGTCACTCAGGGGCCGATTGCGGCAGTCGTTCTAGGCACACCGGCGACCGTACCAGCTTGGCTGACCAAACCGTCGTGGTACATGGTCGCCAGCGAAGATCGGGTTCTTTCTCCAGAGCTCGAGGCCATAATGGCGCGAACGATCAACGCCGAAACGACCACTGTACGTTCCAGCCACGTCATCATGCTGTCGCGACCGGACGCCGTAGCCGACGTCATTACGCGCGCAGCGCAGGGACGAGACTGAGAGCGCACACGAGGCGGTCTTTCCCCTCGCTTTAATCAACTGTTGCGATTCACTGCTAACCAACCATCCGCATGAGGATGCCATGAACGAGCGAACGACTTCGACAGTCACCACGACCTCCGCGGCCGAACATACGCATTCCCCTGTCTTGCCCAGCAAAGGAACACACTCGATGAGCACGATCACCACCAAAGATGGCACGAACATCTACTACAAGGACTGGGGCAGCGGACAACCCGTGGTATTCAGCCATGGCTGGCCACTTTCCGCCGATGCGTTTGAAGATCAGATGTTCTTCCTGGCGTCTCGCGGATATCGATGTATCGCGCACGACCGCCGCGGCCATGGTCGATCGAGCCAGCCTTGGACTGGCAACGACATGGATACTTACGCCGACGATCTCGCCGAACTGACCGAGATGCTTAACTTAGAAAATGCCGTGCATGTCGGTCACTCCACGGGCGGCGGCGAGGTTGCGCGCTATATTGGGCGGCACGGGACAAAGCGCGTGGCCAAAGCGGTGCTAATCGCCGCCGTCCCGCCACTGATGGTAAAGACACCGGGCAATCCCGGCGGCGTGCCGGTCAGTGTTTTCGATGGCATCCGAGCTGGCGTGCAAGCCGACCGTTCGCAATTCTTCAAGGAGTTGACGTTGTCATTCTACGGATACAACCGTCCCGGCGCCAAGACCTCGGAGGGGGTGCGTGAATCCTTTTGGCTGCAAGGGATGATGGCGGGATTCCCCGCAGCCTACCTTTGCATCAAGGCCTTCTCCGAAACGGATCAAACCGATGACTTGAAACGCATGGACATCCCGACGCTGGTCATTCAAGGTGACGATGATCAAATTGTGCCGTTCGCCCATGCCGGGACGCTTCAGGCGAAACTCATTCCGAACGCGACGCTCAAGGTATACAAGGGCGCTCCGCACGGACTCTGCACGACGATGAAGGATCAGGTTAACGAAGATCTGCTCGCCTTCATTAGGGTTTGAAGATTGCTGGGCGGGCGCCACGCCCGCCCGCCCAAAGTGCAGTCAACCGACCTGCAGAGATAGTGGAACGATACCGCTATCTCCAATGCACCACACCTCCAGTGCGCGCCGACATGAGATCTACGAGGGGGATCATCGAACAGCCGCTAGTCGAGCGGAGAATCAGGCGGTGTCGAACCTTACCACGGGGATTTAGAAGTTCACTCGATACTGCAACCCGGCCTGAATCGGAGGGAGCACTACGACACGCGGCAGGGGCACCGTCTGTCCCGCCGCATTCACGGTGGTTTCATTGAATCCAATAAACCGCAAATCGGCGAGATTGGCGTGCACGTTACCAATGTTATTCACATAGAGTATTAAGGAGGACCGAGGCCATTCGACGCCGGCCCGCGCGTTGGCGAGGGTGTAAGCCGGCCGAGTCAACGGCGTCTCCGGCGTCGTATTCCCGGAGAGACTATTTCCCGTGTAGCTAACGTCACCGGAGAGAATGCCTCCCATGTCACCAGCGATCGGAAATCGATAGGTACCATTAAAATTGGCAGTCACTTCGGGTACCTCAAAGAGCCGTTCGCCGACCACAAACGCGCTCCCGCCGGCTTCTGTAACGCGCGCGTCCTGATATCCCGCCCCGAACGAAACATCGAAACCACTGGCAATTTTTGCGTTCAACTGAATTTCGCCGCCGCGAATGCGGCCTGCGCCCGCGTTCGTGATGGTCTGATAGCCGCAGGCCGGTAGATTCACTTCCTGTTGCACGCCGTTCCAATCGGTTTGAAACACGGCGCTGGACGCGAAGAATCTATGATCGCTTGATTCACCCTTCGCTCCTACTTCGGTAGTCTTTACGCTATCCGGGTGATAGGTCAACGACTCTTGTGGTGTCAGGCCTATCGCAGCCAGCGCTGCGTCGCACGCGGGGGGCAAGAATTGGTTACCGCCGCCCGGGCGGAAACCCTTTGCCCAAGACGCATAGATATTCCCGCCGCTGCCGATCGTGGAAGCAATCCCTAATTTCGGACTGAAGCCTTTATTTACTTCCGTCAGCGGCGCGGCGATCGTGAGACCGCCATTAATGAATCCGTTATCCGCAATGTACGTGGCATTTGCGAGTCGGTACTCGCGACCGCCCGCGGTAAGGGTGATGCGATCGTTAAGATGATAGTTCAATTCCCCGAACGCGGCGGTTTCTGTGTTGTGGTACAGCTGGTTTCCGACATAGAAAAGATCAGATGTCGCACCGATGCCAAGATCCGTCAGGCCCGGATATATCAACGGGGGATACCGGGTATCGATGTGCTGGTCGCTATAGTAGAGGCCCACAACACCGCTAAATCGGTAGAGGTCTTCAAAGCCCGCGCGCAATTCCTGAATGAACTGCCACTGGTGGTCCTGCTGGCTCCACGGTGGAACGTCGGGGGGCGGCATCACGCCGAAGAAATTCTCAAACGCCTGATCGGTTCCCACTTGACTCGACTCGGTTTCGTGGTCGTGGAGATCGAAGAAACTGGTCGCGGATGTGATGCTCCATTGCTTCTGCTGATACGTCAGCTGCAGCGAGGGCAACCACACCTGCGTGTAGGCATCGTCTTGCAGGTCTGTCGGCTGATACCGGTTGTAGGAAGTCGGTTCGAACGCCGGAAGAGGAGCCAGGGTCGCCGTCCAGCCCTTTGGAAGGTTAGTGGTCTGATTGAAAACTCGCAGCGTGACATCGAGATCGGGGATGACATGCGCAAGGGTCGTGAGGGCAAATCCGTAGTTTGTCGTTGCGCCTTGATCGGGCGTCTCCTCGAGTTTCGAGGGATCCCCGGGCACAGGGTTGGTTCGAGTCAAAAAGCCAGCATCGTGGTGGTAAAAAACCACCGCACGTGTCGCCATAACATCGGGGATCATTACGAGGTTAGAGGCACTTTCGAACCCGAGATCGGCGCTGCCGCCCCCCGAGGTCACGCCCCCTTCGACCATTTCCCGATAGCTATTTTTGGACGTGTCGGGCTTGTTGCTGATCAGGCGTATGGCACCCCCCATAGAGTCGGCCCCGAAGAGGCTTCCCTGCGGCCCCTTGAGCACCTCGATCCTCTCGATATCCAGCACTCGAGGATCGAACGCCTGACTGATCGGTGTATCGTCGATGTACATCGCCGTCGTATTGGGACCACTAATTCCGCGGATTGCGATCGATCGCGAGAAAAAGCCAATGAAGGTTACGCCATAGGCAAAGGAAACGTTGGGCGCCTTGGTTACGTAGTCGACAAAATTCTCGATGTGGAGGTCCTCGATTTGCTTCTCGGAAAAGACATTAATGCTTTCGGGCGCATTCACGAGAGACTCGTCGTGCTTACGCGCAGTCACAATCACCTCATCGAGCTCTGGACCGCTGGATGCTCCGTTGCTCGACTGGGCGAAGCCCGCATGCGGCACGAGGAGGGAAAAGATAAAAAGCAGGGCGAAGGCGGATGGAACTCCCCTCGCGCAGCATGCGAGCGAGTTTATGGAACGAAGGTCGCTCGGAAAGTGCCGAGATTTAGTTGGCGACGAGCTCACGCCAGTAGTACTTGCGCGCATCCCCATATTTCTTCTCCCGTTGCCGAACCCATGTGGTCAGCGCGCCCCGTGTCTCGACGCGTTGATATAAAGGTCGGTGTGTTATACCATTAGACCATTCTGGTTACAACAACGCGGCGAAAGCCACCCTTGGAAGCCACAAATGAAACTGCAAGGCCGTGCCGTGACGGATAAGCGAGATACGAAGGAAGGCCGGTTTCGTGGCAAGACAGTGATCGTCACGGGAGGCGCGGGAGGCATGGGCGGCGCGGCGGCCAGCGCCTTTGCCGCCGAAGGCGCACAGGTGGCGATTCTTGATATCTCCACGGACGCCGGTTATCAAAAGGTGACCGCCATTCGCGGCGAGGGCGGCACCGCGGAATTCTTTGAAATCAACCTCGCACAGACCGGTGACATCGACCGTGTCATCGACCGGGTATCGAGCAAATTTGGACCCGCCGACGTGCTCTTCAATCACGCCGGAATCGTCGCCGTGGCGCCCTTTGTCGACACGACTCTCGAGCAGTTTGACGCCGTATTCAACGTCAATCTGCGCGCCTCGTTCGTCGTCTGTCAACGGATCGTGCGGGACATGGTCGCCAACGGCGGTGGATCGATCGTCATTTCCTCGTCAATCGGCGCCAGTCACGCTTTTCAGTTCGAGTCCGTGTATTGCATGACGAAGGCGGCAGTGCTCATGTTAGCCAAATCGATCGCCGTCGAGTACCGGACCTTCGGCATACGCGCCAACGCCGTCTGCCCGGGGTTCGTAAGAACTGCGCATGGCTTAAGGGAGATCGAACTCTTTCAAGCGCTCGGTCAGACTTGGGACGAGTCGGCATTTCAGGCGACTCAGATCAGGATGTGCGAGCCGGAGGAGGTTGCGCGGGCGGTGCTTTTCCTTGCCTCGGGGGAGGCGAGCTTCATCAACGGAGCAGGGCTGTACATCGACAATGGTTGGGCGGTAAAGGGTTGACGCCTGCCCACTAGCTCTCTTGCACGACAGGATGGTGAGCGACAAACGTTGCCTCGAGCCAAAAGGTAGCTCGCGCTAGGTCGGACTCGGGTTTATGATCTAAGCTACGAAACGGCGGAGCGGCTTTGACTAAAAAGGATCAGAAGCACAGAGGAGGTCTTGAGAAACGCCTCGATGGCAAGATTTCGCTGATCTCCGGCGGCGCCAATGGCATTGGTCGCGCCAGCGTGGAGCTCTTCTGCCGACACGGATCGCACGTCTATTTCCTGGATACGGATCTTGACAGCGGTGAAGCACTGGCCGCACAGATAAGAAAAACTCGCGGACACGCTACGTTTCTCGCCTGCGATGTGACCTCCGCCGAGCAGGTGGAGGCTGCAGTTGCCGCCGTCCTCGATCGCGAACGGGTCATCGATATCCTTTTCAACCACGCCGGGGTGATCCGCGCAAAGCCGTTCCTCGAGTATTCTCTGGAGGACTGGGATTGGATGTTCAGTAATAACGCCCGTAGCGTTTTCCTGTTAACTCGAGCCGTCCTCCCTTATATGGTTGAGCGCGGGCGCGGCGTGATTATCAATACCTCCTCCGTATCCGCAAAGGCGGTCACGAAGTACGAAAGTGTCTATGGTGCATCCAAGAGCGCCATGCATCATCTCTGCCGGGCCATAGCAGTCGAATATCGTGACGCGGGTATTCGCTGCAACCTGATCTGCCCCAGCTTCGTTCGCACCAAGCACGCGGAGCTGGAAATGGAGCAACTGCGACTCCATGGAATTTTTGCCTCCGAAGAGGACGTCAATTTGATGCAGGGTCGGATTTGCGAGCCGGAGGAGATAGCCGACGTTGCGTTGTTTTTGGCGTCCGACGAATCAAGCTTTGTCAATGGCTGCGAAATGATGGTTGATAACACCTTTACGGCAGTGTGATTCGTGCTATTCGGCGTTCAGGCGATCAAGAGCATAGCGACCTATGACGTGGCGGTTGAGCGGCTGCGGCAACGATTTCATTTGGGGTTGGTAGCTCCCGGCTCCAAGCTTCCGCCGGAGCGTCGACTGGCGGAAGAAATGCATGTCGCTCGCGCGACGCTCCGAGAGGCCCTTCGCGTTCTCGCCGCTGACGGATACATCGAGATTCGTCGCGGCGTCGCCGGAGGGGCCGTGGTGCCCGAACATGATTCGTTCATGCAGATCATCTCCAAGCGGGCAAAGGGTGACTTGGTGGCGCGCTATCGCGCCCTCGAATTCTGGGAGATTACGCAAGTGGCTGCGGCACCTCTCGCGGCCGAACGCAGCACTCCAGCCCACTTGAAGCGACTGCGCCTGGTCTCCGAGCGGTTGGCTCACTCTCCCGACGCGTGGCAGCGTCGATCGGCGGAAGTGGAACTTTGCCTTAGTGTCGGCGCCGCGAGCGGCAATTCGTGGTTGGCCAATGCACTCTACGACTCGCTCGCAGCGACGTTCCTACCTTTTGCCGAATGCGACGGAACGGCAGCGGAATTTGACCCCGCCGCAATGAAGGCATTGATTGACGCAATGGAACGCTCCGTGCCGGCAGAAGCCAAGCATCAGATGACTCTCATCGCGTCCTCCTATGCCAATCGGTTGCGGCCGAAACGCCGCAACGTGCAGACGGGGTCGATAAAAGAGGATTCGCAGCGTCTGGTGGCCTTTGGTAAGGATCACCCAGCGCGCACCGGCTAGGGCCAGCGAATCAAGGTAGAGCGCGCGGACGACGCAATTTCTTGTGTCATGAATAAGGTAATGGTATAAAACGCAGACCTTTATCTCAAAGTGGATGCGGCGAGGCAAGGACTCTTAATGGTCACCAAATCCGCGAGGTCACCTCGGGAGTCTTCCCGGTCCGCGAGTTGTGCAGTCACCGTCATGGCCTGCGTGTCCGTTGCTTGTGCCATCTGTGAGGGAACGACACTCGCAGATCCGGCGGTTCCCGACGCGACTGGATCGGCGCGATCGCATCGCGCTGTTGATTCTGAACGCGGTCAGTGGACAGCGAACGGACGCACCAATGCCGGGCAGTTTTATTCTCCCCTCAACGAGATCGACGTCGCCAGCGTTTCTCGGTTGGGATTCGCATGGCAGTTCAAGACCGGCACATTCCGTGGGATGGAAGGTACACCGTTGGTTGTCGATGGCGTGATGTATGTGCCCGGGATTTGGGGGCTTGTCTATGCGCTTAATGCGAAGACCGGCCAATCGCTGTGGAAGTTTGATCCCCACGCGGATCGTCAGTTTGGGCGATGGGGCGGTACCGACGTTCCGACGCGGGGACTTGCGGCATTTCAAGGGAAGGTCTATGCGATCGCGACCGATTGTCGGCTGTTCGCCCTCGATGCCAAGACGGGCCGGGTTGAGTGGACGGCCAATACGCTAGAACGCCAAGAGCCAGGTTATGCCTGTTCCGGTGCTCCGCAGGTTGCAGGCAAGGTCGTCGTAATCGGCAATGTCGGGGGCGACACGGGCAAGGGAGGTATCCGAGGCTACATTTCGGCCTTTTCCCTCAATACCGGTCGATTGGCGTGGCGGTTCTACTCGGTACCGAGCTTGAAGGATAAAGACCCTTCCCCGGAGCTCGTGCGAGCCGCCGCCACGTGGGACCCCCACCGAGATCCCTCCTTCGGCGGAGGCGGTACGGTGTGGGGACTCATGTCTTACGATGCCAAATTGGACCTGATCTACTTCGGTACGGGTAACGCCGCACCCTACAACGTACCCCGTGATTGGTCCGGTGGGACCAGCACGGATCGTCTCTACGCTGCATCCATTATTGCGGTCAACGCCTCCACGGGAAAGATGCGTTGGTATTACCAGACGACACCCGGCGATGTCTGGGATTTCGATGCCGATGCAAATCCCGTTCTCGCTGAGCTTAAAGTCAATGGACGCGAACGTCAGGTATTACTTCAGGCCAATAAGAATGGCTACTTCTATGTGATCGACCGGGAAACAGGCAAACCGATCCTCGCTAAGCCATTTGCCTACATAAACTGGTCAACGGGCATGTCCGCAGATTTCCGGCCGGTCGTAAGTCCCGACGTTAACTACGATCTTGGCCCGAGAGTCGTCTCTCCGTCGGAGCAAGGGGCACATTCCTGGCCTCCCATGTCGTTCAGCCCGGCAACCGGGCTCGTCTACGTGCCGACGATCGAAATGCCGAACATGCTTATGGATTTGAAGAAGAGGTCCGAAGCTCTGGTACACGATCTCGATGAGGCGTTCGGCATCACGTATATCTTTCCGGAGAAGGGTCTGTCCTATGACTCCGTGGAGTCCCTATATGGTCCCGTACCGCGATTTTCGATGTCCTCACCCGAGAGCAAGCGCCCGCTGGTGAGATCGATGCTCAAAGCGGTCGATCCTAAAACAGGTCAAGTGCGTTGGGAACAGCCCACCTCGCAGGATTACTTCGTCATCGACGGTGGAGTGCTTTCGACGGGCGGCGGCCTTGTATTCGCCGGCCGCGAGGATGGGAAGTTCGTCGTCTACGACGCAACGAGCGGGCGCATCTTAAAGCGGCTTGATACCGGCAGCGCCATCATGGCCGCTCCGATGACGTATGAGATCGACGGTCGCCAATATGTCGCGGTACTGTGTGGGCATGGCGGCACCAAATGGGAGTTCACGGCGACCGCCGCAATGAACTACATGAACGAGGGGCGCGTTTTGGTTTTCGCGCTGGACGGCATGGCAGAGGTACCCAAGCCCGAGCGCCGCATGGAAGAGCCCTACCGCGAGCCTCCCGCACGGACCGGTACGCCTGAAGAGATCGTCACGGGCAAAGCGCTCTTTGTGCAATGGTGTGCGCGCTGCCACAGTATCGGTGTGCCGGCGATGTCTCCCGATCTGTCGAGGTTGCACGACGGAATCGATTCGTTCGATACGTTCAAGACGATCGTGCGTGGCGGCGCATTCTTGCCGCTGGGGATGCCTCGATTCGATGATGCCATCTCCGACATCGACGCTATGGAGCTCCACGATTACCTGATAGATCAGGCCTGGGAGCAGTACCGACGGCAAGAGGAGTCACGATGATTGAGCTGGACCGCGATCAGCTGATCAGTGCGTACCGGATCATGAAAACGATCCGTGTCTTTGAGGATCGGTTGGCGGTGGAGGCGGCTACCACCGCGATGGCGGGACCGCTCCACCTCTATTCCGGCGAGGAGGCCTCCGCCGCCGGGGTGTGCATGAATTTGGATGCGCGCGATCGCATCTACAGCACGCATCGTCCCCATGGACACTGCATCGCTCGTGGGTTGGATATCAAGGCTCTGATGCTCGAGATCTACGGTCGAGAGGGTGGGATTTGCAACGCGAAAGGCGGCTCGATGCATTTGGCGGATCCGGCGCTCGGCCTCATGGGCGCGAATGGAATCGTCGGCGGCGGCATGCCCCTGGTTTGCGGAGCGGCGCTCGCGGCCGCAAGACTCAAGACCGGCGGGGTAGCCGTCGGCTTTGTCGGCGACGGCGGCTCCAATACGGGGCAGTTTCTCGAATCATTGAACTTCGCATCCGTCTTCAAGCTCCCAGCTATTTTCGTGATCGAGGACAATGGTTTTGCGGAAACCATCGCGAGCTCATGGGCCTGCGCAGGCGATCATGTCAAGCGCGCGGAAGGATTTGGCATGCCGGGGCGTCGGGTGGATGGATTCAATGTGTGCGATGTGTACGATGCCGCGCATGAGGCTGTTGCGCGTGCACGTAGGGGCGAGGGCCCCAGTCTTTTGGACGTCAAGCTTGAACGCTACTATCCGCACGAACAGGGGATCTCGGATGCGATGCGATTACCCAACCATGTGGCCTGGCTGAAAGCCAACAGTGACCCCATCACATTGCTTCGCACCAAGATCACGAGCGCAGGCGAAATCTCGGAGAGCGAGCTAAGCGCGATCGACAAGGCAGTCGATGTGCTGATAGATGAAGCCGTGGCGAAAGCCCAATCTGCTCCTCCTCCGCCCGTTAGTGAGCTTCTTACGGATGTCTACCATGCCTACCCTTGATCAGCCCAAAACCTCTTCGACGATATCCAGTCACTCGATGCAGAAAGAGGGCGCTCCCCTGCGGCGGAAAGCGCGCATCTCGTATCGCGCTGCTCTAGGGGAAGCTTTAGCGCAAGAAATGCGCCGCGATCCTACGATCGTGATCATGGGTGAAGATATCGCCGGCGGAATGGGTGCGCCCGGGCAACAGGATACGTGGGGCGGAGCGTTTGGCGTCACCAAAGGATTGCTTGGAGAGTTTGGGCGGGACCGTGTCATGGATACGCCGCTCCAAGAGAGCGCGATCATTGGCGCGGCCATAGGCGCCGCATCCAATGGCTTACGTCCTGTAGCCGAGCTCATGTTCAATAATTTTATCGGCGTCTGCATGGACCAACTGCTGAACCAGGCCCCTAAATTCCGATACATGTTCGGAGGAAAGCTCAGCACGCCGGTCACTATTAGAACGGTCTACGGTGCCGGGATTCGGGTTGCGGCCCAGCACAGCAGTGCGTACCACTCCATTTTGACTCATATCCCGGGCCTTAAAGTTGTGATGCCATCTTCGCCGTTTGACGCGAAGGGCCTGCTCATCGCTTCCATTCGGGACGATGATCCGGTCATTTTCTTCGAGCACATTGGCCTATTCGACAAAGAAGGCGAGGTCCCGGAGGAGCCCTATACGATTCCCCTCGGTGAAGCGAACGTCGTTCGTGAGGGAACGGATGTGACCATCGTCGCATTTGGCCGGATGGTGGATTTGTCGATCGCTGCGGCGAATAGCCTCCAGACGCAGGGGATCAGTTGTACCGTCATCGATCCGCGCACGACCTCGCCACTTGATGAAGAGACGATCTTGGAATCCGTCGCCGACACCGGCCGGCTCGTCGTCGTCGATGAGGGCAACCCGCGGTGCAGTATCGCCACCGACATCGCGGCGCTCGTGGCGGCCAAGGCATTCGATGCTCTGAGGGCACCCGTTCAAATGGTTACGGCGCCACATTGCCACGTACCGTTTGCCCCCGTGCTTGAAGACGCTTACTTGCCGAATCCCGAGAAAATCGAGACGGCGGTGCGCTCGATCGTGCGAGCCGCCCGTGCCTAGCGAGATCTATGGTCTCGTCATCCCGAAATACGGGATGGTGATGACCGAAGGGGTCATCGCCAAATGGCATTTAGACGAAGGCGATATCGTGAATGAGGGCGATGAGCTCGTTGATATAGAGACGGAAAAGGTCGCGAACGTCTACGAAAGTCCGCACGCTGGGGTGCTTAGGCGCAAGCTCGTGCCCGAAGGGCGATCCGTGCCTATAGGATCCCTGTTCGGAGTAATCTCCGCGCCCAACGCAGAAGATGCCGAAATCGACGCGTACATTAACGCATTTGAGTCCTCCGCCTCTTCGGTGACGGCCACGAGTGCGGGCGGAACGAGCGCCGCGGTCGTCGATATCCCTGGCGGCTATATCCGATTTTTAAAGCTAGGCGACGACCCTGCGCCCGCCGCAGTATTGGTCCATGGATTCGGAGCCGACTTGAACAATTGGCTGCTGAACCAAGGGAGCGTCGCTGAATCGCGCTCGGCCTATGCGATCGATCTTCCAGGTCATGGCGGTTCGATGAAAAATCCCAAGATCGCGACGATCGATGAAATGGCGACGGCTCTTTTGCGATTCCTCGACGCGAAGAACCTGCAGAGCATGCATCTCGTTGGACACTCCTTGGGCGGCGGTGTCGCGGCGAGGATCGCCATTGAAAAGCCGGGGTTGGTGAAATCTCTGACATTGATTGCGGCGGTCGGCCTGGGACGAGAGATTAACTTCCCCTTTATCAAAGGCCTGATTGAGATCGATCGGCGCAAAGACATGCGGAATTTGCTCGAGACACTGTTTCATGACCCTGCATTGTTCAGTCGGGACATGACGATGGGGGTTCTAAACGCCAAGCGTATCGATGGAGCGATGACGTGTCTCAAGTCGATTGCTGAAAGTTGCTTCGCCGGTGGGGAGCAAACCCGTGTTTTGAGGAGCGAGCTCGTGCAGCTGCCCATGCCGATTCAGGTCATATGGGGACAATCGGATCGGATCATCCCGCCCGAGCACGCCGCGAATTTGCCCAAATCAATTCGGGTGCATCTCCTTGAAAAGGCCGGGCACATGGTTCACATGGAGAAGGCCGCGGAGGTTAATAAGCTCATTTCGCACTTCATTGCCGCGAACTAGGCGCCTGGACGACTACAGCCCCACGACGGCGATCGTCGATTGTTTCGGCGAATCGTAACCGCTTTGCGTCGAAAATCGCTGGACCAGCCGGGTCGTGACGACATAGACCGCGGCACCGACGAAGTACGCGGGTAGAGAGGCGCCGAGATATCGAAAAGCGGGCGCGCTCGCGAAACTAGCCGGGTCAAAGAGCATCCGATATGCGACAGCCGAGGCGACGACCGCCCAAATGGCAGTCCAATTGATACCGTTCCAGAACCAATATCTTCCCGAAGCGCCAGTCACGAATAGTTGAGCGACATCGAGTTGCTGCTTACGCAAAATGAAGTAGTCAGCCGAGCAGACCGATGCGATTCCTACCATGACCATTCCTTGATAGTTCGCAATGGCGATCACTGCGGACAAAGTCGCATCGATATTGAATGCGGCCACGATCGATGGTACCAACATGAGTGCGACGATTGCCTTCCAGGGCAGTTTTCCGATGAGCTTGATCTGCTGAATCGCTATCGCCGCGAAATAGCTCAAAAGCCCTATCACCGCGATATTGCCGACGAGTATCGTCATTGCAATTACGGTCCCTACCGTCGGGCCACCGAGGTTAAAAATCCAAATAATGGGATCATCGCTCGGCAGCGCAACCGCAATCATCGCCGATACCGCGGCTCCAAACCCGAGACCGATGAGACCCATGCCCAACATCGGGGCAGTGACCACATGCCGACGGTATCGCACCAACCGCAGCAATCCGCCCATGAATGGCCAGTTGCCAAAGGACACGCCTATACCGAGCTCGACCGCGGTCACCAAAGTGAGGTGGGGGTCCAAATTCATGCGACCGCTGCTGGGTGGTGCTCCGGTCCAGAGCGCAGCCGGCCCGACCCGGATTGCGAGCAGGACGAGCATCAACAAGGCGAGGAGAAGCAATACCGGCGCGACGATACCATTGATGCGCTCGAGGAATCTGGGACCCCGCCACACCATCACCCACGCCGCGGCAACGACCGCTAGCGCGACGCAGATCTCGAGCGGACCACTGATGCTGCGGGCAGCGTCGCGTGCAATGACGGTCGCCGTTCCCTTTGCGATAAAGGCCGTCACAACCGATTGCCACGCGCAGACCACGTAGAGCAAGCCCACTAAGGTGAATAGCGCACCGCGCGACCCAAAGGCGGGTTTGCTTGCATCCATGGTATCGATACCATATCTGAAGCTCGGGAAGCCGCTCGAGAGGATCGGTGGGAGCATGCCGAGGATAAGCCCGATCAAAAAGCCGGGTATCGTCGTGCGGATATCGCCGAGCGCAGCAATACCTGCACCAATGAGAAACACCCAAATCGCGGACCCCAAGATCGTGCAAGTCCATAGAAAGGGGACAAATGAGACGAAGATTCTCTCCTGAGGGAGGATCGGCATGCGGCCGTCTAGCGTTGACTCTGGTGTGATCTCGTCACTTGACATGGATTATTGCAGGCGCCAAATCATCAAGAGCCACGCCGCGGCCGCGGCGGCGCCCCAGAGAAGCAACTTCTTCACCATGGGTGCTGAGGAGCTCGAGCAGTCGGCCTCGAATTCCGGATCAGTGAGTATGTTGAGCCTGCGCGCCAATTCGACGTCGGATGGTGTGTTTGTCGCCGATCGGGCCCTACTGGCGTTGGTGATCTGTTCGTCGGATCGAATCATAGGATCTTTCGTCTATCTCCCAGCGACCTCACGAAAGGTATAAGTCATGGACCTTTATGTCAATGACGGTGGCTAAATTTAGTGTCCGGTCGGAACGCGGGTCCTAGGCGAGCGCGCTATAGCTTTGCGGTGAAGCCGATGCCGCGGCTCTTCGCGACGGGTGAGTTTGCCTCGGGGATGGGGCACCGACCGAATGCCGGCCGCGCCTCGGACTCGCCGTCGCCGGGCGAGGGCAGGAGCCCGAACAGCCCGGCCAGACGGAGCATTCTCACGGAAGGAATGGTGGCGATGGCCTGATCGTGGCCGACCAGCTTTTCATAGAGTTGGGCTTCGAGCTGAGTGAATCGGCGGGCTAGATCCATGTTGGAGTTCAGGAGTTTGCGCAGTTGGATATCCGGCAAACTGCACCTTTGACTTTCATTGCTGCAAGGAGCCCGCGGGAGCCAGTTTGTGTCATTTCTAACTCATGTCATGTGGCACGTCCATAATGTGGATACGCAATTGCGTGTGTGTGTCGCGTATCTTCCCAATGAGTGCGTTCCGTTCTACAGTAGGGAGCAAGGGCGATTATGGATCGTCCATATAGTAGACGTCCGAAGGATCGACAGGTTGTGGCGACTCTAGCCGGTTTTTAAAAATGAAGAAGTTGATCAACGATCCAAAGCGGGTCGTTCCCGAGATGCTGGAGGGGCTCGTCGCTATCAATCCCTCCTTGGCACTTCTCTACGACGAAACGGTCATTGTTCGCAGTGATCTGAAAACATGGCGGGAAGAAGCCCGGGTTGCTGTTATCTCTGGCGGCGGCGCTGGACATGAGCCAGCGCATGCAGGATATGTCGGGCAAGGCATGCTGACGGCTGCAGTGTCCGGGGACGTTTTTACCTCGCCCAGCGCTGACTCTATTTTGGAGACGATTCAAGCGTGCGCGACGAAAGCCGGTGTGGTGCTGGTCGTCAAGAATTACACGGGTGATAGGCTAAATTTTGGACTTGCGGCGGAGCTTGCACGCTCGGAAGGAATTCCGGTTGAGATTGTCGTAGTCGCCGACGATGCCTCATTTGAGACGAGGCACGGCAGTGTCGATGAACGCCGCGGAATTGCCGGCACCGTCCTGGTACACAAAGTAGTTGGAGCGGCGGCGGCAGCGGGCTTGAACTTAAGGGATGTCAAGGCCGAGGGTGATCGAGCTGCTGCAGCATTGGGCACCGTGGGTGTGGCACTCTCCGGCTGTACTGTCCCTGCTGTTGGCAAGCCAGGATTTGAATTGCCGGCGGACGAGATTGAGTTTGGCCTGGGCATACACGGTGAACGTGGAACCCATCGTAGCGCCCTTGGGAGGGCCGATGAGATTGCCGCGCAGTTAACTAGTCGGCTCGTTGAGGATCTCGCTCTTGGCAAAGCAAGTCGAATTGTCCTGCTAGTGAACAACCTAGGTGGAACGCCATTGATGGAACTGGCGATCGTTGCCCGCTCGACGATGCGGCAGTTGCATTCGTTGGGGGTGTGCATCGAGCGGGCGTGGTGTGGTACTTTTCTGACGGCGATCGACATGATTGGATGCTCGCTGTCAATTATGAAAGTCGACTCAGGGCGACTGGCTCGGCTCGATGCACCCTCGTCCGCACCTGCATGGGTAGCGACTCCGGCAACAACGATCGAAGGAGCCGTAAGGCGCGTCTCGATACCTACCCCTCGAAGACCACCAGACAGGGCAAGTTCAGCTGGCCCATCGCAAATACCCTTTCTCGGTATTGCACTTCATGGTGTGGCTACGGCGCTCCTCGCCGCAGAGACTCGACTGACGGCGCTTGACCAAGCAGCTGGAGACGGCGATCTCGGGATCAGTATGAGTCGCGCGGCTCACGCCATATTGGCCGATCTCGATCGATTATCCGCAGAACCTGTGGCGACGGCGCTAGGGAATCTCTCCCAACTGTTGCGGCGAGCTATCGCCGGAAGTTCGGGCCCGTTCTACGCAGTCGGCCTGAGTCGAGCGGTGGCGGCCTTGAAGCAGACTGGGCCGTCGCCTTTGATGTGGGCTACCGCATTTGAGAGCGGCTGTAATGCGATCGCTGAGCTCGGTAGTGCTGCGCGAGGAGATCGCACGATGCTTGATGCACTTTACCCCGGCGCCGAAGCGTTCCGGGCCGCTCTCCAAAGTGGCGCCCCATGGACAGAAGCACTTGCTTCAGCGGCCTTGGCCGCCGAGGATGGCGCACGCAAGACCGCGAAGCTTCTTCCGCGACGTGGCCGGTCTCGCTATCTTGGTGAACGTGCTATCGGATTGCCAGATCCGGGCGCCGAGGCGGTCGCGGTTTGGCTCAAGGCAATTGCGGGCGCAGCGAGTGATTTCCCGTCAGCGTGACTCCCTGCTCGGCTTACCCTAACACGGAGATCACATGCAAATTATTGATACTCACCTTCATCTCATCTATCTCGACCGTCTTCGCTACCCCTGGCTCGATGGCGATCCCAACCTCAATCGCACCTTCACCATCGATGAGTACTTGGCTCAGGCCAGTTCCGCGGGCATTACTAAAATGCTTCACATGGAAGTGGATGTTGCGGAAGCGGATATGGAGCGCGAGACAACCTTTGCTCTGGGAGTCGGGCGCGGGGTGGTAGGCGCCATTTCGGCCTGCCGCCCCGAGTCGGCGGAATTTCCAGCTTTCCTTGAACGAGCCGCACGCGGAGTGAGAGGCTTTCGCCGTGTTTTTCATACCGGCGCACATGAGGCTGCGAGGACACCACTATTCAAAAGCAACGTGAGACTGCTATCAAAGCACCATAAGACTTTCGATCTGTGCTTCTGGCCGCGACATATTCCCATCGCGGTGGAACTTGCCAAGGCGTGCCCGGATGTGCAGTTTGTTCTTGATCATTGCGGAATCCCGAACATTCGAGAGCATGAACTGGACCCGTGGCGCGATCACATTCGCGATATCGCTGCACTCCCGAATGTGGCTTGCAAAATCTCAGGCGTAATTGCGTACGGCGATCCAGTCAACTGGACAGTAAATGACTTAAGGCCGTACGTCGAGCATGCAATCGAGAATTTTGGCTGGGATCGAGTCGTCTGGGGCAGTGATTGGCCGGTATGCACCGTTGCTGCTAATCTCGGGCGGTGGGTCGCTGCGACCCACGAACTTCTCGAAGGTACCAGTGAGGACGAAAAGGAGCGGCTCTTTGAGCAAAACGCGCGCCGGATTTACTCAATTGCCTCGGTTGACGCTTGACCGTGGGATCTAACCTCGACTGAGGCCCCGATGAAGAGAGACGTACTCTTCAGGACATGAGCCAGTCAGCAAAATAGCGAGCCCGGCTCCGCTCGATGCCGACTTGCCAGACTTCGTCTTCTTTATGGATAATGACCGCGGCGACACCTGCAATCAGAGCCTGCTTTGCGCGGCCGGCTGTCAACCCGCCTCGCTCCAACGAGATGAATCCGCCTTTTTGCAGAAGTTCTTTTGCTCTCAAACCGCGTAACTCAAACCAGCAAAAATTGTCAGTGAAAAGGGCCGCGTAGACAAGCTTGTCGAGAAAAGTCGCGTTAACGCGGGCGACGATCCGAGTTTCATCCTTAACTCCGCATAGGATGAGCCACGACCTTGGTGAGAACCACACCGCAGCCAGTCCCCCGTGAGTGATGACGATGCCCGGCGAGCGAGGAAGCTCCGCGCCAATCGCCGCGCTGGCTTTGGCGCAGACCTCTGCACTTGAAATTGCGGCGGTCACTAGCACGCAGCCGACATCGGCTCTCTCGCACACGGCAATGCCACGGGCGGGGAAGTCTGCAATTGCAGAGACACCGCCAAATTCGGCGCCGAGTGCGGAGCGCGGATCAAGTTTCACGCGTGTAACCTGCGATTTTCGGGATCATAGAAACCTGGACTCGAAATCTGACAGGGAACGACGGTGCCGCTGCAATAGACGAGAACAGTCTCTCCCATACGTTGTTGCCCCCGCTCGATAAGCGCAAGACCAATTGAGGAGCCAATCGAAGGGCTAAAGCAAGCTGAGGTAACGTACCCGTCCGTCGGGCATGGGGCGCGATCATATCCGGTTGACAGAACTCGCCCTCCCACTTGCAGCGTGCCCTCGCGCGCCCTAAGGCCCACGAGCTGCTCGCGCTCCTCGCTCGTGGCAGATGCAAGTCTGAGCGAGCGCTTGCCGATAAAGTCATCCTTTCGCTTGGCGATGATACTGGCCATTCCGATGTCCAGCGGGGTGGTGCGACCATTGGTATCCGATCCGAGGTGCAAATAGCCTTTTTCCAAGCGCAGCCGCAACCAGGCCTCCACACCGACAGGGCATGGTTTCAAACCGGCCTCACTTGCTAGGACAGTTTCGAGCAGTGCTGCGGCGTAACGGGCTGGAACGGAAATCTCATATTGCAGCTCCCCGGTGAAACTTACACGTGCTATCCGTGCTGCTGCGTTGCCAATCAGTCCCTCGCGGAACCGCATATGCGCAAAACCTTCATTGGAGACGTCGAAACTAGGATTCAGCCTTGTCAAGAGCTCCCGAGCGCAAGGGCCGGCGACTGCGATCGTTGCCCAGTTTGATGTGACTGGCGAAATTCCGACTTTCATAGACGGCCACTCGGTCTGCCGCCATTGCTCGAACCAGGCCACTACAGCCTCGGCCTGACTCGAGGTGGGGCTGGCGAGGAAGTGGTTGTCTGCAACACATGCGACGACGCCATCATCGTAGATAACACCGTTCTCTTTGAGCATGACCGAGTAGCGCATTCGGCCTGGGGTCAGGGTGGCCATATTGGATACGTAGAAGCGAGTGATGAATTGCGCTGCGTCAGGCCCTGTTATCTCGATCTTGCCTAGCGAGGAGCCGTCAAATACGCCCACGTGCGTACGCACGGCCAGCATCTCCGCTGCTACCGCGACGTCGCGGTCTCGACCGTTACAGCGGTACCAATCGGGCCTCTGCCAGCCAAAATCCGCAAATACCGCGGACCGTTGTTCGTGGACGGCATGTGCGGGCAAAAAACGACGTGGCTTAAACAGATCGCCGCGTCGATTATTTGCGATCGTATCCATGCGAATCGCGGTATAGGGCGGTCGGAAAGTGGTTGTCCCGATACTGTCAATAGTTTGCCCGGTAATACTCGCCATTACCGCAAGACCATTCACATTCGATGTACGGCCTTGGTCCGTACCCATGCCAAGCGTGGTATAGCGTTTTAAGTGTTCAATTGAGACGTAATTCTCACGCGCGGCCAGCTCCACGTCGGAGACTTTGACGTCATTTTGAAAATCAACCCACGTCGCGGACGACGAGCCGAAGCGGGGCTTCCATTGGGGTTCAACACGACCGTAGGATTGTGCTGCGACTGTTTCGATAACCGTTGGTGAGACGGGAAATCCCCCCGTAGTGCCGATAGACAAAGCGACCTTCCCACCCTCGGAAAGCGCAGTCTCAAGATCGGTTGCACCGGCTACTCCTCCGGCCACGTGCCACGCGTGGGGTAGACTACCGGCAAGAAACGTGCCGAGGCGTGAAACGTAGGTGGGTTTGACGCCTCGATGCGTCGCCAAGTGAATCAGAGGCGTGAAGCCGCCTGAGACGGCGAGGCCGCTGCATTGAATTGTGCGGACTCGCCCCTCTTTCGTCCGAATCTTGATGCTCGTTAGCCGATTATATCCCCGCGTCGATTCGATCTGACATTCGAACAGGCAAGGGATTCCGGCGTCGCGCGCAGCGGGAACGTGCATCGCCGCTGTCTCGGGACGGGTATCTATTAGGCCTACAACATCTACGCCCGCCCGCCGCGCGGCGATAGCCGTGAGATAGCCGCTGTCATTATTGGTATAGATTGCAAGGTGGCGGGCGGGCGAAACACCAAATTCGCCGATAAGACGTCGTGTTGCCGATGACAGCATGATTCCGGGCCGATCATTCCCTGCGAACAGCAAGGGCCGGTCAACCATGCCACTCGCGAGCACGACATGGCTAGCCTGGAGTTTCCATTCACATTCAGTATGCACACCGCCGTCGTCGAGTAAGGCTTGGATAAGTATGAATTGATTGCCCTCGTAGGCCGCCGCAACAGTCGTTCCGGTTAGAAGCGTCAGATTGGGATCATCTCCCAGTATTTTCACCACCGTCCGTACCCATTCAGCCCCGGTCAATCTACCGATTGTCGCGGTTTCCCAATTAAGAGAGCCGCCAAACCGTGGTTGATCGTCAACTAATACAACGGAGCTGCCACTTCCCGCGAAGGATCGCGCTGCGGACAAGCCTGCCGGTCCCCCGCCGATAATCAAGACATCGCAGTTGGCGTGCCGATATTGCACTTTGCGCGTTTCGACAAGTGGCTTGGGTCGACCGAATCCGGTAGATCGTCGAATCATTGGCTCATAGAAGCGCCAACTTGGTGACATGAA
>Ga0182030_10006404_pt1 | contig 24843 bp, 25 predicted proteins | sample 812S3MmetaG_FD_121299 | JGI IMG/M metagenome (GOLD analysis project Ga0182030, IMG submission 121299) | Permafrost microbial communities from Stordalen Mire, Sweden - 812S3M metaG (Illumina Assembly) | ecosystem: Environmental > Terrestrial > Soil > Wetlands > Permafrost | place: Sweden...
TACAAACGTTACGTTTTGATAGTAGGCGCGGTTGACGCAATCGGCAAAATTTCGCGCCGCCTCGGTCACGCTAATGGCAGTGGGCTTCATATAATAAGATTATCAGATTTTACTCAACTTGATCATCCCAGCGACAATGGGGGCCGACGCTGGCGTTCTCCGGATGCTCCCTAGACCATGCCAATTGTCATCGCCGGTGACATGGAAAGGATCGATTCCACAAGCAGGATTCAACCCCTAAGAGAACATTCTGAGCCCGGCCACGGTGGGAGACCTCGGCCTACGGTGGAGTTCCGCAACGGGTGCCGCGATTTCTTCTTCGCCGGCGGTCGCCAACGGCTTGGTGTATGTCGGCTCGAATAACGGGAACCTATATGCGTTGAATGCGGCCAGCGGAGCTCTACTCTGGCAATACACGACCGGTGGTACCGTTGGGTCGTCACCCGTGGTCGCCAACGGCGCGGTGTTAGTCGGGTCGGATGATCACTACGTCTACGCGCTCAACGCCAGCACCGGAGCGCTCATCTGGAATCTGACTGGGAACAGTGTGGCTTCTTCCCCAACCGTGGTTAACGCCATCGTCTACGTTGGCTCGGAAGACGGAAATCTGTACGGCTTGGATGTCGGCACGGGAGCACTCGTGTGGCAGTACGCGACAGGGAGTGCTATTGATTCTTCGCCGGCAGTGGCCAACGGTGTGGTGTACTGCGCAAATCCGGTTTTGCCGGGGCGCAGATGGGCGGAGATCACTGATTCGGGTCCAACCCAAGATCGCCAAAAAACGAACGTCACCGCGTTGCGGAAAGTAATCTTGACAACAGATTTGAAAAATTTCTTGCCGGGGAGCGACACGGCGAGAAAGACCAACAAAATCGACAAAATTGCAGCTACCAACCCCGGTGATCGTTGACCGCTTCGATGGCGAATCTTGCGGCAAAAAATTCGTTTGCCTTTTCGAAAATGGGTCGAAGGAGTGGGACGGCGGAGCGGAGTGCGGGTCACACCCATAGCGAAAACGCCTACAAAACTGAAAGTAACAGAAGATCTCGGGTGGCCGCCAAACTCGCAATCAACAGGGTTTGATAATTAGATTCACAAACCTGCTGCCGGTCTCTTAAGCGAGGGACGGATTCTTGGCTGTCCGCGGGCGGTACTCAACGTGACGTCGACGATGAAACCGCGGGGCTCGGAGATTCGCCCACAAAAACATACCTAAGGAGAGCGTTATGAAAACCAAGAGTCAATATCCAACCGCGCAGGAACTGGAGCGCGAGAAGCTGCTCGCAGGGGCCGAAGCGCAGCGCAAGGCTGCGGCACTCGCCGATCTTGGAGTGATCGGCGAACTCCTGGAGGATCGGGAGAGTCCGGCCGGCGATCTTAGTCGGCTCGTCGTTCGTCGCATGGCTCGCTTATTGGCGGAACTGCACCAGCCAGCAACCAGCGGGAGCCTCGCCCGCTTTGATCACGAACTCAAAGGTCTACGCGCCTTACACGCCTTGCTGCTCGACAGCCAGGTGCTGCGGCAGCAAGCTGACGTAATCGACCTCCACGGGCCGAAGTTCGGGATCGTGTACGACTACATCATGCGTTCGTTGAAAACGGCCATGCAGCAGGTCGGCATTCACCCGTCGCAGTGCTTAGCGTTTACGTCGAGCTGCGCGACCAGTTGTCCCTAGGCTATGACAAGTTGCAGTGCGAACTCGCGAAGGCCAATCACGGTGGGGAAAACACCGGGCCGCGGAGCGCAGAAATTTGGCCCCAACCATAAGGGCCTCCGCATGAAACGGGGGGGGGCCGTCCAGGTCGCTGCGGCCAACGTAGCTTTGGGAATGGCCCCCAACCAGTCGGACTGTCGAAAGGGGAAAAAAGTATGACGGATCATCTTGTGAACTCAGCAACAACTGCAGATGCCATCCAGACGGCGGGGATCAGTCTGCCGGATGCACAGGTCGAGCCAGAAGCGACCGCGACGCCGAAAAGACCAAGGGGAAGACCCCGCAAAGCCGTCTCGGCTGCGACGCTGGAAGCCAACCGCGAAAATTCAGGGTGGTCCACCGGCCCGAAAACTGAGCGTGGCAAGCGGCACTCGCGGGGCAATGCCATGAAGCACGGCCTGCGGGCTGAGACTGCGATTCTGGAGGGCGAAGAGCTTGCCAGAATCGAAGAATTACGCCGCGAGCTTTCCCGTGATCGTAAACCCGTTGGCGCAGCCGAACAATTCCTCGTACGGGATATCGCCAGTTGTCTTTGGCGCCTGGAACGCGCGCTGCGCTGCGAGCAGGGTACTGCCGTAACGGAGCTGGCGACACGAGTGGCCGCACCCGAGCTGCCGGAACAGCAACTCGAGGCACTTAAAGCGCAACTCCGCATTCCGTTCGGGGACAACCTCGACCGCATTTTGCGGTACGAAACGACATTTCACCGGCGACTGCTTTCCAACGTCGCCACATTAGAGCGCCTGCAAAAGGCGCGGAAAGAGAAGGACGTCGAGGCGCAGGGCAACGGTGGAGAGGCCGCGGATCATTGAGGAGGTTCCTCCCGCGGCTTGAACAGGGCCGTTTTGCCAAACGAAGCCAACAAGTCTTTTGTTATGAGCGTGAAAAGGAAAAACAAACACAAAAACGGGAAGGGCGACGAGGCTTCGATCGAGAATTCAGGATGACTGGCGCCACGCATTGACGCAGCTAGAAATCAGGGCCCCGAGGGGCAGGACAGTGAAAGCGGTGACACGGCACGCCAAGAGTGCCGGCCGCCGATTCATTGTGCCTATGGTTCCTTGACAACTAAATCAAGCAAGGGCAGCCGTCAGGGCGGCTGCCCTGCGACATGACTTGGGGGAAACGCCGCCGCCCGGGAGCGGCGGCGCCGTGCCCGTTTCAGATCCTTACGGACCGGAAGTGTAAGTGGATTGGTTGTTCACCCACTGACCGCCGATCTGCGAGTACATGGTCACATAGACTGTGCTGCCGTCGGTGGGCAATCCGTTCACTTTGGCTGAGAACACGGTCGTGCGCGGGCTCTGGGACCTGGTGATACTGGCTGCCGCCCGGCGTTGAACCCACATCGATCCAGTAGGCTGATGCCAGATCCCAAGCATCCCAGTGGAAGGTCACCGAAGCAACGCCAAAGTGGACTTCGGCTGCGGGCTTTCGACAATCGCCGGGGCCAGGAACGGCGTGTCATTCAGCACGATTGACAAGTCGGCGTCGGTGAAATTTGCGACTGCCAGGTCGGGCTTGCCGTCGCCGTTGAAGTCCCCTACCGCCGCCCAGACGGACTCTGAGCCCACGGTGTAGTTCACCGCCGTCTGGAAGGTGCCGTCACCCTTGCCGCTCTCGAAGGCGAAGCAGGCGGAAGAAGAAGATGCAGAAGCGGGCGAGAAGAGGTCTCAACCTGATCTTCGCGCCTACGAAACCCCCTCTGATAAGCCTGAGCGCACGGAAGCAAGCCTTAAGAAGCCGGCGTGCGACCTTGGAATGTCGTGGCCGTCGGTCGAGGAAACCGGCGCCGGTCCTGCAAGCAAATTGCGAACGCCCGATCCTCCGGAGTCGGTGCAGATGAACTAATCGCTGCAGCTGACCCACCGAACGGCGAGGTGTAACTCCAACGGCACATGTAGCCGTCGGGTGCCCGGCGGATGGTGAACTGCCTCTCAGTCTTCGTTAGAGCCCTGCCGGTTCTCTGCGCCTAGAAGACCTTGGGCCATTGTTGTGCGCCGTGGTACAAGGCGAGGATCACGATACGGGCCTTCTGGATGGCATAGGCTGCTATAACGGGCGTATTCGCAATGACCAGCTCACGGGTGCCTGGAACCCGGCCCGCCCTGCCTGACATGGGGAAGGCGGCGAGCTGTTGAACGCTGGTGACGATCTGCATCGTGATCCGGGCGGCAACCTCCTCGCTGTTGGAGAGAGCAATGTAATCGTGAGCTTGATCCAGTTGCCGTATCGCCTGCTCGGTCCATTCGATCATTGGCGGGCGCGTCCCGTCTTCTGGATACGCTTTACAACCTCATCATGGCTCACGACGCGGCCTTTCCTCATCTCTTCCAACCCTTTGCGAACCAGCGCCTCCTGGTAGGCGTGCAGTTCGATGTAGTTGGCGATCGCCTCGTTGATCAGATAGCTGCGTGGACGGTCCTGTGCGGCGGCCAACGAATCAAGCGCGTCGATCTTTTCGACGACGGCACGGAAGCTGATAGTTTTCTCAGTGCTGCTCATAATGCCGTAACGATAACATGTATTATTTCGTATTACAAGACGTTGATAGGAGTTAAACCGTTGCTCCCTGGAAGGATCTTTTTCTCCCCACTATCAGCTATTTTAGCTATTTTGTCCGATACGGGTTAACAGCGCCGGCCCTTAAATGCCTATCTGCAAGAGGGGTGGCAGATGTTCGCGCGAGATACTTGCCGAGAATCGACTCGGCCAGAAATCCTCAGGGCGTCCGGAGACGTCGGGTCACTTCCGGCCCACATGGCAGATAGTGCCGAGTATTCCAGCTATAGATCGTTTCCGCACGGGCTTTGATGGCGCAATGCGCAAGTATAGCGTCATAAATACCGCCTCCGATGATGCCCCGAGCAGCCGAGGCTTCCAGCGCCTCGGCATATTCATCGCCGTCCAGCGCGACGATAGACAGCCGCTCCCGTATGCTGCCGATGAACAGCATGGATTGTTCGCCGCTGATACGATGTTTGCCCGGCATCCGAGTCAGCGTGGAAAACACCTCAGCCAAGCTGTGCGCTCCACAGCAGCCAGTTGATTTGTCAAATTGGATAAACAGCTGCAGACTGGCCTGATGGTGAATGTGATCCCCGTAAAAGACGGGCACCAGCACCGACGTGTCAAAGAACGCTTTCATTCGTCCTTGCCGAGGTTAGCTAGGTCGCGCTCTCCGCGGATCTGCTGCAGCATCTCATCAGTGGCGGAGGCGGACAGGGGCTGGCCGGTGTGAAATACCCAAACGCCGTGCTCCTTTGTGAGCGGTCCCGTTCCCCGGACCGGGCGCAGAGTGATCTGCTCGCCGGCACTCTCCATTTCCAAGGCATCCCCGGCCTCCAGATGGAGCTCTTGCCGCAGCGGCTTGGGAATGACGATGCGGCCAGCCTTATCGAGTGTCAGACGCGTGTTCATTTTGGTATGTTACACTGGTTCCACCCATTAAGCAATGCCATTTCCGTTGCCTAGTCGCTTGGCGAGCCAGTTCACAATTGCCAGGTGAAGCTCGAAACGCCCGGGGAAACATCTTTGCAGCGCCACGGCTCTATCCTCCAGCCTCGACGCTCACGCCTTAATAGCGACCGAGTCCGACGGATGTATCTCTGCGTGCGAGGCTGGAGAAAACGGCTACCGGAAGCCGTATCGCAAGCACTGTGCGCAGCGATAATGGTCATCGGTGGGCTCTTGTCGCGTGATCTCTGGGCAGTCGCATCGCCGCTATGACTTTGCGCACGAGTTTCTTTCTGCGCAGGATGCAGGGTGCATCAAGATGCGGCCGTCAGGCCGACATGAATTGACGCTTCGGTCCTCATAAGGCTTGTTAAGCCGGCATCGATCCGCGCGCTAGTTGCAGGTTGAGGACCTCATTGACGCTGGCGGCAACTTCATCGACTGGATCCGTCTGACCCTTCGGAACCGCGAAAAGCTTGGACCCGCGGTTGTCGCCTCTGTTCTCGCTTGGAGCTTTTTCCCATTCCAAAGCTACATAGTTGACAGAACTCATGACGTGCCTCCTTCTCTGTCTCATCACAAGACTACGAAGCCGCTTGACATGAATCAAATGACTTGTTTTGATGAGATGCATAACTACCGTTCATGGATAATCTGAACCAGCTGCGGGTCTTTAGGGCGGTGGCGGAGTCGCACAGCTTTACGCGCGCAGCCGAGCTAGTGCACCTCACCCAGCCGGGCATCAGCAAGCACATCAAGCAGATGGAAGAGTATTTCGGTGTGCACCTATTTGACCGGATGGGTAAGAAGGTGGCTCTCACCCCTGCAGGCGAGATTTTGCTGGAAGCTACCCTGGAAATCATGGCGTCGATCGTCACGGCTGAGCAGCGCATCGAGGATCTGAAAGGCTTGCGCGGTGGCAATCTCGTCCTTGGGGCCAGCTTCCCGATCGGAATCTATGTCTTGCCCGGCATCCTTGCGGCCTTCCGGACAAAATATCCCGAGGTGGAAGTGACGCTGGACATCTCACTGAGCGAGAAGATTGTGGCGAAGATCCTGGCCAACAAACTCGAGCTCGGCCTGGCTAGTCGCGCCGCGCACGACCCCCGATTGGTGGTCACCGAGTTTATGTCCGACAAATTAGTCGCGATTGCCCCGCGCAAGCACTGGTGGTCTAACAAGAGGCAGATCAAGCCGAACGAACTGCTGGGAGAGACGTTCGTGGTAGCCGCCAGAGGGGCGGGCACGAGGGCGATTGTCGAAGAGCGACTGCGAGACAAGGGCATCGTGCTGACGAAGATCGTCGACTTTGGAAACACAGAAGGCGTCAAGCGCGCAGTCGAGGCCGGCTTGGGGGTCTCGATTCAATCTCACTGCGTGGTTCAGCGGGAGATCGCCGCCGGATCCCTTACAGGCGTCAGCTTGTCGGGAATCGATACCGGGCTTCCGTACTTCTGCGTTTGTCGCAAAGGCAAGCATCTTTCGAAAGCGGCACACGCGTTTCTATATCTGTTGCGGAACCGAATGGCTAAATAGCCTGACTAGATTTTGCACCAACACTTGGTTCAGCAGGCTGCTTGCGACCGAATTCTATTTGCGATATTTGGTACGGCAATTCAAGTTGTCAATCCTATCACCCATCCTGCTCAGCGGAGGCGGTCGATTGCGTATACGATTCCAACCTCGTGGGGATTGGACCGTGCAGCCGCCAGGCTTGTTACGGCAGCTTTCTACCGCCATAGATGCGTTCGGAGGTGTGACTTCCATCCTTGTGGGTGGTTTCGATTCGCTGACAAATCACCTTTTCATTGGCACCCACAGAGGTGATGACAAACGTGTGCTCGCCCGTCTTGGGATCAAACAGGCTTCCTACTTCCTGACGTGGTCCTTTCTTATCGGCCATTTTGCTTCCTCCATTCTCAATACGAAACCTCCAGAATTCTCCAGAGGGCTCACCAGCGTTTGGGTTTATGTAAAGACACTCTGAGGTAGAACGCCCCATGTAGTTTGGGGCTTTCACCGGGCCTCCGCGGTGGCGTCGTTGATGGCCGCGGCCAAGGTAAGGGCCTGAGGCGTGTTGCTGAAGCCGAGCTCGCGACCGTTCTGCGCTGAAATCCTCATGCCGCTGCGCAACGCTGAGATTGCTTCAAGAAGTTCCGCCGGACCCACATCGCTCCCAGCCTCGAATGCGCTCTGCCCGGCGAGAATGTAGCTTTCTCGCAATTGGGCGAACGAGAAGCCTTCGCACTCTGCCACCGTACCTCTCAGCTCGTCGTCGGTGAGGTTCGCGTTCAGCTTGCGAAAGTATCGGGTACGCAGCTCGGCATTGGGATTGGGAAAAGCAACCACGCGGTCAAACCTTCCCGGCCGACGAAGAATGGCCGGGTCAAGTGCCGTTGGATCGTTCGCGGTCGCGACCACCACTACGCCGTCGTTCGTTGCCAAGCCGTCTAGGCAATTGAGCAATTGATAAAGGCTGATCTTGCTGCGTGGCTGTGCGGCCTGGTTCTTTGGAAATGCTCGGTCAATGTCTTCCAGCACCACCAGCGAGGGAGCGCGCCCAGCCGCCCGATCAAACATCCGTTGCAGGTCGCTGTCATCGGCATCCTGCCCGAAGAAGCTCAACGTGAACGCGCTCATTTCCGGGCGTGACAGCATGACGCGAATGGCGCTGGTCTTACCGTTCCCCGGAGGGCCATGGAACAAATACCCACGGCGAAACGGAAGATTCAGCGCGCGAAACCACGACTCACGCGCGAAGAAAGATTCGTAGTCGTTCTTCACCAGGTGCAGAACCGAGGCGTCCAGCACAAGGTCATCCCAGGTGGACTTCCTCACTTGTCTGGTGCTACCAGCCAGCAAGAGTACCCCCGACTCCTGGCGCACATTCGATTCCAGAAGAATCTCCATGACGCCTGCGACTTCGTCCTGCCTGCAGACGATCACGTCGGCCCAGTGGGTTCCGTCACGCTCGTAGTAAGGAACATTGAGCGCAATGACGGCGCCACGTAGACCCTTAAAGCGGAACGAGACCGGTGCATCACGCCACATGGCTGTCCACAAGGTCTTGCGTTCAGCAATGCACTTATCGGATTCCCGAATCGCGTGGGCACAAACCATCAACGGCATGGCCGGCGGAAATTCCACTGCTTCGATTCGTTGGCGCAGCTCTGCACTCGGATCTGGGTCCATCTTCATGAGCGGAACGCCAGCCAACGCCTGTGGCAGCGCGAGGTTGGTAAGGGTGTTGGCTACTTCCAGGATGATCGCCCGTTCCAGGGAGATCCCTAGCGCCGTCTCGATCCAGTCGCGGTGTTTATCAATCGTGCCGCGAATCCAGTCCGGCTCGGTCGCTTGCATTTGTATTTTGTCCAATAACACCTCCAGGAAGAACTGCAGGCGACCGGTCCCGGCCGCAACTTTTGTATAGGGGAAACTCTCGCGGCCCCCGAGCGGAAAACTGATGATTTACGCCCGACGAAACGGCTGACCCTAAGGCCCATGTTTCGCCCCTTTTTTCAGTGACTCTTGGCATGGATTCTTAGCTCACCCGCTTCAACCTCTGCCTGACCGTCCCGTAGCCGATGCCGACCCTTCGTGCAATCTCACGAATGCTGGCGTCCTTGGACCTCAACTGGCATACCTGGTCATGGTCTACGACGCGGCGAGGGCTCAGGCACGCCAAGGCTAACGGCGCGTTTTTTTCTTAATTTACCGGGGGTATCGGAATACGGCTAAAGACGAGGATGCCCTTGGACGGCAGCACCGAGCAGGATTACATTCCGGCCATCACTCCGCCGAGCGACAGCGGTCACTGACAGACTGCCTGCCAGCAGCGTGAAATTCAGGCATCCGAAGCTGTTTTCTCCCGATGAACCGTGTTCCCGCGTGACTAGCTGAGGCGCAACCAAGAATCGCGGTTCTCGCAAGACGGAGGATTCTCATGACGAAACTACGAACTTGCGGATTGATTGCGTTCCTGCCGACGCAAAGGCAGAAAGAGAGGCTTAGGCTAACAGCGGCGATATGCGTCGTACTGTTGCTTTGTGCCGCGACGTCGATTGCCTCGCCTGCACAAATCTTAACTACGCTGCACAGCTTCGCAGGATACCCGACTGACGGATATTTGCCTAACGGGCTGGTGCAAGGCAGCGACGGGAACTTCTACGGGACAACCCTCTGGGGCGGAGCCAGCGGCGACTGTTCGGATCCTGCCGGCGGCTGTGGCACAGTTTTCAAGCTCACGCCAGGCGGAACGCTGACTATCGTTTATAGTCTTTGCTCTCAGCCGAACTGCGCTGACGGCGCAGAGCCTGAAGGCGCGCTGCTGCAAGCCACTGACGGAAACTTCTACGGGACGACCTACGCGGGCGGAGTCAGTCACGACTGCTCGGGTGCTTACGTCAGCGGCTGTGGCACGATCTTCAAAATTACCCCAGCCGGAACGCTGACTACGCTTTACCGCTTTTGCCCTCAAACTGGCTGTGCTGACGGCGAGGGCCCCGACGCCGGGGTGGTCCAAGCCACCGACGGCAACCTCTACGGAACAACCGAATGGGGCGGGGCGTACGGCGATGGCACGGTCTTCAAGGTCACCCCGGCGGGCACGCTGACCACGCTGCATGCCTTCAACGATTATGACGGCTACTCTCCCGGCGGCGGATTGGTTCAAGCCACCGACGGCAACTTCTACGGTACGACGGTCGGAGGCGGGGCTAAGGGATCTGGCACGGTCTTCAGAATCACGCCCTCGGGGACGCTCACCACCCTCCACAGCTTTTGCTCTCAAACCAACTGCACCGATGGTTACTTTCCCAACGGGGTGGTGCAGGCCAGCGATGGGAACCTCTACGGGACGACCGAATACGGCGGGACCAACAACGACTGCAACGGTGTCCGGTGTGGCACGGTCTTCAAAATCACCCTTGGGGGAACGCTCACCACGCTGCACAGCTTCGACGGCACTGACGGCTTTAACCCCGTTTGGCTGGTGCAAGCTAGCGACGGGAACTTCTACGGGACGACCTCCGCGGGCGGGGCTAACAATCTTGGCACGGTCTTCGAAATCACTCCCGCCGGCGCCCTGACGACGCTTTACAGCTTTTGCTCCCAACAAAACTGTCCCGATGGCGCTTACCCGGGCGGGCTGATGCAAGCTCGCGACGGGAACTTCTATGGGACAACGACAGGTTTCTATACGTCAGGCGGGGCCAGGAACGACGGCACGGTCTTCCGTCTGGTCTCCGTGCGCCCATGTTTGTCTTGCCCGCTCGAATGGAAATGACGGATTTCTCCTAAGGGCCCGCTCCTTGGGCGCAGGCTCACCTTATGGATTCGCCCACCATGCCTTTCTGAAAGCACTGCTCGATGAGCGGAGTGGAAGGTGAGCGGCCCCCAACCCGGATCAATCAATCGACGACGGCAAAGCGTCCCGGCGGAATCAGGTCGGGATCCGGATTGCCGATAATTGTTCCCGCCATAACCGGAAGGGATGTCCATCTAGTTCAAACTGGCTCCCAGTGTTAGACTTGCGAAAATCGACCCACGATTTTGAGGATGCACACACCGAACAGTAACGGCCCGTTGTTGCAGCCACGGCCGTATCCCAGCCTGCTCACTCTCGTCATTCCCATGTACAACGAAGGAGCGGTGGTGCCGCATCTCCGCAGTGTGCTCGACGAGTTTATGACCGAAGTGAAAGGCGAGACCGAGGTCATCCTTGTCAATGATGGCAGCACCGATTCCACCCTGGCTCAGATCGCGGCCTGGGCCCGCGAAGATCCTCGCATCAAGGTGGTAAATTTGTCGCGCAACTTCGGCCATCAAAGCGCGTCCACGGCGGGCCTGGACTACGCTTCCGGCGACGCGGTTGTGCTGCTCGATGCCGACCTGCAGGACCCGGTTTCGGTGATTCACCAGATGATCGCCCGCTACTGTGAAGGCTATGACGTGGTTTACGGGCAGCGCCTAATCAGGCAGGGGGACGGGATATTCAAGCGGCTGTCAGCATGGCTTTTCTACCGCCTGATGCGCAGCCTGGTCCACAAGGATCTCCCCCTCGATACTGGCGACTTCCGGCTGATTTCGCGGAGTTGCCTTGATGGTTTGCAGCAGCTTCGCGAAACCCATCGCTTCTTGCGGGGCATGATCGCCTGGGTTGGTTACCCCCAGATCGCGGTGCCGTACCAGCGCGCTGCGCGGGTGGCGGGGGAAACCAAGTACCCATTGCGCAAAATGCTGACCTTCGCCTGGACTGCGGCTACTTCATTTTCTGCCCTGCCCCTGAAAGCGAGCGTCTGGTTGGGCCTGATCGTGACTCTCTTTGGGCTGGAAGAGGCGGTTCGCGCCATGTTAGCGCATATCTTCCACTGGTATGCCGTGCCGGGATGGTCTTCGCTGACCGTCCTGGTCAGTGTGCTTGGAGGCGCAACCCTGATGAGCATCGGCATCCTCGGAGAGTATGTCGGCAAGATTTACGAACAGGCGAAAAACAGGCCGCTATATCTTGTCTCCCGCACGTTCAACATTGTTGAGCCCCGCAAACATCAGGACGGCGCCGAGTTTATGACGCAGAGCGAGTACCGGTGAGCCAGCCTGAATTCGACCGCTATTCCGGGTCCTATGAAGAGCTGCTCAAGGACCCCATTCGCGACCGTTTTACCGGGTCCGGATCGCAGTTTTTCCATGTGCGGAAGCGTGATCTCATTCGCGAACACTTCAGCAGCCGGGGTATCGATACACGAAAACTACGCTATCTCGATATAGGGTGCGGCAAGGGCGAGCTCCTATCGCTGCTGCGCGACGACTTCCGCGAGATTGCCGGCTGCGATCCTTCGCCCGGCATGCTGAGTTCCAGCCAAGGTGTGGAGACACGGGTCCAGGAGAATCCCGGCAAGATACCGTTTGAGGATGCCGCCTTCGACTTCGTCACCGCAGTCTGTGTTTATCATCATGTTCCACCGTCGTCCCGGCTGGCGCTGACGCGCGAAGCCTGCCGTGTGCTGAAGCCGGGAGGCATATTCGCGATTATCGAGCACAACCCCTACAATCCCGTGACCCGGTTGATCGTCAGCCGCACTCCGGTGGATGCGGACGCGGTGCTGCTGCGGCCGTCGGAGGCCCGGGAGTGGATGCGTGAGGCCGGATTCACCTGCGGCGCGCCGGAATATTTCCTCTACTTGCCGGAACCAATCTACCGGCGGACCGGCGATTGGCTGGAACATCTGTTGCGGCGCGTCCCTCTCGGCGGCCAGTACGTAATCTTCGGGACCGCGCACAGTCCTCACCCGTGACCAATCTGCTCTGCTGTGCGGCGATTTGCCTGCATTACCTTCTTTCATCCAGCGTGCCGACCGGCGGCACCACCGTGCGGCGCTTGAGCGGCAATATTGTGCCACTGAGGGGGCCACGCCCGCACCATGCTTTTCAGCCCAACCAGTGATATAGTCGCAACACTATTCTCTGTACGATTGGGCAAGCCATGCTCGGATCAACAATTTCCCACTACCGGGTGCTTGATAAGCTGGGCTCCGGCGGCATGGGCGTGGTGTACCGGGCCGAAGACACGCGCCTGGGACGCGAGGTGGCGCTCAAGTGTCTGCCCCCTGAAGTCGCCAGTGATCCGCAAATGGTGGAACGCCTGGTGCGCGAGGCGCGATCTGCCTCGTCCCTGAACCATCCGAATATCTGCACCATCCACGAGGTTGATCAAGCCGACGGGCATCACTTCATCACCATGGAACTGCTCGAGGGCGAGACGCTGCGCGAGCGGATCGCAGAAGGGCATCTCCCCGCGGACGACCTCGTCCGTATCGGGGTACAGGTCGCCGATGCCCTCGATGCGGCGCACAAGAAAAATATTATTCATCGCGACATCAAGCCGGCAAACGTGTTTCTGACCCGCCGCGGCGAGGCCAAGGTGCTGGATTTCGGTCTGGCCAAGCAGGAAACAGCCAAGCTTGCCGTCACCGCGGACGGCATTACGGCAGCTCCCGTCAGCGATCTTGATTCTCAGTTGACCAGTCCGGGGCAAACCGTTGGGACCATCGCGTACATGTCGCCGGAGCAGGCCCGTGGCCAGAAGTTGGACGTCAGGAGCGATCTGTTCTCCCTGGGTTCGGTGTTGTACGAGATGGCGACCGGCGAGCTGCCTTTTCCCGGCGCCACCACGGCGCTCATCTTTGATGCGATTCTGAATCGCGAGCCGGCTCCTCTTTCTCGCTATGGAGTGAGTCTCCCGCCCGCGTTTGGCAACATTGTCAGCAAGCTGCTGGAGAAGGACTGCCGGCTGCGCTACCAGAGTGCGTCGGACGTCGTGGCGGACCTGCGCCGCCTGCAGCGTGACACAAGTCCGGTCAAGACTGCCCCCGCAAGTTCGCCGGCAGCCCGCAAGGCGGGCAGGACCATCGATTCGTTGGCGGTGCTGCCATTTGCGAATGCAACTGGTAATGCGGAACTCGACTATTTGGGGGATGCGGTCGCTGAAGGATTGATTGACGGGCTTTCTCATCTGCCCAAGCTTCGCGTGGTACCGCGCAGCAAAGCCTTCCGTCACCGGGACCTCGCGGATGACCCGCACGCGGTGGGGCGGGAACTTGCGGTCCGCGCCATTCTAAGCGGTCGTATCACCCTGCGCGGTGACCTGCTGTCCATTCGGGCCGAAGTGATCGACGTGGCCAAGGACACGCAGCTGTGGGGCTCGCAGTTCAGTTGCAGCCTGGCCGATGTAACGAATGTTCAGGAAGAGATCGCCCGTCGGGTGGCCGAAAGACTGCGAGCGCCGTCATCGGTCGGCGGCAAGAAAGCTCCGCGCAAGTCCTCCCCTGCGCCGGTACGCAATGCGGCGGATGAACTGTTCCTTCGCGGCAACGATCACGCCATCCAGTGGACTCCGGAAGGGTTGCAGCGCGGTATCGAACTTTACCAGCAGGCCATCAACGCCGATCCGCGGTACGCTCCGGCCTATGCGTGCATGGCGATTGCGCATACCATGCTGACCGTCGTGAGCCGGGTCGATACGGCGCAGGCGCTTGTCCAGGCCAAAGATTGTGCCCGCCGAGCGCTTGAACTGGATGAGGCGCTCTCGGAAGCGCATGCAGCCTTGTGTCTCGCGGAGGTGTTCTGCGACTTCAATCTCTCCGAGGCGCTTTGGCAGGGAGAACGGGCGCTGGAACTGAACCCTGACTCGGCCATCGCGCGTTATGCCCATGCGCAGGCGCTGGCCGCCTGTGGCCGGATCGAGGACGCAATCGAACAGGCCCGGGAAGGTTGCACCATCGATCCGCTGATGGCGCCGATCAATTACTGCTATGGATTGCTCTTGTATTACCAGCGGCGGTGGGACGAGGCAGAGGCGCAGCTGCAACGTACTCTGGAGATCCGTCCGGACTTTTCGATGGCGCGTGCGGTACGCGGGATTGCTCTTGCCCGCTCGGAGCGATTCTCCGAAGCTTTGGACCAGGTCAATGAGGTCCTGAACAACGAGCCCGACCCCGCATGGGAGCTGTTGCTGGCCTACGTGGGCGCTCTCGCCGGGGAGCGTGCGGAAGCTGAGAGCATTCTCGCCCAGGTAGATGCCGCAGCCCTGGCGGATGGCGCCTATGTCGCCGCTACGATCTACGGTGCATTGGGTGACCTCGATCGCGGTTTTGCGGAACTGGAGCACGCCAGGGACCATGGCTTTGCGGTCTTAGCAACTGCTGCGGTGAATCCCGCGCTCGATCCTTTCCGCTCCGATCCTCGCTGGGAGCCGTTCCTGCGAAGCATCGAAGAGCTGGCGCAGGCGATCCGGGAACTGCAAGGGACCGCATAGCAGGGCGAACGCCGACGTCAGGGCGTCAAATGAAAGTTAGTTTCGGTAACGAGTGGCACCACTGAGGGAACACATGGATCATCCGTCTACGGTCAAGAGCGAGCTCCGGCGCGGCCCCCTGCACACTTCCGGGTCCGTCTCCGCACAGCAGGCAGGAGTGAATCCTCCGTCTGCCCTTAAGAGCGATCTCCGGCCCGGCCCCCTGTACACTTCCGGCTCCGTTGCATCGCAGGCCGCACGCCTGGATTCTTCGTCAGGGATCAGAAGCGGAATCCGGCGCCCCCCCCTGCAATCCAGCGGGTCCATTACCCCGCCAGCGTCACTCGGGAATAATCCGTCTGCGGTCAAAACGGTGCCCTGGCGCGGCCCCGAACACGCTCCCGAATCAGCCGCGGAAGTTGGAGTTCGCCAGGCGATCCTTGAGGAACTGGCGCTAAAGATCCTTTTTGTATCCGGCCCGCTGTCGTTGCGCGAATTGGTGGCACATATCCGGCTCCCCTTCTCGGTAGTCAACGAGCTGCTTCGCCGAATGCGTGCCGAGCAGTTCTGCGAAGTCACGGGCATGACCGGGAATATCCCTCAGATTGCCATCAGCACGCCGGGCAGAGCGCGGGCCTTGGAATTGTTGTCCCAGAACCAGTATGTGGGTCCAGCCCCGGTTTCCATAGAGAATTACAAACAACAGGTTCACGAACAAAGCGTCCGCCATGTGGACGTACATCCGCCTGACGTCGAGCGTGCCTTTGCCCATCTCGTCCTTGACGCCGAGGTACTGGAAAAGCTCGGGACCGCTCTGAATTCGGGCTCATCAATTTTCTTGTACGGACCGAGTGGCACGGGAAAAACCACGATAGCGACGGCGCTGGCACAAGTGCTTGCGGTCGATCGGGTATGGATTCCGTATGCGGTGGAAGTCGACGGTCAAATTATTGTCATTTATGACCCTCTTGTTCACATAAGAATCGACGAGCCCGCTGCGCAAGCTGGTGATGCGCGCTGGGTACTCTGCCAGCGCCCGACGGTCCTGGTCGGTGGGGAGCTGACCCTGGAAATGCTGGAGCTGCAGTTTAACGCGGCGACAAAGTTCTATACGGCGCCCGTGCAGATGAAGGCCAACAATGGCGTCCTGATCATCGACGACTTCGGGCGGCAGCGACTGCGTCCCGAAGAACTGCTTAACCGCTGGGTCGTTCCCCTGGATCGCAGAATCGACTTCCTCAGCTTGGCAGGCGGGAAAAAGGTCGAGATTCCGTTCGAGCCCTGCGTTGTATTTGCCACGAATCTGGATCCGGCCACGCTGGCCGATGAGGCATTCCTGCGAAGAATTCAGACCAAGATCAAAGTCGGTGCGGTTTCTGAGCAGCAATTCCACGCGATCTTCCGTGCGGTCTGTAGTACCTGCAGCCTGCAGTGCGAAGCCGGTGTCATCGATGAGTTGATCCATGTCATCCGCAGGGAGCTGAAGGAACCGCTGCGGGCCTGCCATCCCCGTGACCTGGTGAACCAGATCTGTTGGAAGGCGCGTTACCGGGAGGTCGAGCCCTGTGTGGATCGGGATGCCCTGCTGGCCGCGGTTAACTCCTATTTTGTTCGTGAAACCGAGGACCCAGACCAAGAAAGCGCCTAGGGCGACGATTTGCGTCCGCAAGACGGACACGACGATCCACCTCTTCGAACAAATCGCGGCCAAGACAAGCAAGTGAAGCAGCCGTGTTGTCGGATTGCCCGACGTCTTGCCGGCGATGCGGCCTCGTCAAGCGCTCCGCATCAGCCCCGGCGTCATACACCAGCCGCGCGCCGGGCATCCGTCCATTCCGTCGACAGCCCCAGCTCGACGATCCATTTTTCCAGATACGCATGGTCGAGTGACTCCCAGCTCATTCTGAGGATTCCGGCAACGTCCTGGATGTGCCTTTGAGATTGCGCCAGCTTTGCCCACTCCAACTTTGCAACAGCTACATCCTCGGCGCTTGCGGCAAAAATAGCGAAGCCCTGCACAACCACCTGTTTGCGACGCCCGAACTCCTCTTCGCTGAACGGGCGGGACTTGCGAAAGATTAAGTCGATCTTCCAGCCGGTCAACATGTCAATCACGTTGAACAAAGATCGCTGCTTCTGGGCTTCCAATGCTGTGTCCAAGTCGACGTAGTATTCACCGCCGGGCAGGAGTTGGATGAAGGCCTGTACCTGCGCCGGAGTTGCCTCAATTATCAGATCAATGTCCTGGCTGCTGCGTGGAACGCCGTAGTAGGCGCTGGCAAAGGATCCGGTAAGCATGTACCGAACACCTGCTTGGTCCAGCGCCGCGGTGATCCGCCGAAAGACTTCAGCGACGTTCATCTCAACGGTGCCGGCACCAACCCCGGCGGGAATGCCGATCGGAGGAGTTCGCGCGCGACCTCTGTGTCGGGCCATTCGGGGTGCTCTTGCCGAATTCGCGCTTTTTGCAACTCGCTGATGAAGAGACTCATTTCCAGGGCCAACAGCAGGCGCTGTTCTCCCGTCAATGCCCGTTGCACTTGCCACTGCACAGCTTGCGCGGACGAGGTCGTGTCAGTGATGGTCACTTCAAAATGGTAGCACGGTCTGATACATGGTCATCATTTACGAGATCCTGGCCCAAAGGCCTTAAAAGTCCTTCGGAGGGTTCCGCCTGACCGCGAGCGGCAGTGTCATTGTCCAGCTTCTTTGAGAATACCTCCGGTAATTGCTCCAGGTCGCTCTTGTCGCGCGGTCACGTTGACCTCAGCTGACGCGGATTGTCGGGGGTCGGCTTTGCTGGTCGCCAGCAGATGATAAGTTCCTGCCTTACCGGGCGCGATGTAAACCGCCAGCGATGCTACGGTGCCGTTTTTTGCGTTGGTTGCGCGGGTCACAACGCGGCCACCGGCGGCGCCTTCCTGCACCCTCCAAATTACCTGGGCTTCGTTCGCGCCGCCGACGGCGGCAGCGAAGTCGAAAGCCTTTCCCGAAACCACTTGAGCGCTTGCCGGAGCGATCGTTACAACTACGGACGAAGGCGTAGCTGCGGGCTTGCTTGCCGATGACGAATGCATGATCCGCACGGCGGTCCCAGCGCCCGCAAGGAGTAGAACGATCACCAGTATCTGCAGCACTCGGAGGGGCGACCTCCATCGAATCCACCCGGGGAAGCGATTTGTTTTGCTGGCAAGACGCAATTGCGGAGTCTCTCTGGCAGGACTTTTCTCTCCATAGCCAGCAAGAAATGGGAGCGCAACCTTCGTCGCCTCTTCCAGGGCTGGCGGAGGAACTGGGGGCAGCTCCGTTCCACACCAGTAGCAGGACGAGTCAGTAGTAATGTTTAACTTGCGACAGCTCGGACAGCGGAAGATTTGCCGGACTGTCGGCTTGGGCAGCGCGTACGGTAACGCAGGCTCATCCAGTGTGGGCCCGGATGAATCATCCGTACTTCCTGCGCCGTCCTGTTCCTGCGTGGCCTGCGGTGGCAGGTTGGCGGAATTCTCTGCTGCGTGAATTTTGTGGGCCGTGGCAAGTCCGCAAGTCCTGCAGGTACGAAAGCCATCAATTTCCTTGAACAAATGCGGATGGTCAGAACCGCGCCGGGCCAGTTTTCGAACTGCGTTTCCTTGTGCTTCGCTCATTGCAGGAAAGACTAATGTCAAGATGGGGCCTCAGGCAATTGCCCAAAGGCCCGACTCAGCCACCTGCACCATCGTGGTGTGCTATTCAGACTAAATTCCCATGTCCGCTGTTGGTGCTTGCGAGACGAACTGCAAATCCAGGGCACAGACTAAGCAGCTGGCCCTTGCTCGAAGGTTTGAATTGCGAACGGAGTGAGCAGGAGTGATAGGTTGGAGTGTGCTAGATTCGGACAGCTTCATGGACGCTGCGCCAACCATCTCTACACAGAGCCTGACCCGTCGTTTCGGTGACTTCATTGCCGTCGACGGCATCGACCTGCGCGTGTCGCCGGGTCAGTTCTTCGGCTTTCTCGGCCCGAACGGGGCAGGGAAGTCAACCACCATCAAGATGCTGACTGGCCTGCTTGCGCCCAGCTCGGGCAGGATCGAAATTCTGGGGCTCGATCTGGCTGCCCATCCGGTAGACGTCAAGCGGCAGATCGGTGTGGTTCCCGAAGGGATGGCCCTGTTCGGGCGACTGACTGGATCTGAGTTTCTGAACTTCGCCGGACGGATGTACGGACTCGACCGCGAGACCGCAGCCAGGCGCGCGGCCGAACTGCTCGACTTTATGCAGCTTGCCGATCAGCCCAGGAAACTGGTTACCGATTACTCGCACGGCATGCAGAAGAAGCTGGCGATGGCGGCGGCCGTCATTCACGGGCCTAAGGTGCTTTTCCTGGATGAACCTTTCGAAGGTGTGGATGCTATCGCCGCTGGGACCTTGAAGGCGATGCTGCAAGGCATGATTGCGCGCGGGGCTACGGTTTTCCTCACCTCCCACGTTCTGGAGATCGTGGAGCGGCTGTGCAGTCACGTGGCCATCATTCATCGGGGACGCCTGGTGGCGCAGGGATCGCTGGAGGAATTGCGGGCCGGCATAGGGGCACAGACGCCGGAATTGCCCGGCGAGGACCTGGGGCTTTCCGGCGGGAAGATGACTCTGGAGCAGATTTTCCTGCGCATAGTGGGTGACACGCGCCGAACCGATCAGGAACTTTCATGGCTGGGATAGGCGAAAGCGAGGCGGAGATTGCCGGCAAAATGCGGGCGAAAGAAAGATTTCGTGACCGATCATGATTAACGCCGGCGTTACAGCGAGAGGCGGCCAACTGGCAGCAATTGCACGCGTGCGCTGGCGCCTGTTCGTCAACTCGCTGCGCACTACCCGTGGAAAACTGGACCTGGTTTCGCGCAGTATCGTGTGGCTCGCCTTCGCGATCATTGGAGTCGGTGGCGCCGCCGGCATGGGCACCGCGGCATATTTCTTTGTCTCGGAAAGTAAGGCTGGGCTGTTGGTGGTGGTGCTGTGGCCGATTTTCTTGTTCTGGCAGATCTTTCCCATCATGGCCACAGCCTTCACGAACAACCCTGACTCTTCCGACCTTCTGCGCTTTCCTCTGAAATATAGCTCTTATTTTCTGGTGCGGCTGGCGTATGGCGCAGCCGATCCGGCGACCGCTTTGGGCAGCCTGTGGTCGCTTGGCATCCTGGTGGGCGTGGGGGTTGCGCGACCCCGGTTGCTGCCGTGGACGCTGCTCGTCCTGCTGGCCTTCGCCGCCTTCAATCTGGCGCTCATGCAAATGATATTTGCCTGGGTGGAACGCTGGCTGGCGCACCGCCGCACGCGGGAAATCCTGGGAATTCTGTTTCTTCTGCTGCTCCTGAGTGTTCAGTTGATCGCGCCCCTGACGGGATATTTCACGACCCGCTCTCGCCCGCTCGAGCGCGGATTAGTGCAGGTACTCATTCACGGGCAGAGGCTTCTTCCGCCGGGGCTCGCCGCCCGCTCCGTCGCGCAGGTCGCCGTCTCGGAGTTCGTTGCCGGTCTCGGTTCACTGGGACTGTTGTGCGTCTTTGTGTTGGCGGTTGGCTACTGCCTGCACGTCCGACTGCTGGCCCAGTACCGCGGTGAAAGCCTCAGCGAAACGTCCGCCAGACCGGCCCTCCAGAAATATCGCCGGCTGCGATTGGGATGGAATCTGCCCGGATTCGCTTCACCCGTGGCGGCAGTTTTCGAAAAAGAGATCCGCTCTGTCCTGCGCAGCGGTCCCATGTTGCTCACCTTGATCATGCCCATTTTCATGCTGGTCTTCTTCCGGTTTGGACCTATGAACGCGGCCCGCCAACCGGGGACGGCATTCCTTGGACGCACCCCGGGCATGGCCTTTCCCGCGGCGGCGGGCTTTGCCCTCCTTACATTGACCAACCTGATCTACAACAACTTTGGCGGCGATGGCAGCGGCATCCAGTTCTTCTACGCGTGCCCGGTGAGGTTTCGCGATATTGTGCTGGGCAAGAATGTCACCCATGCCTGCATTCTGGTGATGGAAACGGCGGTGGTGTGGATGGTAGTGATCGGCCTCTACGGCAAGCCGACCGTCAGAATGACCATTGCCACGCTCGCGGGTCTGTTATTCGCAACGGTGGTGAATTTTTCCGTCGGCAATCTGCTGTCCATCTACTCGCCAAAGAAATTTGATTATTCGACGTTTGGAAGGCAGCGGGCTTCCCAGATCACCGTGCTGATCAGCATGGGTGTTCAGATCCTGGTGGTGGTGACGGCAGGCGGCGCGTTCTGGATGGCGCGGCACTCCGGGAAGTCCTGGCTCTCGAATCTGGTCCTGCTGATGCTGGCGGTATGTTCGCTGGCGGCTTACACGGCCGTCCTGCGCCGCATAGACCGGGTGGCGCAGGGGCGCCAGGAAGCGTTGGCTGCTGAACTTTGCCGCGCCTAGGTTGCCCAGTCGGCGATGGGCGTTTAGAACAACTCGATGCGGTTTGGATAGCGGGGCGCAGCCGACAGGGTCAGCTGGACTTCGCGCGTCTCATTTGGATCCAGGTTAAGCTGTTGCTGTCCCAGCTCCATCCGCGGCCCTTCGATTTCAATTTTGTAGGCGCCGGGAGCCAGAGAGATCAGGAGCGGTGTCTTCCCAATCGGCTTGCCATCAATTCGCACCACGGCTTTCTCAGGCACAGATTTCAAACTGAGCTTGGCTGCATCCTTTCCGGCACGTTGCTCCAGCGCCCGCCGGTTCGCATCCTGGGGGCTGGTTCCTTTGGCGGTCGCGCTACCCGGCTGCTTGGCGACGGGCCGCGCGGAAGCGGGCTGCTTAGCGGGGAACAGGGTGGAATTGTTACTGAGTCCGGCTAAGCCGCTGCTGCCCGTCGCGATGTGACCATATTCCGTGGCTGCCTGGGCTGCGGCGAGGCAAGTCGAGAAGAGCATCAGCGCGATCACCATTGCCCAGGCTACAGGCGCGCGGCTTACCCCAACCGAAACTGCGTAAGCGTCGGGAATCGATCGTGGACTGCGGGACATAGGCATGAACCTCTGGGTTAATGTAGCACAAAGGGTACTAATCGGGTAACCACTTTTAGGGCAAAGCTTGCTTTTCCCTGACCCCTACGCTTACGGACAGCGCTTGGCGATCCCGCGCGCGCCCGACAATGTTTGGAAGCTGCAGACAGGCTGCGCCAATGAGCGCCGTTAGGTAGCCGCTCTTGCGATCGACACGGCCGCGATGGCGGCAGTTTCGGCGCGGAGAATGGTGTCGCCCAACGAGGCTGAGATCCATTGTGCAGTTGCGAAACTGTGCAACTCGTCCTCCGTCCAGCCGCCTTCTGGACCTACGGCAAGTGCGACGGACTGCAGTTTGCCTTGCGCGTGCAGGATGTCCGCAAGCGATGCCTCGCATTCGGTTTCGTCGAGCACAATACGGAGAGCAGCGCCGGCGTCTTCGTCCTGATGTGGCGCCCGGGAGAACATGGGGAGCTTCAGAGCTTCGCTCAGCTTAACGGGCGCTGCGATCTGAGGGGGAGCGGCGCGGCGCGACTGCTCCGAAGCTTCGCGTGCGATTCGCCGCCAGCGTTCCGCGCGCTTTTCGGCGGCAGCGGCAAGGTGTTTCTCGGTGCGGCGCGCGATAACCGGAACAATATTGGCGACGTTCAGTTCGGTGCACTTCTCGATTGCCCACTCCATGCGATCGAACTTGAAGACAGCCAGCAGCAGTGTAATCGGAGCAGATGAGCTGGCGGCGACTTCTTCGCCGAGTGCGAACTCCACGCGGTCATCGTCCACGCTGGTGACAGTTGCGCGCCGCACCTGATCTCCGCACGCGACTTCGAACTCCTGTCCCACCCGGGCGCGCAACGTTCGCGCCAGGTGCGCGGCATGCGGCCCGGTCAGGGCTGCGCGCTCCGAAGAAAATTCGTCGGCGATCCAGCGGCGGCGGGTCATCGGGTGAAGAGTAACAGAACCGTGGCAATGGCGATGGAGGCATAGACGCCGCCGAACCAGCGGTTCTGCGTGGCCAGGACGTCCTCGCCGGAGGCACGGCTGTTGAACAGTGATTCCAACGCGGAGAGCATGACCAGCAGCAGGAGGATGATAATCCAGCGCGCCTGGCGCGCCTGAGCGTGCAACAAGAAGGGAATGCCGAGCAGTGCCAGGCCAAAATATATGAAGCCGGTAATACGAGAGCGTCTGCGCCGCTTGGGATCCTGATAGCGCGCCATAACGATGCGGGCGAGCTCACGCGGTTTGCCCAGACGCGCAGCCGCGGGCAGCGCGGTCACGACCAGGAGAAACCAGGCGTAGATGCGGAGGGTCTTGTCCAAAATGGAATTGTATTCCGGCGGCAGGGATTAGTTGGAATCGTAGCCAGTATCTGTAGGCGGGCAATCCCAGCCGGCTTTCCTTGGGCGGGGTTCTCTTTGCTGGCCACTGGCCACTAACCACTTGGCCACTGCTGTTTAGTGCTTGATCGCCCACATCACCCAGGCGGCTAGCAATACGCCGCCAATGAACAGCGCAAAGCAATATGCGCCATAGCGCAACATATCACGGGGGGTGTTGCGTTGGGAGATGCCAAACACGGTGGACGCGCAAAGCGCGAAGAGCAAGGCGGCATTGAAGTGAGAAAGTTCGAGGGTCATTGTTTCTTGCCGATCGCGATGTGGTGGGCGTCAACGGCGGCGATAATGTTCAGCAGTCCCGCCACTACGATGTACTTGGTGCCGTAGTCGGCCACGGCGCGATGAATGTTACCGCCGCCCCAATCCATCATGCGGGCCACAAAGTACAGCGCGCCCGCGCCGATGTCGCCGATGAATCCCAGGATGTCGAGCAGGTCGCCGGTATTAAACGAATACACCTTACCCTGCATGGCCAGCCCGGCGAAGAACATGGTGAAGATTGCCGCCATCAGCAGCAGGCCGCGAATCCAGCGCCGTTGAATAAAGTGTCCGAGCCCGGGCAGAAACCATCCCGCAATCGGCGCGATGATTGCCATGGAATTCGTCTGCGTCTGCGCCGCTTTGGCATTGCGCGACAGGGTTGCATTTTGCGGGTTCGCCATCAGATAAGCACCAACTCGTTCTGTATCCGTCCGGTCACTTCGCCCTTGCCGTTGCGCGTCATCATGTTGATCTCACTGCGCACTCCGAACTCCGGCAGGTAAATGCCCGGCTCGACCGAGAAGCAGGTGTTGGGCAGGATCTCGCGATCGTCCTTGGTCTCAAGATTATCAAGATTCGCGCCGTTGCCGTGGATGTCGCTGGTGATGGAGTGACCAGTGCGATGGATGAAATACCTGCCCCAACCTTTGCCGTCGATGAACTCGCGCACCGCCTTGTCCACTTCCCAGCCGCAGACCTTGCGCTTGGCGTCAAACGCCTGCTGCACCGTTTGGATGCCTACATCGCGTGCGCCGCGAACAACGTCGAAGACCTCGCGCTGCTTGTCGCTGGGCGTGCCCACCACGCCCGTCCAGGTGATGTCGTAATAGACCGAGTCTTCGGGTTTCGCGCACTTGGCCCAGATGTCGAGCAGCACGAAATCGCCCTGCTTGATCGGCGCCGACGTAGCCGAAGTCGGCTCGTAGTGTGGATCGCCGCTGTGCGCGTTGACGCTGACGTTCGGCGGATCGCACGTCTCCAGGCCTTCGCGCTGGAACGCTTCCATGATCCACTGCTGCATCTCAAATTCGTGCGTGCCGCCATTGCGGGCTCGGCGTCCGACTTCCTGGAAGAACGCTGCAGTGATTTTGTCCACGGCATCGCGCGCTTTGAAGTGCGATGCCATTTGCGCTTCCGTCAGGGTCGCTTCGAAACGCGCCACCAGGTTCGCCGAGCTGACAATCTCCTTGCCGAAGCTGCGGATCAGCTCCAGCGTGCCCGCGTCCACCAGCGAGATGTA
>Ga0182030_10006405_pt1 | contig 24841 bp, 23 predicted proteins | sample 812S3MmetaG_FD_121299 | JGI IMG/M metagenome (GOLD analysis project Ga0182030, IMG submission 121299) | Permafrost microbial communities from Stordalen Mire, Sweden - 812S3M metaG (Illumina Assembly) | ecosystem: Environmental > Terrestrial > Soil > Wetlands > Permafrost | place: Sweden...
ACGCGAAGGAGATTCGCGACGCCACTCACTGTCGTCGTTTTCGTCGTAAAATTCGGAGTCGAACTCCTCGACATCTTCGTAGTAGATGGGTTCGATCGTGGCCAACGTGCGCCCCTGGGGGATGCGTATTGGCAGCGATGACTCGAAGAGAAAACCTTGACTCACGGCAAAGAGTGCCAGCGCCACGTAGAAGATCAGACCCATCCACGCGAGAAGCGCCAAATCTTCCAATAAGGAATAGCCGACCACAATGCTGAGCCCGCTTAGGGCCACGGCGCTCGCCGCGAGCAGCAGAAACACCGATTGACGTCGGGTCTTCATTGACGCGCGGCGCATCGGCGCGACGTAACTACGTTTCACTTCATGCTCATTGGGTACCGAGGAGTAGGCCGTGACGTAACGGTTGGCGGTCTCGGCGCGGTTGGCGGGCTGCTCATCACGCTCGTAGTCGTAGTCGTCTTCCCACTCGTCCCAGGACGAACGAGTCTCGAGTGAACGGTAGGTGTCGTCCTCGTGCACGACCGTCAAACGGGGCCGCGATTCCAAGTCCTGAAAAGCCTCGCCTGGTGGCTCGGGATCGAGTCGGTGAGCCGGGGACACCGAGTACTCCTGGCGGCTCAGCATTTCGTGTTCTTGGTGAAAGGAGTGTATTGACTTTTCGGTGCCGCTGTCACGGAATCGTCGCACCACCACGGGCACCAGTATCGCGACCCACAAGAGTCCGAGAATTACAAGGAGCATCGAGCCGGATCCTCAACAAAACACACACACATTGGCTACAAATGTACTGTCCGCCTTTGTTTTATTGGTGGATAGGACTTTTTGTCACGCCTCGTGTAGTCCGCACTCTTCCTTGTCGGCGCCCACCCAACGTCCAGAGCGGCGATCACCGGGCACGAGTGGTTTTACCGTCATGGGCTCGCAACCAATAGATGCGTAGCCCTGCGCCCAGAGAGGGTGCTCCGCAAGCTCATGTGCACCGATGTAATAGGCAACATCGTCATCGCTCCAGGTTGCCAGCGGATTCACTTTCACCAGATCGAACTTTTCGTCCCACAGAAGGGTTTTCATGCCGGCACGACTCGGCGCGTCGACGCGTTTTACCGACGTAATCCACGCCGCGCGGCCCGCGACGGCCCGTTTGAGTGGCTCAACCTTACGCAACTCGCAGCACCGCTCGGTGCCGCACGGCCACGCGTCGGCGTCGGGTCCCGGCGTCGTGCGGGTGAGATTCAGCGACCATTCGCGTTCAGTGCGACCGGCGAACTCCAGGGTCTCGGCAAAATGGCCGCCGGTGTCCAAAAAAACTATTTCGGTCTGGGGACGAAGTTCGCGGACCATATGTAAAAGGGCGAGGTCTTCAAACGAGCAGGCCATTGCCACGTCATCATCAAAACGTTTGAAAGTCCAGGTGAGGATCTCGAGGGGCGACGCGAATTCAAAGCGTTGGTTCGTAGTTTCAAGCTCGTCGAGCAACGTTGACGTGGGTATTGTCATGGCCGAATTCGCGAAAAGTCTAAGATTTCCATTGCTTTACTAGGATATAAGAACCAATTCGAAACTATGACACCTACCCCCCTACGCCCGCCCCAGACCGCTGACTATCTAGATCTACTGGAATCTCACGCCATCTTCATCCTGCGCGAGGTGGCCGCCGAGTGCGAACGACCGGTCCTGCTCTTTTCGGGCGGCAAGGATTCTGCCGTACTGCTGCACCTCGCCGTGAAGGCGTTCACGCCCCAACAGTTACCGTTCCCCGTCATGCACATCGACACCGGTCAGAACTTTCCGGAGGTGTTGGAGTACCGTGACGCGCTCACAACGAAGCTCGGCGTGAGACTGATCGTCGCCAAAGTGCAGGACACGATCGACCAGGGCAAGGTGGTCGACCCCGGTCCCATGGGGTCGCGCAATCGTTTGCAGACCGTGACACTCCTGCACGCCATCACCGACAACGGCTTCGACGCCGCCTTCGGCGGGGCGCGTCGCGATGAGGATAAGGCCCGCGCCAAGGAGCGCATCCTCTCCTTTCGCGACGCATTCGGTCAGTGGGATCCCCGCCAGCAGCGCCCCGAGCTGTGGCAGCTCTACCAGGGCAAAGTAAATCCCGGTGAACACCTACGGGCTTTTCCGCTCTCGGACTGGACCGAGTTGGATATCTGGCAGTACATCGAGCGCGAGAAGATGGAACTGCCCTCCATCTACTTCGCCCACGAACGTGACGTTGTGCTTCGCGACTCCATGTGGCTCGCGGTAGGACCGTTCGTCGAGCCGCGCGCCGGTGAGACGGTCGAACGCCGCGTCGTGCGTTTTCGCACGGTGGGCGACGCGAACTGCACCGGCGCCGTTGATTCTCCGGCGAGCACGCTCGCCCAAATCATCGAGGAGATCGCGAGCGCCAATGTCTCAGAACGCGGCGCCACTCGTGCCGATGACCGGTTCTCCGAAACCGCGATGGAAGATCGCAAGCGCGAGGGATATTTCTAAACATGAAGACCGCGACCAAGGACCTACTTCGCCTGGCGACCATTGGTTCGGTCGACGACGGCAAGTCGACGTTGATTGGACGCATACTCGTCGACACTCGCCAACTCTTTGACGACCAACTCGACGCCGTCGTCGCCGCATCCGAAAAGCGCGGCGTCGGCGACCTGGACCTGAGCTTCGTCACCGACGGGCTGCGAGCCGAACGCGAACAGGGCATCACCATTGACGTTGCCTACCGCTACGCCTCGACGCCGAAACGAAAGTTCATCATCGCCGACTGTCCCGGACACGTGCAGTACACGAGGAACATGGCGACCGGCGCCTCGACGGCCGACCTGGCCCTGGTCGTGCTCGACGTCAAGCACGGACTGAAGGAACAGACCCGCCGCCACCTGTGCATCGCGGCGCTGCTCGGCGTGCACGCCGTCATTGTCTGCGTGAACAAGATGGACGGCGTCAACTGGTCCCGGAGCGCCTTTCAGAGCGTGGTCGATGAGATCGAGACGCTCGCGCGCGAGCTCAGCTTTGAAGAAGTCACCATCATCCCGGTATCGGCCCTCTTTGGCGACAACGTGGTGGACGCGTCGACCAACTCGGCCTGGTACGACGGGCCCACGGTCTTGGCGGCACTGGAGTCATCCGACGCCGGGACCTGGACCAAGACCCGCCACGGCGCGCGTCTGCCCATCCAGTGGGTGCTTCGCCAAAGCGGCGGGGGACGGACGTACGCCGGGATGGTCAACGGCGACTCCTTTTTTGTGGGCGACACCGTCACGCTATTGCCGGCCAACGTAGAAACGACCATCAGGGCCATCTCCTTTGGCGGTGTGGGGCGAATCGAAGCCAACGTCGGGCTGTCAATTGACTTGGACCTGAGCGACGAGACCGATGCCGGTCGTGGCGATCTCATTGCCGCCACTCCCCTGCCCTCGGTCACTAAAGAAGTGACCGCCACCATCTGCTGGTTCGGCGAGAAACCGCTCGAAGTTGGCCAGCGCCTGCGGCTGAAGCACACGACCAAGGTGACTCCCGTGCGCGTGACCGACATCACCGGTGTCGTTGATATCGAGACCCTGCGCATCGACGAGTCGTCGTCGCTGGCGACGAACGAGATTGGCCTCGCCAATTTGCAGACGGCGGACTGGCTCGTCGTCGACGACTACCGGGTGAACCGCGTGACCGGCAGCTTCGTGTTGATCGACGAGGTCACCAACGCGACCGTCGCCGCCGGCATGGTGGGCCGGGCGTCCTTCTTCTAAAACTGGACGAGCATCACCACGAAGGCCAGCGCGATGAGGCCCAACAGCACGTCGATGGTCATGACCAGTGTGCGGCCCTGTTGAGGGTTGGCGACGCCGTCTTGATGAATGGTCGCGACCAGTGACCGCTCGAGCGGCAAGACGCGCGCTTCCAAATGCCCGGCCGCCAGGAGATAGATGACGATGCCGGTCAGAACCCACGCGTGACCAATCGACACGTCGGCGCCACCACTGACGACCATGATGATGCCGGTGATCGGCAGCACGTGCATGGCGCGCGCGGCCCAGTTGCGCCGTTCGGGGAAATGGGCCTGCTGAGTCGGTCCATCAGCCCCGCGCACCACGAGCTGCGCCGACCAACGCATCACCACCAAGACAGTCAACGTCGCCACGGCCGCAAGTATGTGGACTAAGAAGACCACGTCGTAGGTGACCGACGTGGCAATCATGAACTCGTGAGCAACGTGTCCGCCGCCCGGTAGGGATCGGTGGTTCCCGCGACGAGCGCGTCAACCTGGGCTTCGTAGGCGGCGCCGTGTGCCAGTTCGGTCACGCGGGAACGGGCCGTCGCGGCCAATACCTTGTCCAGTTCGGTCCGGGTGCGCTGGCGACGATGCTGCTCTAATCGTCCGTCATGGAGAAAGGCGCGGTGGGCCACCACCGCGTCCCAGAGTTCCTCCGTCCCCGTGCCGTTCGTCGCGACAGTTTCAAGGATCTTGGGTCGCCACTCGCGCTCGCCACCGAGGTCGAGCATCTGCTCCAGGTCCCGGCGCGTCTCGCGCACACCCGCTCGATCGGCCTTATTAATGACAAAAATGTCGGCCACCTCAAGAAGCCCCGCCTTATTGGCCTGCATCGAGTCTCCCCACCCGGGGTTCATCACCACGAGCGTGGTGTCGGCCGCGGACGCAATGTCCACCTCCATCTGACCGACGCCCACGGTCTCTACGAGCGCGAGGTGGAAGTCCGCGGCCCCGAGCACGCGCAGGGCGTCAGGCACCGCGAGCGAAAGCCCGCCCAAGTGTCCGCGCGTCGCCATGGAGCGAATGAAGACGTGCTCGTTGGTCGCGTGACCCTGCATGCGAATGCGGTCGCCGAGGATGGCGCCGCCCGTGAAGGGCGAACTGGGATCGATGCACAAGACGCCCACTTGATCGAAAGGATCAGCACCGTCAAAGGAGCCGCGGTTCAGCACGACCGAGATCAACTGATCGGTCAAGGTTGACTTTCCCCCACCCGGCGGGCCGGTGATGCCCACGACGTAGGGCGGCGCGACCTGGTAGGCCAGGGCCGCGGTGTCCAATTGATGCTGGCCCCCGGACTCGACGTACGTGAGGAGCCGCGCCAGCGCCGTGCGCGAACCGTCGTGCGCCAGCCTTACGAGTTCTTCGGGATCGCGCGCGATCATTCAAAACGCCGGACGTCGGCGCCCAACTTGGTCAATCGCTCCACAAAGCTGTCGTAGCCGCGGTCGAGATGTTCCACGCCCACCACGATGGTTCCGTCCTTGGCGACGAGCCCGGCGAGCGTCAGCGCCGCGGCCGCCCTGATGTCACTCGCGTTCACGGTGGTGCCCACCAAGTAGTCAACGCCGCGAATCATGGCGTGATGGCCCTCGGTGGTGATGTTCGCGCCAAGTTTGACCAGTTCATCCACGTAACGGAAACGGCCGGCAAAGAGGTTTTCGGTCACGACCGAGTCGCCGTTAGCGACGCTGAGCACCGTGGTGAGCAGCGGTTTGTAGTCCGTCGCTACCCCGGGATACGGCAGCGTCGCCACGTCACAGGCGCGCACGACTGCGGGCCCGCGCACCGAGATCCCGGTGCCCTCCGCGTCGATGTCGCCGCCCATGGCGTCGATCTTTCGCAGCAGCATCCCCATATGATCGGCGCGCGCGTCCACCACCCGCACTTCGCCGCCGGTAATGAGAGCGGCCGCCAAATAGGTCGCCGAGACCACGCGATCGGTGATGACCTCGTGCTCGACCGGCTTGAGCGAGGAGACGCCGTCAATGGTCAGACGTGAGGTCCCGAGTCCCTCGATCTTGGCGCCCATGGAATTGAGCTGTCGGCCCAGGTCCTCCACTTCGGGCTCGCGAGCGGCGTTGTCGATCACCGAGCGGCCCTTCGCGAGGACGCACGCCATCATCAAGTTGTCCGTGGCCGTGTGACTCGGGTAGGCCAGCGTCATGCGCGTCGCGCGCAGGCGAGACTTGCTCAGGGTCGCGTGAATGGAGTTCTCGTCATTGAAGAACGACGCACCCATGGCCGAAAGCCCATCGGTATGAAAGTTGATCGGCCGCTGACCGAAGTCGTCGCCGCCGGGCAGCGCCATATTCGCCTCGCCGCACCGAGCGAGCAATGGGCCGAGTACAACAATTGACGAGCGGGTAGCGGCAAAAAGGTGCGCCGGGGCGACGGGAAGGATGTCCTTCGCGTCTGGCACGCTGATGACCAACTCATGCGTGCTGGGCCGCGTGACCGTGCAGCCCAGCGCCTCGAGCAGTTCGACCATTACCTTGACGTCGGTGATATCAGGCACATTGGTCAATCGATTCTCGCCCGAGGCCAACAGACAGGCCGCCATCTGCTTCAAGACCGCGTTCTTGGCCCCGCCCGCTTCTACCTCGCCCACCAGGGGTCCGGCAGGCTTGACGACGAGAGAACTCACCCCCTAAGTATGGCCGAAAGAGCAAATGCCGCTCCCGAGCGGACTTCAGAAGGACTTACCTCGTCGGAGTACGCTGCATGCGTGCAGCCACCGCTCAGGCCCGACCGCAACATCGCGCTCGAGATGATTCGTGTCACCGAAGCCGCGGCCATTGCGGCCGCCAGATGGGTCGGGCGAGGCGACAAGAACGCCGCCGACGGCGCGGCCGTCGACGCCATGCGATTTGTCCTCGGTGGCATTTCCATGGACGGGATCGTGGTCATCGGCGAAGGCGAAAAAGATGAAGCGCCCATGCTGTTTAACGGCGAGTACATCGGTGACGGGCAGCCTCCCCAGGTCGACGTCGCCGTAGACCCCGTCGACGGCACCTCGCTCACCGCCCAGGGACGTCCCGGCGCGTTGGCGGTCATCGCACTCTCTGAGCGCGGCACGATGTTCAGTCCCGGACCGTGCGTGTACATGAAGAAGATCTGCGTTGGACCTCGTGCTCGAGGTTCGATCGACATCAACGCGTCGGCGACGGACAATCTCGTCGAGGTATCGAAACGTCTCAAGATCCCCGTGCAAGAGCTCGGCGTCGTCATCCTGGACCGCCCGCGCCACGACGACCTCGTCGCCGAAGTGCGTGAAGTGGGCGCGCGGGTCCTGCTGATCTCCGACGGCGACGTCGCCGGGGCCATCGCCACCGCGTGGCCCAATTCCGGTGCCGACGTTCTCTTTGGCGTCGGTGGCACTCCCGAGGGCGTCATCGCCGCCGCGGCCCTACAGGGACTCGGCGGCGAGATACAGGGCATCCTGCACCCGCGTGATGACGAGGAACGGCGCCTCGCCGAATCCCTCGGCTACGACTTCGATCGCGTGTTGAGAAATGACGACTTGGTCGCGAGCGACAACTGTTATTTCTCGGCGACCGCGATTACCGACGGCGACTTCCTGCGCGGCGTGCGATTCCATGATTTTGGGGCCACCACGCAATCTCTCGTCGTACGATCACGCTCGGGCACAGTGCGCACCGTTGAGACGTTCCACCGTCACGACAAATTACAAGAGTTCACTACCGCCGGCTTCTGACAATAAGCGTTTGCTTCTTGATTGATTGTTCACAACCGCACATTTCCTTCGCGTGCGGGTGCTGACGCACGTAGGGTCGATTTAGGAGCGAAACGCTCTCGGCGCAACTGCCACAGTGAATGGGGAAACTTATGCGCGTTGCAAATCTTTTGGCAACCAAGGGGAATGACGTCGCGACCATCTCCCAGGAACGCAACGTCACCGACGCACTAGCAATACTGAAGGAGCGCGGTGTGGGTGCGCTCGTGGTCACCGGCCCGAAGCCACCGCTGGTGGGAATTCTCAGCGAGCGCGATATCGTGCGTGCACTCGCGACCCAGGGTGTTGACGCCCTGGACGCCAAGGTGGCGGACCTGATGACTCGCGAAGTGAGGGTCTGTGACGAAGAGACGACCATGGCCAGCCTCATGGGCCTCATGACGGAGCATCACATTCGACATGTTCCGGTGGTGAAAGAGAAGTCCTTGGTGGGACTCGTCTCGATTGGCGACGTCGTCAAGGCCCGTCTCGATGAACTGGAACTCGACAAGAAGGAACTACTGGACTACGTGTCGGCGCGTTAAGACTTACTTCGCGGCAGCCAGGCGAAGTTCGGCCCGCGCCAACGCATCACGCGCCATCTGGTGCGCGGTCTCATCTGCCTGATCGTCGCGTGTCGCGACACTCAATTCGGCTTCAGCGGCTTCCTTCGCGGCCTGCGCTCGTGGCACATCGATTGACGTGACGAGTTCGGAGACGCCCGCGAGCACCGTCACCTTTGTCTCGCCATCGCTGGGACCATATTCGCACTGGAAGAATCCGCCGTGTACGGCAAACGCAATCTCGCCTTCGTTCGTCTCGACGCGAACGACGCCGGGCACGAGATCGCCAACCGTGTCGGTGTGCTCGGGCAGGATCGTGAAAAAACCCTCACTCGATCGGGCGATGAAGGCCGTTGCGTCTCCGGCCCACAGCGCCACCTCGGGTGAGACAATTTCAACGCGCAGCGTGGCCATCAATTAGTCCCGTTGAATCTCGGCGGCCTTGCGTTCGACGTCGCTGGCCCCTCCAACGTTCAAGAAAGCCTGCTCCGGGAAGGCGTCCAGGTCGCCCTTGACGAGGTGCTCGAAGGATTCAATGGTCTCCTGGACCGGCACGTTGATGCCGTCGATGCCGGTGAAGATCTTGGACACGAACATTGGCTGTGAGAGGAATCGCTGAATCTTGCGGGCCCGCGAAACGGTAATGCGGTCGTCTTCGGAAAGTTCGTCGAGACCGAGGATGGCAATGATGTCCTGGAGCTCCTTGTTGCGCTGGAGGATCTGCTGGACTTGGCGAGCAACCGCGTAATGGCGGTCGCCCACGATCTCGGGCGCCAAAATATTGGACGTCGAGGTCAGCGGGTCCACGGCCGGGTAGATACCCAGCGCGGCAATCTGTCGGCTGAGTTCGGTGGTGGCGTCCAAGTGGGTGAAGGTGGTGAACGGCGCGGGGTCGGTATAGTCGTCGGCCGGCACGTAGACGGCTTGCAGCGAGGTGATCGAACGGCCCCGGGTCGAGGTAATGCGCTCCTGAAGTTCACCCATTTCGTCCGCCAGGGTGGGCTGGTATCCCACCGCACTCGGCATGCGACCGAGCAGGGTGGAGACTTCCGAACCGGCCTGGACAAATCGGAAGATGTTGTCGACGAAGAGCAGCACGTCCTGGTTCTTCACGTCGCGGAAGTACTCGGCCATGGTAAGGGCCGCCAGCGCGACGCGCAAGCGCACGCCCGGCGGTTCGTCCATCTGGCCGTAGACCAGGGCCGTCTTTTCAATGACGCCCGACTCGCGCATCTCGAGTAGCAGGTCGGTACCCTCACGAGTACGTTCGCCCACGCCGGCGAAGACTGAGACACCATTGTGCTGCTCGGCAACGCGACGGATCATCTCCATGATGAGCACGGTCTTTCCGACGCCGGCTCCACCAAAGAGGCCAATCTTTCCGCCCTGCACGTAGGGGGCCAGCAGGTCAACCACCTTGATGCCCGTTTCGAACATCGTGGCGCGCGGCTCAAGCTGATCGAAGGCCGGCGGATTACGGTGGATCTCCCAGTGGTCCTCAACCGGTCCGATGTCGTCGGTGTCGAGGGACTCGCCGAGCACGTTGAACACGTGACCGAGCACCGCATCGCCGACCGGCACCGTGATGCCGCGTCCGGTCTGGCGCACGACGGCACCACGAACGAGTCCGTCGGTGGGCTTCATGCAGACGCAACGAACCCGTCCTTCACCAATCTGCTGGGCGACCTCACCGGTGACGGTGACCTTGTCGCCGTCAAGGTCAATGTCGAACTCCACGGCGTGGTTGATCTCGGGCAACGAGTGCGGCGGGAACTCAACGTCGACGACCGGACCCGCGATCGCGACTACCCGTCCCGTCTCCAGCGTCGTCTTTTCAGGAGCGATGGTCATTTGTTTCTCACTTTCCCGAGCGGAGCGCTTCGGCGCCGCCCACGATTTCCATAATTTCGGTGGTGATCGAGTCCTGGCGGGCCCGGTTCATGATGCGCGACAAGTTCTGGCCCAGTTCGTCAGCGTTATCGGTGGCCGCCGCCATCGCGCGTTGCTGGCTCACGTGGAACGACGCCGCTCCTTCTAGCAGTGCCGAAAAAATCTCGCTCTCGAGCGCGCGCGGCGCGAGCTTCTCCAACAACTTGGCGACCTCGGGCTCAAACTCGGTGTAGCCCTCCAACTTGGGGGGCTGATCGTCAATGACGGGTTCGGGCATCTCGAGCGGCAACAGCTGTTCGACCGCCACGCTCTGGCTGCCCGCGGAATGGAATCGGGTCGAGACCATCACGATCTGCTGGACCTCGTCGTTCACGTAGGGCGCCGCGATCGTGGCGGCGATGAATTGCGCGTCGCTGAACGTGGGACGGTCAGCGAAGCCCACGAAGCTGCGTTCCACGGGCATGCCCCTGAACCGGTAGAACGCCGCGGCCTTCTTGCCCACGGCCACGAGACGGGCGTCCGTGCCTTCGGTGCGCAGGCTCGTTACCAGGCGCTCACCGGCACGCATCACTGACGCGTTGTACGCGCCGGACAGTCCCCGGTCGCCGGTGATGACGAGTACCAGGGATGTCGCGACCTTGTCGGGCGCGGCGAGCAATTTCTTGGCCGCGGCCGGGTCAGCTGAGGCGGCCTCAATGAGGATGCGCTGCATACCGAGACGGTAGGGACGATTGGCGATGATGCGGGCCTGACTACGCGCGATCTGGGAGGCCGCAATGAGCTCCATGGCCTTGGTGATCTTGCGCGTGGCGAGCACCGTCTTGATGCGTTGACGCAGGATTCTTTCCTGTCCTCCGGCCATGGTCCCTCCTTTCTCGCTCGAGCTTTTTCTGGCTAGTTAATTGCTGATGGCGAAGCCGTCGAGGAACGTCTTCATCGCGGCGTCCAGCTTCTCGACATCGGGCAAGGTGCCTTCGGTGCGAATGTGCTCCAACAATTCAGCGTGCTGGGCGCGGAAATTAACGAGCAGTTCGGATTCAAAGCGCTGCACGTCCTCTACCGGCACGGTGTCGAGCCAGCCCTTGGTACCCGCGTAGATCGCGACCGCCTGCTCTTCGACGGGTACCGGCGCGTTGAGACCCTGCTTCAGCAGTTCGGTGAGGCGGTAACCGCGGTCGAGCTGCTGTTGGGAGGACTTGTCGAGTTCGGAACCGAAGGTCGCGAACGATTCCAGGTCACGGAACTGGGCCAGGTCAATCTTGAGCGTTCCCGCGACGGACCTCATGGCCTTGATCTGCGCGGCGCCACCGACTCGGGACACGGAGTTGCCAACGTTGATGGCGGGGCGAACACCCGAATAGAAGAGGTCCGATTCGAGGAACACCTGGCCGTCGGTGATGGAAATGACGTTGGTCGGGATGTAGGCCGAAATGTCGCCGGCCTTGGTCTCAATGATGGGCAGTGCCGTGAGCGACCCGCCACCGAGTTCGTCGCTCAACTTCGCGGCGCGCTCGAGCAAACGACTGTGGAGATAGAAGACGTCGCCGGGGTACGCTTCGCGGCCCGGTGGACGACGAAGCAGCAGCGAAATCTGGCGGTACGCTTCGGCCTGCTTAGAAAGGTCGTCGTAGACCACGAGGGCGTGCTCGCCGCTCTCCATCCACTCCTGGCCAATGGCGCAGCCCGCGTACGGGGCGAGGAATTTAAAGGGGGCCGGGTCGCCCGCGGACGCCACCACAACCACCGTGTACTCCATTGCGCCAAAGTCCTCGAGGACCTTGACCGTCTGGGCGACCGAAGAGTTCTTCTGGCCGATCGCCACGTAGATGCACTTCACGTGCTGGCCCTTTTGGTTGAGAATCGTGTCCACGACCACCGTGGTCTTGCCCGTCTTGCGGTCACCGATGATGAGTTCGCGCTGGCCTCGGCCAATCGGGGTCATCGCGTCGATGGCCTTGATGCCCGTCTGCAGGGGCTCGCTCACGGGCTGGCGGCCAATGATGCCGGGCGCCTGGACCTCCATGCGCCGACTCTTGGGGTTAACCAGCGGTCCCTTGCCGTCGATGGGCTCGCCGAGCGCGTTCACGACGCGGCCCAGGAGGGCGTCGCCCACGGGCATCGACAGGATCCGGCCCGTGGCGCGCACGATCTGCTCTTCTTCAATGCTGTCAACCGAGCCGAGCACGACCGCGCCGATCGTCTCCTCGTCGAGGTTCATGGCCAGACCCAGCGTCCCATCCTGGAACTCGAGCAACTCGTTCACTTTTGCGGCCGGAAGGCCCGAGACGCGGGCGATGCCGTCGCCGACTTCTACTACCCGTCCCACTTGCTCAGCCCCGACGGTGGGGTCGAACTCAGTGACGTGCTTGCGCAGCGCGTCAGTAATCTCGGTGGCACTAATGGTGAGCTCTGTCATCACAGCTTCCTTTTCCTATTCATTTCGATTGATTGCAGATTCGTAGAGACGCTTGGACGCCACGGCGTCGTGCAGCGCACCCAGGCGTCCTCGGGTGGTGGCGTCGAGGCGCAGATCGCCGACTTCGACCAGTACTCCGCCCAGCAGATCGGGCTCTTCGGCGACTTGCAGTTCCACGTTCTTGCCTGTCAGTGTCCTCAGCGATGCCACGAGCTGATCGCGGCTCGACTCGTCCAGTTCGCGCGCGGTGAAGACGCGCGCCACTCGCCAGTCGCGCGAGCGCGCGACGAAGTCAACGAGGAAGTCCAGCGTGCCCACGACGTCGCGGGGCCGGCCACCCTCAATGACGTACTTGCTCAGTAACAGGGTGACCTTGTGAACCTTGCCCTTGAGCAATTGCTCCACCGTTCCCACACGTGACGCAAGCGGAGCGTCGCGGTCGAGCAGGAGCCGTCGCAGATCCAGGTTCGATTCAATGGTGCGCGCCCAGCGAAAGAGTTCCTCTTCAATAGCGCCGAAGTCGTCGGTCTCAATCTCGTCGAGCAACTCATCGGCGAATCCACTCACGCGCCGACGGGCAGCCATGTGACCCAAGTTGGCTTGTGGGAACTCTCCGGTCTCGCTCAAGACATTCGCCGCCACGGCCAGTTCGTCGATGGCGCGCGGCACCTCTTGGGCGGGCGCCACGCTCGCCGCGTAGACGCTCACGCGAAGCGTGGCCGCGTCCACCTTGTCGCTCAACAGGTCCCGAAGGATTTCGCCACGTACGTGGCCCGCGATTGACGTGTCGGTCAGGACGGCGCGGAGTTCAACCTGGCTCAGAATTGTCTGCTCGAGCGAACGCAACTCAACCGCGACCGTGGCGAGCCCGGTCTTGTTAAGCGAGCCCAGGAGGGCGGCCGCAAATCCTTCGAGCTTGGGGAGCATGATTAGAGGCTCGCTCCCTTTTCTGATTCGGCATTGAGCGCCGCCACGGCCTCACGGATGAGTTCTTCGTGGGCGCTCTGATCAACTTCTCTGCCGACGATGGTCGCGACCAACTCGAAGACGAGTTCGCCGATACGCGCGGACGCTTCGTCGATGGCGCGCTGGCGCGCGGTGTCCACTTCGGCGTTGGCCGATGACACGATTCGTTCGTACTCCTGCTGACCGCGGCCGCCGGCTTCCGCCTTCACCTGATCAGCCGTGGCCTGCGCGCTGGCCACAATCTCGCGTGCTTGGTCACGGGCTTGGGCCAATACCTTCGCCCGTTCGTCGTCGGCCGCGGCCGCTTCGGCACGCGCCTGGTCGGCGAGTTCGAGCGAACTACGAATCTTCTCCTGTCGACTCTCGATGGCCTTGTTGAGGGGCGGCAGGATGTACTTGGTCACGAGGTACAAAATGACCGCGACGACGACCAGTTCAACAATGAACGTGCCGTTGGGCAGCAGGAAGATGGACTCGGCGATCATTATCGACGACCTTCTTTCACTAGTGGACGAACTTCGTTACCGAATGGGCCCGGTAACGCGGGATTACTGCTTGGAAAAGACGTAGACGAAGACAACCATGAACAAGAGGTTGATGAAGTACATGGCTTCGACCAATCCCACCGTCAAGAAGAAGTACTGACGGGCCTTGTTCTCGATCTCGGGCTGGCGGGCAATGGCCGCGATGGTCTGGCTACCGGCCAAACCGTCACCGATTGCCGCACCGATGGCGCCGCCGCCAAGGGCGAGCCCGCCACCGACAAGCGCGCCGGCGATGCTGATTGCACCTTCAAGTGTTTGTGTTGCCATTTTTCTTATTCCTCCTGGTTGGGATTTAGTGGGAAACTTCTAGAGCCGGTGCGGGTTCTTCTTCATGACTGGTCGCAAAACTGAAGTACAAGATGGCGAGCAGCATGAAGATGTACGCCTGGATTGCCCCGATGAACAGGTCAAAGGGCTTCCAAATGATCTCGCCGAACGGTACGACGTAGATCGGTAGCAGCGTGGTCATTACCGCGATCATGAGGCCACCGGAGAACAGGTTGCCGAAGAGACGGAAGGTCAGCGTGATGGGCTTGGTGATCTCTTCAATGACGTTGATCGGTAGCAGCGCCTTGAAGGGCTGGGTGTAGTGCTTGAAATAACCCCGGAAACCTCTCGCCCGGAATGATTCAATGTGCACCCAGACAACCACCATCACCGCCATGGCGAGCGGGAGGTTCACGTCACTGGTGGGCGCGGGCAGAATCTCCGCTGAAGTGCCGGGATGCAGTGCGGAAGGGATGAAGCCAATCCAGTTGGCGATCAAGATAAACAAGAAGAGTGTCACCCCGATGGGGACGTAGCGCTTGCCTCGTGGTCCCATGGCCGACGTCGCGAGATCACTGACCTGATCAACAATGAACTCCCAGATGACTTGCAGCTTCCCCGGTACGCCATCGGTGACCTTGGCGCGCATGCGAAAACCTAGGAAGAGCAGGATCACCATCGCCAGCAGGGTCGAAGTGACGATGTCGGTATCTATAGCGAGGCCGAAAACGTGCACCGTCGGGTGCACGCCCACCGAAAGGGTCTTGGCCGCGTACAGCGTCCTCACTCAATTCCTCCCTGATTCGACACCACGCGCAGGACGTTGGCAACGAAGACAATTTGATAAAGCACAAGCCCTGCCACAATACCGATTCCCAGGGGGGCATCCAGCCACACGAGCGCCAGGACCACCACCGTCATCACGGCCAGACGACCAACCGTTTTCCCGCCCAATTGACGTCGAATTGCTTTGGAACTCTGCTCACCCTGTAACTCCACGCGCGCCGCTTGGCGATCGAGGAAACGCAAGTTGATTATGGCCAGTCCCACGCCAATGACGAGGCCCAATGCCGCGAGTGGTGGCGCCACAAAAATGGCCACGACAAAGCCCACAAATCCAACAATGATGGCCGACAAGGTGGTTCGGCGCAGGAGCCGAGGCAGTGTGTTAGTAGGGAGGTTTTCGAGCACGAACTATAGGGTTTCTAGAGGAAACGCCGGATTTGCTGCTTAACGCTCACCACGGCGGCGACCGTTCCCAATACTAGTCCGATTACCAACCACAGCGGCGCGGCGCCCCAGGCGTTGTCGGCCCAAATCCCCAGCAATACTCCGACTCCGACGGTCACGGCGATAGTGATGCCCATCGTGGCAAAAGCGGCCACGCCCGGCAGGTCCGAGACCTTATTGCCCTGGTTCTTTTCAGGATCTGACTCGTTTTCCTCACTCATGTTGACGAACTCTTGGCGGACGCTTTTGACGTCTCTTGCCGGGCGCGCCGACGTATCCACAGGGGGCTCGACCAGAAGAACAGGCCAATCACGAGCACCGCCACGCCGAGGGGAATGAAGACGTTAAAGCGAGGTTCAAAGAGCGGGAAGAGCACGAAGCTACAGAGCAACGCGGTCCACAACCACAGAATGATCACGGTGCGCCGCTGGCCGTGGCCCAGTCGCATCAGCCGGTGGTGGATGTGGTTCTTGTCCGGGGTGTGAAACCCCTGACCCGACACGGTGCGTCGCACAAACGCCCACACCGCGTCAATCAGCGGCACCCCGAGGATGAAGACCGGAATGAACAATGGAGCGAAGAAGAAGAACGTCACACCGCTCGCCGGCGGGGTGCGCCCCCCTATCACCATGGTTGAGGCGCTCATCAGCAGCCCCAGCATCAGTGCGCCGGCGTCGCCCATGAAGAGCTTGGCCGGGTGAAAATTGTCACGCAGGAAACCCAGACAGATGCCACAGGTCAGGGCCGCGATGAGCGGACCCACATTCGTGACCGGCAACAGCCCAATATCTTCGAGGCGAAGCCCGTAGATGCACAACGTGCCCGAGGCAATGGCGACGATGCCGCCCGCAAGTCCGTCGAGGCCGTCAATGAGGTTGATCGCGTTCGTGAGCGCGATGACCCACGCCGCAGTGATCAGCGGCAGGATGGATGGTCCGAGCACGACGAAACCAGCGAATGGGAGCTTCAGTTGGTACATGGTGCAACCCGAGAAATAGAGAATCGACGCGGCGAGCACCTGACCGGCAACCTTGGCCGGGGCGCTCATGTCACGAAAGTCATCGAGCAGGCCAACGACGAATATGACACCGGCCGCCAGCAACACACCGATCATCTCGTGCGACGAGGTGATCACCGAACGAAGTTGCGGAATGGCGGCGGCCGCCACGAGCGCCACGCAGAATCCGACCAGCATCGCGGCGCCGCCACCGTAGGGCGTGAGCTTCTCGTGGACCTTGCGTTCATCGGGTAGGGCCGTATAGCCCACTCGTTCGGAGATGATTCGCGCCGGGACATCCGCCGCCATCGTCACGACCGCTCCTACCACCAGCACGATGACGTAGAAGCCGATGTTGCCCATTTACAACTTCGTGAATCCGGCGTACGGATCAAACACACCGCACAGCTCGGCGACTTCTGCTCGAACCTGGGCAATCGCGGCGTCGTCGCCGCGACTTCGCAGGGCGCGCGCCATCAGTGCGGCGACGGTAACGAACTGCGCCTCTTTCATGCCGGCGGTTGTCTCGGCGGCGGTGCCCACGCGCAACCCCGACGTGATGAACGGGCTTCGCGGATCGTCGGGAATTTGATTCCGGTTCGTGGTGATGCCAGCACGGTCCAGTACCTCTTGGGCATCCTTGCCCGTCAGTTCCGCGTCGAAGTCGCGCAGGTCCAGCACCGCCATGTGGTTGTCGGTGCCGCCCGACACGAGGCGAAACCCGTCTGCCGCCAGTGCCGCACCAAATGCTTTGGAGTTCTTCACGACTTGATCGGTGTAAACCGAGAAGTTCGGTTGCGCCGCTTCTCGAAACGACACGGCCTTGGCGGCGATCGCGTGCTCGAGTGGTCCGCCCTGTTGACCGGGAAATACCGCCATGTCAACTTTCTTGGCGTACTCCTCGCGACAGAGAATCGCGCCGCCGCGCGGACCTCGAAGCGTCTTGTGCGTGGTGAACGTGACGACGTCCGCGTAGGGCACGGGGTTCGGGTGCGAGCCCCCCGCGATGAGCCCGGCCACGTGCGCCGAGTCAAACATCAGCAACGCGCCAACCTCATCGGCGATCTCGCGAAAAGGCGCGGGATCAATGAGCCGCGCGTACGCCGTGGCGCCCGCGACAATGAGCTTCGGGCGGTGCTGTATCGCCAGATCCCGCACATTGTCAAAATCAATGTGCTCACCGGGCGCATCGGGATCGTCCGATCGCGGCGTCACGCCATAAGAGACGAAATGCCAGTACTTCGACGTGACCGACGCGGGTGAACCGTGAGTCAGGTGGCCACCCTGGTCGAGGCGCATGGCGAGGATCGTGTCGCCGGCGTTGAGCAGTGCCTGGTAGACCGCGACGTTGGCGTTCGCCCCGCAGTGCGGTTGAACATTGGCGTGGTCGGCGCCGAAGAGCGCGGTCAATCGACGTCGGGCCAGGTCTTCTACTTCATCGACAATCTGATTTCCCCCGTAGTAGCGGCGACCGGGGTACCCCTCGGCGTATTTATTCGTGAGCACCGATCCAGTAGCCGCCAACACCGCGGGCGACGCAAAGTTCTCACTCGCGATGAGTTGCAAGGTCGACGTCTGACGGTGCCACTCTTGGCTCAGCAGCGACGCCACCTCGTCATCATTGGTAATCCACGCGTCAAATGGTGAAGTGCTCACTGGAACTGCCTTTCTTCTGTAGGTCGCTCGTCGAGCGCGTGCAGTTTTTCAATACGACCACTATGGCGATCCTGGGGCGTCGCGTTGAGCCACGCCTCGAGCGCGTCGATGGCGACGAGTTCGCCAATTAGTCGCGAACCGAAACAGAGAACGTTGGCGTGATTGTGCTCGCGCGCCAGACGGGCCGACGTGACGTCATGTACCAGGGCCGCGCGTACCCCCGGCACTTTATTCGCCGCGATGGAAATCCCGATGCCCGAACCGCAGACGGCCACGCCCACATCACAGTCTCCTGCGGCAACGCTGCGGCCCACCGCTTCGCCGAAGTCGGGATAGTCAACTGACGTTGATGCGTCACGCGTGCCGAGGTCCACCACTTCGTAGCCCCATCGGGTCAGCGTCGAGGCCAGTACGGCCTTCAATTCGAAGCCAGCGTGATCGGAACCGAGGGCGACGCGCATCGTCTCCACCCTACCTTTCCTACTTCATTGGTCCAGGGTGCCTAGCGCTCGATCACCACTCGCCATCGCCATTTCGCGACGCAGTTCGATGCCCACGCTGCCACCGGTGAAGAGTTTTCGCGCAGCGCCAACGTGCGTAAGGTTGGCCTCATGCGATCAATCGTGGTGATGGGAGTGTCGGGCTCGGGCAAGACCACAATCGCGTCGGGTCTGGCGCTGCGACTCGGCAGTCAGTACATCGACGCCGACTGGCTGCACTCACCTGAGAGCGTTGCGAAAATGGCGGCGGGCCAGCCCCTTGACGACGTGGACCGGTCGCCGTGGCTGCACCTGGTGGGCCAACGCATGAAAAAAGCGGAGTCAGACGAGATGCGAACCGTGGTCGCGTGCTCCGCACTCAAGCGCACCTATCGCGACATCCTGCGCGAGTATGTGCCCGACGTCTTCTTTGTGTTCCTGGATGGATCGTTGGCGCAAATACGCGAGAGAATCGCTACTCGTAAGTCAGGTGTACCGGCGTCACTGCTGACGTCGCAGTTCGCCACGCTCAAGGGCCTCCAAGACGATGAATTGGGGATTCGCGTCGACATCTCACTGAGTCCGCAGGAGATCATCAACCAAATCGTCGAAAAATTGGGCGTGTAGCCAACGCTGCCGTCCCGGTGATGTGACTTCAGGATCTCAGGTCGATCGATGGTTGCGAAGTCGCCACGCCCATCCCAGCACCAACGCACCGACGACGAACAAGATCGCTCCATAGACCGCCCACTCACCGTGGCCGCTCATTCCCGAGCCGTGCAGCAGATTCGTGCCTTGCAAAATCCACACGAGGCCCGCAAGACATAACACCGCACCGACGACGATTCGAACCCTCACGACTATCTCCAATCCTCACTGACAGCCTTGAGTAACAAACTAACGGTGCATCAACGGGTTAAACCATCCCCGCGTTGATGTCGACATCGAGACGAATCCGTCAGAGTTGCTCGATGACTCCTGTAACTAGTATCGGCTCATGAAGCGAACCTTGCTGGCGCCCCCACTCGCCTCAACGCTCGACACCACGTCCGAACAGTTCGAGAAGAACAAGCAGGACGTGCTTGAACAGTTAGTCGTGATTGATGACCTGCTTGACCAGGCCGAGGCCGGCGGCGGCCAAAAGGCAATGGACCGAATGAGGTCGCGTAACAAATTGCCCGTTCGAGAACGCATCGCCAACGTGCTCGATCCAGACAGCTCCTTCTTGGAAATCTCGGCGCTCGCCGGATACGACTCGGAGTACGCAATGGGTGGCGGCATGGTCGTGGGCATCGGCGTCATTGCCGGCACTGAGTGCCTCATCATGGCGAATGACCCCTCGGTGTTGGGCGGTGCGTTGACGGCCTACTCAGCTAAGAAGTGGATGCGCGCGTTAGAAATCGCGCGAGATAATCAGATCCCCTACGTCAGCTTCGTCGAGTCAGCGGGAGCGGACCTGCGCGTGGGCAGCGGGGGCGGCGGTCGCATGCAAACAGGCCATTTCGCCGAGAGCGGGCGCTTCTTTTACGACCTCATTGAGCTCTCAAAGATGCGCGTGCCCACCGTGTGCGTGGTCTTTGGATCCTCAACCGCGGGGGGCGCCTACCAGCCGGGACTCTCGGACTACAACATTGTTGTCAAGGACCAGTCCAAGATCTTCCTTGCCGGACCACCGCTGGTGAAAATGGCGACCGGTGAAGAGTCCGATGACGAAACGTTGGGTGGCGCGCAGCTGCACGCCGACGTTTCTGGCCTCGGCGACTACTTCGCGGAAGACGAGATGGACGCCATCCGACTTTGTCGCGAGGTGGTCTCGCATCTCAACTGGAGGAAAAAAGGACCAGACGCCTCGCTCAACGCCGACGAACCGGTATATGACAGCGAAGAGTTACTCGGCATCGTGAGCCGCGACCTACGCCAGCCCGTCGACGTGCGCGACATCTTCGCTCGCGTCGTAGACGGATCACGCTTCGAAGAGTTCAAGGCCCGCTACGGCAGCACGCTCGTGTGCGGATGGGCCAGCATCCATGGCTACCCCGTCGGCATACTGGGCAACAACGGCGTGATCTATCCCAACGCCGCCGAAAAGGCCGGACAGTTTATTCAGCTGTGCAATCAGATTGACGTGCCGCTGATCTTCTTCCAGAACATCACGGGCTACATGGTTGGACGAGAGGCCGAGGCGGACGGCATCATCAAAAAGGGCTCGCAAATGCTCAACGCCGTCGCGAATTCGAACGTGCCCCACCTCACGGTGATTGTCGGATCGTCCTACGGCGCGGGCACCTACGGCATGTCAGGCCGAGCCTTCGGCAACCGGTTCACGTTCTTGTGGCCCACGGCCAAGATCGCCGTGATGGGGCCCAAGCAGATAGCCGGCGTCATGTCCCAGGTTCGACGGGGTCAGGCGGAGCGCAAGGGCCTCGAGTTCGACGAAGAAGAAGACCGCCAGATCGTCGAGGCGGTCGAAGCGAGCCAGGAGAAGGGTTCACTGGCACTCGCTGCGACGGGCGCCATGAGTGACGACGGCATTATCGACCCTCGCGACACCCGTACCGTCTTGGGAATGTGCCTCTCCGTCGTGCGCAGCAGAGCCGTCGAAGGAGCCTCCAGTTACGGGGTCTTTCGACTGTGACCATTTCGACACTCCTGATTGCCAACCGGGGCGAGATTGCTCGGCGCATTATTCGAAGCGCCCACGACATGGGCATTCGATGCGTCGGTGTCTACGTGGCTGCCGACTCGTCGGCCCCGTTCGTCAGTGAATGCGACGAATCGATTCTCCTTGAGACGAGCTACCTCGACGGGGCAGCGCTACTGGGTGTAGCCGCGCGCAGCGGCGCGCAGGCAATTCATCCCGGTTACGGATTCCTCTCGGAAAACGCGGCGTTTGCCAAGAGCGTGGAAGCGGCCGGTCTTATCTGGGTCGGACCGTCACCGGACGTGATCGCCGCCATGGGCGACAAACTGGCCGCCAAGGACGTGGCGCGCGCCGCAGGTGTGGCGACGCTGCCATCGTGTAACCAAGTCAGTGACGCCGACACGATTGGCTACCCTTTGATGGTCAAGGCCGTCGGGGGTGGCGGCGGCAAAGGGATGAGAATCGTAACCAACGCCTCCGAGCTCGACGACGCCGTCGGCGCAGCACGCCGAGAGGCCTCCAGTGGGTTTGGCGACGATCGGATCTTCCTGGAGCGATACGTGGCGTCCGCGCGACACATCGAGATCCAAATTCTGGGCGATCGCCATGGCGCATTGGTGCACCTCGGCGAGCGCGAATGCTCGATTCAGCGACGGCACCAGAAACTGGTCGAGGAGTCACCCTCACCGCGGGTTGACGAAGTCCTGCGAGAAGCAATGACGTCGGCCGCGCTCGATATCGCACGCTCGCTCGACTATCACTCCGTGGGCACGGTGGAATTCCTGCTGGACAACGAAACGGGCGATTTCTTTTTCCTCGAGGTCAATACACGCCTCCAGGTCGAACATCCGGTCAGCGAGGAAGTTACCGGAATTGACCTGGTGCGCGAACAGATCCGCATCGCCGACGGCGAGCCGTTGGGCTTCGACAAATACGACGTGTTGTTTGACGGTCACGCCATTGAGGTGCGGCTCTGCGCGGAAGATCCGAGTGCCGGGTTCCTGCCCGCGACGGGTACCTTGGTGGCCTTTGAAGCATCAGGCACCCCTCAAGTTCGTTGGGAGTGCGGTGTCGACGAATCATCGACGGTCACGACAGAATTTGATCCCCTGCTCGCCAAGGTCATCGCGTACGCGCCGACACGTGAAGAAGCCGCCGCAGTGCTGGCGCTGGCCCTCGAGCGACTCCATCTGGGCGGCGTCACGACCAATCGCGATTTTCTCGTCGCGACGTTGCGTCACCCGGGATTCCTTTCCGGCGACACCACGACCGATTTCATCGATCGCTACGCGCCGGACCGCGATCTGGTACTCAGCGATGACGAACTTTTCTGGGCCAGCGCGGCGGGCGCCCTCTGGTTGCAAGGAGAGAATCGGGCACACGCGAACGTGCTCTCTAACGTGCCGAGCGGTTGGCGCAATGCCCGGCTCCCGCCCCAGCAGACGGCGCTCCGTTGGGGCGACCAGGCCCTCTCGATCGAGTACCGTTCCAACCGCGATGGGTCATTCGTCGTGGGATCAGAGGGTCGCGCTCGAGTGTACGGGTGGAGCGAAACCTTCATTGACGTCGAGATAAACGGCCGGCGCGCGCTCCAGCGGGTGACACGCGCGAAGGACCAGCTTCACGTGCAATGCATTCGAGGGACGGCGACGTTTTCCATCGTGCCCCGATTCGTTGTGCCCGGTATTGACGTCGCGCTAGGCGGTCTCACCGCACCGATGCCCGGCGCGATCATTGACGTACGCGTAACGCTCGGACAGCACGTCGACGCCGGAGAAACGCTGGTGGTCATGGAGGCCATGAAGATGGAACACGTCATCAGTGCACCGACGACGGGGACAGTGGCCGCCATCTTTGTCACGACGGGCCAGCAAGTCGACAATGGTGCGGTGCTGCTCACTCTCGAGAGTGACGACCACCACGACGAAGAGGACAGATGACCATGACGCAGCCGCTGCGAATTGCTAACTGTTCGGGCTTTTACGGCGACCGACTTTCCGCGGCGAGAGAGATGGTCGAGGGAGGACCGATCGACGTCCTCACTGGCGACTGGCTGGCCGAGTTGACCATGTTGATCTTGGCGAGGACGCAGGCCAAGCACGCGGGCGGCGGCTACGCCCGTAGCTTCGTCACGCAGATGGAACAGGTGATGGGCACCTGCCTGGACCGGGGCATCAAAGTGGTGTCCAACGCGGGCGGACTCGACCCCGATCACTGCGCGCAGGCCGTCGGCGAGGTCGCGGCCAAGCTCGGCCTCTCGCCCAGCATTGCCTACGTCAACGGTGACAACCTCATGCCCCGACTCGAAGAGTTGCTGGACTTCGGCGTCGACTTCGCGCACCTCGACACTGGTGAGCCGGTTGGCGACATCACTCGCTTCCTGACTGCCAACGCCTACCTGGGTTGCTTCGGCATTGTTGAAGCGCTGAGACTGGGCGCTGACATCGTCATTACTGGCCGGGTGACGGATGCGGCCATCGTCTGTGGGCCAGCGGCATGGCATCACGGTTGGAGCCGGGACAACTGGGACGCGTTGGCGGGCGCCGTGGTTGCGGGTCACGTGATTGAATGTGGCGCGCAGGCCTGCGGTGGTAACTACTCGTTCTTCACTGAGATCGCCAATATGTCGAACGTTGGCTTTCCCTGGGCGGAGATCGCCGCCGATGGATCATCCGTCATTGGAAAACACGACAACACCGGCGGAGAAGTGTCAATTGGCACGGTCACCTCGCAGTTGCTCTACGAGATTGCGAGCCCCTCGTATTTGGGTCCGGACGTCTCAGCGCGTTTCGACACAATTCAACTGGAGCAGGTCGCCACCGACCGGGTACGGATCAGCGGCGTTAAGGGCGAGCCACCACCGCCAACCCTCAAAGTCGCGATGAACGAAGTCGGTGGCTACCGCAAGGATCTCAAAATCGCCCTCACGGGCCTCGACATCGAGGCGAAGGCGAAACTGGTCGACGAGGCGTTCTGGCTCGCATCTCCGCACGCCCGGGATGACTTCGACAGCGTCACCACCAAGGTCGTGCGCTCTGACAAGCCGAACCCTTCGACCAACGAAGAAGCTGTGGCGCTGTGGCACATCACGCTGAAAGACCACGACGAGGAAAAAGTTGGTCGGGCCATGGCCAACGCCGCCATCGAGATCGCGCTCTCATCGACGCCGGGATTCTTCAATGTCGGCTCGACCACGTCCGCGGCCATTCCCTACGGCGTCTACCGACCGGCCCTCGTCCCGGCCGAATTGGTCCCTCAATACGTGGTGGTACTCTCCGGCGAGAAAACCATCGTCGACTCCGTCGCGCCACGGGGCGAGGTCGACATATCGGTCGACGATCACCCTTCGCCACGCGAGCCGGTTGGTCCCACTGCGGCAGTACCGCTCGGCACACTCTTTGGCGCACGCTCCGGCGATAAAGGCGGCAACGCCAACGTCGGAATATTTGCGCGCAACGACGAGTCCTGGGCCTGGCTCGACAGCTTCTTGAGCGTCGAGGAGATTCGCCGTCTGCTTCCCGAAGCCCAGGCACTCAAAATCGACCGTTACCGACTACCGAAATTGCGCTCGCTCAACTTCGTGCTGCACGGATTACTTGAAGAAGGCGTGGCCGCCTCCACGCGACAGGACGCCCAGGCCAAGGGACTGGGCGAATGGCTGCGCAGCCGAGTCGTGGACATCCCGA
>Ga0182030_10006406_pt1 | contig 24840 bp, 16 predicted proteins | sample 812S3MmetaG_FD_121299 | JGI IMG/M metagenome (GOLD analysis project Ga0182030, IMG submission 121299) | Permafrost microbial communities from Stordalen Mire, Sweden - 812S3M metaG (Illumina Assembly) | ecosystem: Environmental > Terrestrial > Soil > Wetlands > Permafrost | place: Sweden...
AAAGCTACGTGGCGTATCATCTCTTTCCGGTGTACATGTTTCCGGATCTGCTGAAAGGAATTTCTCCGGAACTGAAAAAGCGCATGCAGGGCAAGACGTGCTGGAATTTCAAAAAGGCCGAGGAATCGCTGTTCGCGGAACTGGGAGGAATCGTGAAAGCGAGTTTCCAGCGGTTTGCGGAATTGGGGGAGCGCGACCTGAGCCGAGAGGACGGCCAAGCGCTTTGGGGCAAGAAGAAGAATGGGAAGAATTTGTAATTGGTAATTTGCGATTTGCAATTTCCCAATCGTGAGCTTCAAAATTACAAATTACAAATTGCCAATTACAAATTTGTAGTCTCTTTCACCCACGTTTCAATCGCCTCTCGCATCTCGCGCAAACGACCTTCGAAGAAGTGATCTCCGGCTTCGATGCGGACCAGCTTCTTGGGGTCGGCGAAGGTGTTGACGAGGGCTTCGAGTTTCCCGGCGGGAGCGAACTGATCGCGCGACCCGCTGACGAAAAGTTTGGGCTTCGTGCACTCGCGCAGGAATTCGAAATCGTAGACGCGGTCTTCTCTGGGAGTGGCGATGGCGACGGCGGGCAGGCCGAGGGCGATGAGCGCGCTAACGTGGTGGGCGCAATACGCGGCGCGCAATCCGACTGCGGCTCCGAAAGAAAAGCCGGCGAAGATGACGGGCAGGGTGAATTCGCGCTCCAGCCAATCGAGCGCGGCGCGCACGTCTTCGACTTCGCCAATGCCGCCGGCGTGCTCGCCTTCGCTCAGGCCGGTGCCGCGGAAGTTGAAACGGAGCACGGGGAACCCGAAGCTGTTGAGCGCTTTCATGGTGTGGAATACCACTTTGTTGTGCAGCGTTCCACCGTAGAGCGGATGCGGATGGCAAACCACGGCGGCATGCGTTGCGTTGGGCGATCCGGCGTTGAGGAGAGCTTCCAGGCGTCCGGCGGGGCCGGTGAGGAAGAGCGAGCGGATGCTGGAAGTTTCCGGGGGCACGGGCTGTCGTTAGTCGTTGGTCGTTCGTCGTTAGTATTGCAGAGAATCCGCCTGCCAGCGACTAGCGACCAGCGACCGGCGACTGTTACTCTTTTCCTGCATGGACCTGTTTGCCCTCACCCGCCGGCTTATCGATATTGAATCCATCACTCCGAATGAAAGTGCGGTGGGAGATTTTCTTTGCGACGAACTGCGGCGGCGCGGGCTCGAAGCTCGGAAAATGCCGGTTGAAGGTGCGCGCGCGAACGTGGTGGCTACGTGGCCGGGGCATGCTCAGCCGGAGATTGTTTTCTCCACCCACATGGATACGGTGCCGCCGTTCATTGCATCGTCTGAAGATGCCGGGCGCATTTACGGGCGCGGAGCGTGCGACGCGAAGGGAATTATTGCGGCCGAGATTCTGGCGGCGGAGAAGCTGCGCGGGGCGGGCGTTTTCGTCGGGCTGCTGTTTCTGGTGGGTGAGGAGCGGGACTCGATTGGCGCGAAAGTGGCGAACCAGCAGCCGATCGGAGCGCGCTTCATGATTAACGGCGAGCCGACGGAGAATAAGCTGGCGCTGGCGAGCAAGGGAGCGCTGCACGTGGAACTGGTGGCGCGCGGGAAGATGGCGCACTCGGCGTATCCGGAACTGGGCGAGTCGGCGATCGACAAGCTGGTGGAAGCGTTGCACCGTTTGCACGCGATGAAACTTCCCGAAGATCCCGACGTCGGCCCTTGCACCAAGAACGTCGGCTCCATTCAGGGCGGACGCGCTCCGAACGTGATTTCCGATTTTGCCAGGGCCGATCTTTTCTATCGGCTGGTGGGCCCGGCGGACGTATTGCGCCGCGAGATTACTAACGCCGTCGGCGAACTCGCGGAGGTCCGATTTACGCGCGAGACTCCGTTCCTGCGACTGCGGACGCTGGACGGACTACCAACGATGGTTGCGGCCTTCACCACCGACATTCCCTCGCTCACGAACTGGGGCGAGCCGCTGTTGTTGGGACCAGGATCGATTCACGTGGCACACACCGAGGGCGAGTACGTGGAGAAGGCGCAACTCGTGGAGGCGGTGGAGATTTATTGTGAGATGGCGAAGAAGCTCAGCTCCTAGGCTTTCGGCGCGATTCGTTGGCGCACGTGCGTTCCCTTCGCAGAGTTCCCGCTCTCGCGATAGACTCTCCTGATGGCTACCGGCTCCCACAACTCCCTGGCTCGCGCTTCTTCTGCCTATCTGCGTTCGGCGATGCATCAGCCTATTCAGTGGCGTGAATTTGGGGAGGAAGCATTTGCCGCGGCTCGTGCCGCCAACAAACCTATGCTCTTGGATATTGGAGCGGTCTGGTGTCATTGGTGTCATGTGATGGATCGCGAGTCTTATGACGATCCGGACGTGGCGGCGATAGTCAACGAGCATTACATCGCGGTGAAGGTCGATCGCGATGAGCGTCCGGATATTGACAGCCGCTATCAGGCGGCGGTGGCCGCGCTTACGGGACAGGGTGGGTGGCCGCTTACAGCGTTTCTTACTCCCGACGGCAAGCCGTTTTACGGGGGAACTTACTTCCCTCCGGCGGACGGTTATGGGAGGCCCAGTTTCAAGCGTGTGCTGCTTTCGATTGCTCAGGCTTATCGCGAGAAGCATGGCGAGGTGCTGGAGCAAGCAAAGATGGTGGAGAGCGCGATCGCTCGGGCGGAATCTTCTTCGGCGGGGAGCGGGGAGGTATCAGCGACGGTGGTTGACGCGATTCTGGAATCAGCGCGGAAGATGTTTGACGACGTCAACGGAGGATTTGGCGCTGCGCCGAAGTTCCCGCATCCTGCGGCGCTGGATCTGGTGATGGACCGGTATGTGCGCACGCGCAACTCCGGCACGGAAGATGAAGAGCTGCGCACGATTTTCGTCCAGACGCTGGAAAAAATGGCGCGCGGCGGCGTCTATGACCAACTCGCAGGCGGCTTCCATCGTTACTCGGTGGATGAGCGCTGGATCGTGCCGCACTTCGAGAAGATGTGTTACGACAACTCGGAGTTACTGAAAAACTATGTGCACGCTTATCAGGCGGCGGGGGATGAGTTTCTTGCCGGGGTGGCGCGCGACATTATCCGCTGGATGGATGAATGGCTCAGCGACCGCGCTCGCGGCGGCTTTTACGCTTCGCAGGATGCGGACTATTCGATGGACGATGACGGCGATTATTTCACCTGGACGCTGGCGGAAACGAAAGCAGCGTTGAGCGCGGATGAGTTCGCGGTCGCGGCGCTCTATTACGACATTTTGGAAATTGGGGACATGCATCACAATCCGGCGAAGAATGTGCTCTACATCCAAACCCCAGTGGAGGAAATCGCGCGGCGGCTGAATATTGCGGAAGAACAAGCGGGTACGCTGCTGGCCGCGGCCAAGAAGAAAATGTATGCGGCGCGTCTGCTGCGTCCGACACCGTATGTGGACAAGACGGTGTATGCGGGGTGGAACGCCATGTGCGTTTCGGCGTATCTGGAAGCTGCCAAGGTGCTGGATCTGGCGCCGGCGCGGCAGTTTGCTTTGCGCTCGCTGGACCGTCTGCTTTCCGAGGGATGGAATGCGGAGCACGGGATGAAGCATGTGATTGCCTACTCGGAGGCTTTCTCGGATGCTCGGGCGGAACGGCGCGGAATATCCGGGGTGCTGGATGACTATGCTTTCGCGGTGATTGCTTGTCTCGACGCTTACGAGGCGACAGCGGATCTGAGTTATTTCCGTTTCGCACGGTCGATCGGAGAGGCGATGGTGGCGGGATTCTTCGATCGGGCGGCGGGCGGATTCTGCGATACGTCCGGTGCGGCGGCGAACGGACAGCCGACGCTTGGCATTCTAGGAACGCGGCGAAAACCGTTTCAGGATTCGCCAACTCCGGCGGGAAATTCAGCGGCGGCAATTGCGCTGCTGCGTTTGCATGGGTACGCGGGCGATGCATCGGATCACGATGCGTCGTATCGCGACCTCGCCGAACAGACTCTCGAGATCTATGCCGGGGTCGCGGGACAGCACGGCATTTTTGCGGCGACTTATGGACTGGCTGTAGTCCGGTTCACCCAGGCGCACACCCAAGTGGTGGTCGTCGGAAAAGATCAAGCAGCCGCGGAATTGTATCGAGCTGCGGTGCGGCCGCTGGGCTTGAATACGGCGATTCTGCGCTTGGACGCCGATAAGGCCGTCGCTCAGAATCTGCCACCGGTTTTGGCAGAGACGATCCCGAATCTGCCGGCCTTGGGCGAAGGACGATCGTTTGCCGTGGTGTGCTCGGGGTTCACGTGCCAGCCGCCGATTTTCGATGCGCGGGAATTGGCGCGTGCCTTGGTCAACGGATTTTGATGCGCTGACAGTCGTAGTCAGGACAGATATGGCGCTTGCACGATATGCTGTTTGGCCGGCATGAAATCTGACTTGCAGCCGGCCGTAGCAGACCGGTCAAGCCGGCCAGCGCGGCTGTAATAAGCTTCAAAAAAGGGAGAATCCATGCCAATCTCGCGTCGTCGGTTTATTGCCGGGGTCGGAGTCGCGGCCGCCGGCACGTGCGCACTTCGGGGATGGGAACGGGCGGCAGAGGCCGCGGTCCATCCCGGGATGAACTTGTCAAGCGACGATCAGCAGAAAACCGGCGAGTCCAAAGTTCCGGTTCACCGCATCTCTTCGCCGTTCCGGGTCGGCGTCATCAGCGACGAGATCGCGCAAGATTTTGGACACGCTTGCGAGGTAGCCGCGCGTGAATTCGGAATGCAATGGGTGGAACTGCGAGACCTGTGGAATAAGAATGTGCTGAATCTCGATGCCAATGAACTCGCGGAAGCGCGGCGAATTCTGCAAAAGTATGGATTGCGGGTGACCGACATTGCCAGCCCGCTCTTTAAGGTGGATTGGCCGGGCGCTCCACAATCCAAATACAGCCAACACGACGAGTTCAAAGCTGGCTTCACGTTCAGCCAGCAGGACGAAGTACTGGAGCGCGCTCTCCATGCGGCAGCGGTGTTCGAAACCGATCGTGTGCGCTGCTTCGATTTCTGGCGGCTTCAGGATCAAAAACCGCATCGTGCCGCCATCAATGACCGGCTGCGGGACGCAGTGGAAAAGGCCGGGAAGAAAGGCGTCATTCTGCTGCTGGAGAATGAAGGGGCGTGCAATACATCGACCGGCGCGGAAGCGGCGAAGGTACTGGAAGCGGTGAAGTCGCCGCACTTGATGTTGAATTGGGATGCAGGCAATGCAGCGGCTTCCGGCGAGAAGGCTTATCCGGACGGATACGACTTGCTGCCCAAGGAGCGAATCGGTCACTGCCATTGCAAGGACGCGGTCAAGCACGGCAAGGAGTATGACTGGGAAGCGATGGGCCGCGGAATCATCGATTGGGTGGGACAGTTCAAGGCGCTCAAGCGCGACGGCTATCGCTATGCCGTAAGCCTGGAGACGCACTGGGATGGCGGTGGCACTCCAGAACAGTCATCCCGCGAAAGTTGGGCCGGGATGAAGAAGGTCCTGCAGGAAGCAGAAGCTCTGTAGCCATTTGAACCAGGAAAAACGGACAAGGGGAGACGAACCAAAGGGAAGACGAACTATGACCGCGAAAACGAGACGCGACTTTTTGCAGCAGGCGGCGTTGGGAACAGCTGCCTTTCTAGCCTATCCCCCTGCCCAGGTGCTGGGCGCAAACGATCGCATTCGCGTCGGCGCGATCGGTGTGGGAAATCGCGGACAAGAACTTCTGCAGGAGGCCGCAACGGTCCGCGGAGTTCAGTTGGTGGCAATCGCCGATATCTACACCCGGCGGCGAAACGAAGCGAAGAAGCTGGCGCCCGGAATCGAGACCTTTGACGATCACCGCCGGCTGCTCGACAGAAAGGACATCGACGCCATCATCGTGGCCAGTCCTTTGCACATCCATGCCCGGCATTTTCTGGATACTCTGGCTGCTGGGAAGGATCTTTATGTCGAGAAGACTATGACTTGGTCGATCCCTGAGGCCGAGCAGTGTTTGGCGGCAGTTAAGGATTCCGGTCACGTCGTCCAGACCGGCCTGCAATTTGAGAGTTCCGGCGCGCTCGCCGATGCCAGGCGATGGATTCGGGACGGGATGCTGGGGAAAGTCACCCAAGTCGAATCGTGGATGAGCCGGAACACGCCGCATGGAAAAGGGCAGTGGGTGCGTCCCGTTCCCGCGGACTGTACTCCGCAGAACGTCAATTGGGACGCGTTCCTAAACGGTCGTCCCGATCGCCCATTCGATCCTTACCGGCTGATCAACTGGCGCTTGTTCTGGGAGTTCTCCGGCGGGAACGTCACTGAGAATCTGGTTCACCAGATCGCATGGATCATGACGGCGCTCGACCTGCCCCTCCCAGCGTCGGCTTACATGTCGGGCGGGATCTTCTCCGAGAAGGACGGACGCGAGGTTCCGGATACTATTGCCGTGACGTTCGATTTTCCAAATGACCTGGTTGTGACCTGGCAGTCCACCTTCAGCAACCGCCACTATGGATTGGGCGAGCGCATTCTGGGCAGTGACGGCACCATCGAACATGGGTGGTTGGAATCCGACATGGTGAACGGCGAGGAGGGAGAGTTTATCCGCTACTCCCCGGAAAAGGTAAACCGGCCGAGCGCGGTAGCAGCCACCGGCAAGACGAAGGACGAGGATCACATGTCGAATTGGATTGAATGCATACGGACGCGCAAGACCCCGAATGCCTCAGTCGATATTGGATACCGCTCGGCGATTGCGTCGCACATGGCCAACCTGGCATACCGCCAAAGACAGCGCATCACGCTGGAGGAAGCGAAGGCAATCGCGCCGCAGTTCTAGGGTTCTAACGAACACCGCTTCTTTTGACCACAAGCACGTGTTCGCGGAACCCCTGTCCAAAGGCAGTGTCGCTTTCTCCGCCGTTGGAGTGGTAATAAAGTTGGAACGTGCCTTGGAATCAATCTTGCTGGTCAATGTCGGGGCGTAGCGCACCTGCCTTGGGCGCAGAAAAAGTCCTTCCAACGAGTCCATCTCAAATCTTTGGTCTTCCTGTGGCGCCGGTGCATGCCAAACACGGCCTGCGGGCGCCATCACCCGCACCATCCCGCCGGGAGCTAGCGCAGCCAACTGCACCACCGCTGCGACTAGAACCTCCGACAGCGGCTCACAATTTAGCGTGGTGGTCTCCAACTCAGCAGGGAGCGCAACCAGCAACGAGGCAACGCTGACGGTCAACGCTGCGACCGACGTGCTCACCCACCACAACGACCTTGCCCACGGGGCAGAGCCTGACGGAGCCTTTCGCAGACACCGGGGTCGATGAATCTCAACGACGAGCGGGACTACCAAACAATCGTCATCGACGAACTCGACAGGAAGTTGCCAAAAGACGTGGAGATCAAAACGTGTGCCGCCCAGATGGGTGAGAAATTGAGGGCTGCATGAAAATCGTTCACGCAGACCGAACCGCACGCTAAGGCACTTTGGACGGCGGGATCGCTGGTGTAGTGGAGATTTTGCCTTTCCTTGGGACAAATGTGCTCGTTTCTTCGTAGGAATCCCAGCGCCTCCCAGAAAGCAATGACTCATGTTGTACAAAATAAAGGAATGGTACTGCCCGTGCTCTACGTAGACGGAACAATGCTGGATAGAACCACGCTAGAAAAGGAAGTCATGCTAAGTGTGTCCGTTGAGAACATAGGTGAATTGGCCGTCGTCGAGTGCGAGGGGAGACTTGTACAGAGCGAATCCGCACATGAGTTGCGGGAATCCGTGACTTCGCAAACAGACGCACGGATTGTCGTCCTCGACCTCTCGGCGGTAAGTGCCATAGGAGGCGTCGGTTTCGGCATGCTCGTGTTTCTGCGACGATGGGCGCGAGAACACGACATCCGGTTCCTGCTGTTCGATCCCTCCAAGTCCGTCCAGCGCAGACTACAGCACAGTGCCAGGATCGCAGAATTCTACATTCCTTCGCTCGAAGAAATGATGGCCCTACTGGCGTATGCCAACAGCCGATACGCGCTGGCTGCTTGAGGCGGTAACATCAATGTCGAAATCGGTGATCAGGAAAAATCAGTTCAGCGGCGTCAACTCTTCACACACTCCGCGGGAAGATCAGCGCATCCAACTTGACGGGCAAATTGATGGCTTCAGCGTCAAAATGAAAGCCACAGCCCAACCATCCGCTCCTGTCATCGACTCGCATCCTGCTTTTCTGTATGGTGGGAACGTTGGCGACGAGAAGCACGGACTCGCGTGTCCCCGTCGCCGGGATCGAAAACGGATCACGCTCCCAATACTCGACTCGCTCGCGGAGGATTGTGATCTTCTTCAGTAATGGCAACTCCACGCGACCGCCGCGGCGTTATCGACCGCATTCTTAATCGCAGCCTACTGGTGGTTCCTGATGTAGTCTGGCACTGCACCCTCGCCCCGCACATCCCGCCTCGTTCCGTCCGGCAAAATGACCACAACCTTGTCCGGGTATTAGCGGCTGGGAGGCCAATCGTAGGCATATGCATAGATCGCCCCATTTCCAAATTCTTGCCTGGATCATGGCGTTGTGTCCGAAGCTAACCTGGTCCAATGCCCGTGCGGCGTCATGATTTCTTGCAGGTTTCGCTGCGGATCACGACGCAGTTCCAGAAGGGTACCCTTCGCGTCGGACGATCTTGTCCGAGAGAACAGTCGATTAACCGCAAGAGGAGAACTTCAGTAATCGGAAAATGATGCTCATCACCTTAACGCCGGAGTATATCCTGTACTCTTCTTATTATGTACCGCATCAGTAGGGACGCTAAGGGTACGATCCTCGTCTGCCTTGCGTGCACTCACACAGAGCGCGTCCAAGACTTCAATGGGAACATTGGAAACCAACGGACATTGGCCGCTCGAGCGATGTTGAGCCATGTCCATGCCGAGCACAGCCGTGAAACTCACGTGCGTGCAATGGCGATGGAGCGGCAGAACGCGCCGCGATAGCCCTTCCCGCACTTGGTAGAAGAGAAGAGGCCAAGAGGAGAACCTGCCCTTGGTCGATTCCTTAGAATGGACAGATCACATGCGAAACGTGTTCGTAGATAATTGGGCGTCACTCGTGAAACTAGCGTTAGTGGCGGGTGCCGCTTTTTTCATAATAATTCGTTGGGGTTGAACAAGAACCATCCGATGCTTGCGGAGCGTGTGCGGCTCGCCGCATCTGCCGCTTACCACAGCGAAGATGGTTTGAAGACCTTTGCGGCCAGATGCAACCTGCGTGACATGGGCACACGCCTCTGCGCGTTGCCCCACGGGAGAGCCTCTAGCTGGTCTCAGCACAGTCCTGAGGCAGCTGGCGGCTCAGCTCATAGATGAACCAATCCTCTCTGCAGGGCCGCGACCACCGCCTGGGTGCGGTCGCTCACATTCAATCGCATCAGAATCGTGCTGACATGACACTTGACGGTGGCATTGGTAATCCCCAGTTCGCTGGCGATTTCTTTGTTTGACCTGCCATTGACCAGGAGCTGCAGCACTTCTTGTTCTCTCGGGCTCAGATCGGAATCCGGCATGCGCGATTCCAGGGCCCGCACCACCGGAGGAGGAAGAAAGCGTCCTCCCGCATGAACGCGCAGCAGCGCGTCGATCAGAGTCTGGTACGGCATGCCCTTGATCACATAGCCTCTTGCTCCCGCCTCGAATGCCCGGTGGATGTCTTCGTCTCCTTCGTAGGTAGTCAGAACAACGAACCGCGATTCCGGATAATGCGCGCGGATCGCAAGGATCGCGTCCACGCCACTCATCTTCGGCAACCGGAGATCCATCAGGGTAATGTCGGGCTTGTGCTCGTGAAACAAGGCAACGGCTTCTTCCCCGGTGCCGGTCTGGGCTACCACGGTCATGTTGGGTCGCGCATTAATGATGGCTGCGACCCCGACGCGCATAAGAGGATGGTCGTCTACCACCATGACTGTGATCTTTTCCGGCGTGCTCACAACTTAACCTCCATGTCATTCGAGGGAACAAAGGAGCCGCGGGGAATGTGGAACGTGACCTCGGCGCCCCCGCCTGGCCGGCTGTTCAATACCAGTTTGCCTCCCACCCGCGCGATCCTTTCCTTCATACCAACCAGACCGTAATGCCCAGCCGACAAGGAAGACACCGACCCGGGATCAAATCCAGCGCCATCGTCGCGAATTGTCACGTCGCATCGGGCGGAGTCAAAGTGGATTTCCACCTCCACCTTGCTGGACCGGCCGTGGCGGACCGCGTTATAGATGGCTTCGCGCACCACCATGAGCAGTTCATGGATGGTGGCCTGTTCGAAATCAAACGGCTTGCCGGAAATGTGACACTCCACATTCACCGCGAATTCCTGGCTGACCTGCTCCGTCATTCGGCGGAGGAGCGTGCTGAGGTCTTCTGCCGGCGGCGATTTCTGGCGCAAATTCCATACGGCTTCCCGAGCCTCATTGATGGTCGTTCGCAACTGCGTCCGCGCGCAGTTCAGCAGATCTTGCTGCGCTTCTGGCTCTGTCGGACCGAGGCTGGAATGCGCTTCCATGAGGGCTGAAACGCTGACGCAGCCCTGGATCAGCGTGTCGTGCATTTCCCTCGCTAACCGGTTGCGTTCCCCCAGCACCGCCTGGAAGCGCCCGGCCAGTTGACGAAGACGGAACTCGTGAACTGTCCAAACCGCTCCTGCCAGCGCAAGTATGCAACAAGTCAGAAACCACCAAGTCCGATAAAAATGTGGCCGCTGCAGGATTGCGAGCGACGCTTCGGCGATCTGTTCCTGATTGTTCATCTCGAAGGCCGCGACCCGGAAGCGATAGCGTCCTGGGGGAAGATTCGTGTAGTAGGCGATGCGATCGGCAGAGGCTTCGCTCCAATCCTTGTCAAACCCGTCGAGCCGGTAGCGGAACTCAACCCGCTCCTGCGACCGCAAGAGCACCACGCCATAGTGCAGTTCCAACTTTTTCGTATCCGGACCGAGCGAAACTCCACCGAGGGGCGAGATCTGCAGCCCGTCCGCCACCACCTGGTCAACTACCACGGGCGCCTGATCGGAGGGCTTGGGCTGGTCAATGTTCATGCGAACCGGCCCTTTGCTGCTCGGGAACCAGACTTCTCCGCGCGTGGTAAGAAGACCGGCGGGTTTTTCTCCACCGCACATCTGGATGGTTTCCAGTCCCTCGGAGATGCCGTACAGGGTGAGGTTCACGCGCCCGGCGCGGTGTTCGGCAACCGCATCCAACTCGTGGCGGTTGACTGCGGAGATCCCATTCGGACCGCTGATCCACAACGTTCCGCGCTGATCCTCCACCAGTTCGTAGATGCTGTTGCTGGCGAGCCCTTGCGCGGTCGTGTAATGACTGAGCTTCCCATCTCGCCAGCGATACAAGCCGCCGGCCCGAGTTCCGAACCACAACCCACCGTCGGAGTCCTGATGAATGGCCCAGACTTTCTCCTGCTGCAGGGCAGTGGTGACGGCGTCATTCTCAAATCGACCGCCATGCAAGCGGCTCACCCCTCTGTCCGTGCCGATCCAGAGATCGCCGTTACGGTCTTCGAGCAAGGAGCGCGTGCTGAAATAGCAAAGTCCGTCCGACATTTGAAAATTCGTGAGTGTGCCGTCACGCCAACGGCTCACGCCTTCATCGGTCGCGATCCACACACTGCCGTCGCGGCTTGCCAGGAAGGCGCGGACAAAGTTGTTAACCAGTCCCTCCCTAGTCGTGTAGTGAAAGAGCCGCTCGCCCATCTGGCGGTACACTCCGCTACCCTCCGTCCCCACCCAGAGTGCGACTTCGCGATCGCGGAAGAGGTTGCGGATCCTGACCCCGGAAATACCTGGAAAGCGGTACGGGGTGGCCTTCCCGTCGCGATAGCGAAACAAGTCAGCCGCGGCGATCCACACGTCTCCACCTCGGTCCTCGTACACCGTCTCGGCGTCGGAGTCGGAGGCATTCGGCAGCGCCACCGTGTGCACCGGCGTGTTGCTCAACCTCAGCATTCCGGCCTGCGTTCCGACCCAGATGTTCTGCTCCACATCCTCGAATAGGTTGAGCACGGTGTTGCTTGGAAGCTGATCGGGCGCCGTCATCTTCGAGAAGGTGCCGGCGCGATCGATGTAGAGCCCGTGACCAATCGTTCCGATCCATAACGCGCCCTCGGAAGTCTGCCGCAAAAAGCGTACGGTGCCCTCGACCTCGCGCACCTTTTCGAACTGCGAAGTCGTGCCTTGCGCGAAAGCCTTCCGGTGCAGCCCCGAAACCGTGCCGACCCAAATGGTGCCATCCACTGTCTCGATAAGAGACTTGACGCGATTCTGGCTGGCCTCTCCCTCCAGGTGGTATTCGACAACCGAGTTCTCTTTCAGACGCAATAGTCGGGAACCTCCCACCCACAGTCCGCCTCCACGGTCCTCGTAGATGGCGTGAACCGCCAGTAGAGGTACCGTTGCCGAATCGTCGATGCGTTCCACGCGTTCTCCGCGAAACTGAAATAGACCGTTGTCCGTTCCAATCCAAATCCGGCCTGCGCTGTCCTGGTATACGGATCGGACAAAGCTGTTGGTAAGGCCGTCCTTGCTGGAGAACGCACGAAACGCACCATCACGGTACTGGATCAGTCCGCCCCCCTCCGTTCCGATCCAGAGTGTGTTGTCCTGGGAAACCATCAGACAGAAGATGTTGTTGTCGCTGAATGCCGGCGTATTCTCGCGGTTGTAGAGGGAGAAGCGGGCGCCGTCGAAGCGCAACAGGCCGCCCGTGGTGCCGATCCAGAGATAGCGATCCTTGGTCTGGGCGAACGCCTGGACAATCTGTTCGGGAAGGCCATCCTGCATCTGCCAGGTGCGTTCGGTGTAAGCCACCAGCGGAGGATTTACGCTGGACGCAAAAAGTATGGAAGCGGACAGCGCCAGCAACACAATGCCACCGGCGGTGCTGATCCATTTGCAAATTCCCGCCGGAATGGTCTGTGAGTGCATGAAGCAGCAGATCGGTCCCACAGGGAAGTGTAGACCGTTTCCCAAACGGGCCGAAGCCCGGATTCTACTATCGTTCTGCGGCTGAAAGTCGTGCCCTTCCCGGATGGATCAGAAGCGAGTCAGGCTGTCGAAGGCTCGAATTACCGGCAACGCGTTGCCACTGTCGTCGAAGAAGCTGCGGCTGCCCAGCGGCCCGGTGACTGCCGGCTCCCACCAGAAAATCCCCTTTCCCAAACCGTTCGGAGTTTGCTGCACGACCCGATTCACTTCTTCCAGAAACTGACGCTCCCCCTCCGGTGTTTCAGGGAACGGGGCTGGTCTCTTGCTATATTCGGACGCCTGCCAGTTGTAAGCGGTTTCCACCAGCACGATGTCCTTCTTATATTCCAGCGCCATAAAGGTCATATTTTCGCGGAGATCGTTCAGGCTTCCGTGCCACCACGGGTAATAGGATTGCCCAATCACGTCGTACTTCACGTGGAAGGAATTCAGCTTATCAAAGAAGGTCCTGGTGCCCGCCCTGTCGGCACCGCGATCAATGTGGATCATGATTCGCGGCTGTGGACCGTCGCCCGCGCCCGCCTCAACGCCAGCGATTCCGGCCTGAATCAGGTCCGCAAAATTCTCCCAGTGGTCGGGCAGACTGCCGTCGGGCCACAGCATGCCGTGGATGACTTCATTGCCGACCTGCACCATGTCGGGGAGAACGCCCGCGGCTTTGAAAGCCGCGATGGTGGCCTTGGAATACTCGAACACAGCGCTTCTCAACCGCGCATGCGGCAATCCTTCCCAAGCTTTCGGAGTGAATTGTTTTCCGGGATCCGCCCACGTGTCCGAGTAGTGGAGATCGAGCAGAAGATGAAAGCCGAGTTCCTTCGCGGCCTTCGCCGATGCGATGGTGTACGCAAGATTGTTGGGTAAGTCGGTGGGCGTGTGAAACAACCGCAGACGCACCCAGGTATACCCGTGGTCCTTGAGGATCGCGAGGCCCGTTTTCGCTTGACCCGAGTCTTTGAAGACCGTGCCGCCATTCTCCGCGGCTCGCAGGAATGACACATCGGCGCCGATCGCGTAATCGGATGCCGCGAGATCGAGGCAGGAGCAGAGTAGCCCGGCCACGTATAGGACGATCCACCCAATTCTCGCCATTCTCATTCGACAGGGCCCTCGCAGCTTCGCTTCTTCAGGGTTTCGCGTCCACGACTACGTCGTATTCTTGCAGGACCTGCACGTCATTCAGTCGGGCCACGGGAGCGCCTGAAGGAAACGAAGGCCAAGCGTTCTCCGGAAGATAGATCGGCGCGTGCTCGTGCAACGGCAGGATCTTCAGCTCCAGCTTATCCCACTGCTGGCTGGGAATTCGATCCAATCCGATCAGCCACGGCGTGCCATTGTAAAAATTGTCGGTGAGCAGCTTCCCGTCGACATACAGACGCGCTATATCTCCTTCGTAGGCGATGCGAAGAAACTCCCCGGAAGCAGCGCCAGGTTCTGGGCGCGGCACGGCAATCGTCCAGGCCGCAGCGGTGTCAAAGGCAGCGTCATCCGGAGCGATCGCCACTTCCTTCCCCATCTTGACAGGCGGGTCTCCATTTACATCCCGCAACTTCTGGACCTTGGCCACGATCGATGCGGGCGGCACATGTGCACTAAACGCCTGAAAGACACCGTCGTCGTCATCGCGGGCAAGACCCAGCAGAGTAGCGCCCACGGCCGGCAAAAACTCGACCTTCAATTGCGTGGGATCTTGCGTCCGAACATGAATCTGGTCGCGATCGAAGTACAGTTCCGCAGGAGACAGGATCACTCGCTCTTTCCCGGCAAGCGTTGTCTTCCAAGTATTCAAAGCCTGTTCTCGCGATACGACCAGAATGTTCACACTGCCACCGTCGCGATTCCGCACGCGCATGGCAACCTGCGTGCCGGGCTCGATTCGGTCAACGTAGGTGATGCCTCCTTCTCGCCTGACCGGTCCACTCAGACTTTCGATCGATGCGCCCTCTTTTTCTTCGAACGCGAACTCCGGCGAAATCCCGGGCCACACGAAGAACACATAGGTTTGCGGATCGTCTAATTTGCACAGAAGCTGCGCGGTCGCATACCGAAGCAGCATTCCGCCGATGTTGAGGTTCACTGGCCAGATGGTGTAAGCATCACTGGGGATATTGATCGGATTGCGAGGTACGTCCAGAGCACCAGATGGGAACTGGAGCTCCACTTGAAAACTCTTTCGCTGCGGCAAACGGTGGGCCCGCTCGTGGTTGTTGAGGAAGATGAACCCGTGATCGTTTTCGAGCCGCGCTGCCAATCGCGGGGTTTCCGTGTCCTGCTTAGTTTGGGGCATGCGCTCAGGTAAATACGAAGTCATGGGCGCAAGACTTGTGCCGAAATCATTGAGGAACAGGTGCAAGGTTTTCAGAACGCGATAGGACGGGTACATCTGGCCGAATTCGCCGAGCGGAGCCTGGAAGTCATACGACTTCACCGGCAAGTCATTCGGGTAGCCCGTGGCCTGTGACTCCTGCAGTGTCGTCTTCTTGCCATCCGGATTCGTGCCGCCATGAAACATGTAGTAGCCATACAGCACCACGCCCGATCCCAGCTTCACAACCTCCATCGCCGCCGTGTCGTCCGCGGTCAGCATTGGGCGGCGATGATACGCCACTTCCATTCCGCCACCCATCTCGGCCGTCAGGTAGGGATAGGCCGCGTCCATGACATCGATGTCTGGGCGCTTGGAGTGGAGATCGTCTCCGACATTTTCTTCGCAGCGGATTCGCGTGAAGAAGTAGTTCGGGGTGGGAGGCAGATCGCCTAAGTTGCGCCACCAGAAACCGTCGGCGTACCCACCGAACAGAGGAAGCACGTCTCGCGAGGGGACGGCCGCATTGTCCCATCCTGTGATGGTGTAAAAAGGAGCGTCGAGCCCCTCTTCACGCGCCAGTTGCCGTAACCGCAGGATATGCTCGGCTCCCTTTCCCGGACCGCGGGCGCTGTATTCATTCTCCAGTTGCACCCCAATGATCGGACCGCCGTCCTTCCAAAACTGTCCCTGCACCTGCTTCGAAATTTCACTGTAGAAGCGCCGAACATAATCGAGGTAAACGGAGTTGTTTTCCCGCGTTGCGGTTTTCTGGATCAGCCAGTCGGGAAGGCCGCCATTGCGCACTTCACCGTGATCCCACGGCCCGACGCGGATCCATACATAGAGTCCATGCCGTCCGGACAGCTCAATAAAACGGCGCAGATTGCGCTGTCCCGACCAGTCAAACTGTCCTTCAATCTCTTCGTGGTGGATCCAGAAAATGTAAGTCGAGATGATCTGAATCCCTCCTGCCTTTATTTTCAGAATCTCTTTTTCCCACTGGCTCTCGGGATAACGGGAATATTGGAATTCACCCATCACCGGAAACCACGGGGCCTCATCGCGCATGAGATAGCGGTCATTGACCGAAAGCGTGTGACCATCCGGCGACCGGCCGCCCGCAGGGAACGGAAGCGGTTGCGTCGGGGCTGCCGCGACCGTGGCTTGGATCACGATCGGCGAAACGGGCGCATGGTCCGGCGCTAATAAGTGCTGCGCTGAAACGTCCTGCGCTAGAACCGGCGCAACCATGGCGATGATCGAGACAATGATGGGCACCAGCAGATGTGCGGCGAGAGTACGGCGCAGGTTGTTTCTCCAAAATTCGGTATTCATGGCAATCCTTGCGCGACCAATCTAACACCCGGCTTCTCTGGCGTAATCCGCCTAAAGTTGGATTGCTAACAGTTTGCAGAGGTGGGCTTAATTTCTGCCCATGATCGATTGGAGCCCTCCGCCAACCTACATCCATTGGAAGAAACGGCTCCGTTTTTTGGAATTTTCGCGGCCCCGTAACACCTTCGATACTCGGACACCGAAAATTCTCTCCAATCCGACTTTAGTAGGATTCGCGAACCACCAACTGAGAGTAGATTTCGAGCGGCGGGAGGAGTGGACTCTTTTGTCCAACTCCCTAGTTCGTAACCGAGCCGCGATGCTCCGAGGTGGAATATGGGTTATACATGGGTGAAGGAAGCAGTAACTGGTCTCCTTTTCGCAACTCTGTTGTTGTGGGCCGTCGCCGCGTTTGGGCAAGGCAGCGGAACCTGCACTCTCACCGGCACCGTGTACGATTCGTCCGGAGCGGTGGTGTCCGGCGCCAGGGTGCAGCTAAGCCAGAAAGCAACGAGTGCAAGCCGGGAAACGGTTGCGAACGGCAGCGGATTTTTTTCCTTCATCGGTATGCCGGCGGGAATCTATGACATCAAGATCGAGGTCCAAGGCTTCGCGGCTTTCACGCAAACCGGCATCCCGCTTCATATCAACGACCAGATTGATCTCCAGCAGATCGCATTGAAAGTCGCAGGCGGCGCTGCCACCGTTGAAGTCACCGCCGCGCCCGCCGAGATCATTCCTGAGAGTTCCGGCGATGTCTCCTACACCATCACCGCGAAGCAAGTGGATAACCTCGCCATTATCGGCCGCAACGCCGTCGAACTCTTAAAGATTCTCCCCGGCGCGCAAAACAGCGGCGGCTGGAATGGCGTGAACACTGGCGAGGTCACATCCTTCAATGGCGGAGCAGGCGCCTACACCGTGAACGGAACCCGCTTCGATCAAATGGCGGTGGTCAGCGACGGCGGTAACGTAGTCGACTCCGGTTTCAACGGCGGCGCCATGGTGACGCCGAACGTCGAGATGATCCAGGAGGTTAAGGTCGAGGCTTCCAGTTACTCGGCGGAGAATCCGAACGGCCCGATTGTGATGGAAACCGTGACCAAGTCCGGTACCAAAGACTTCCATGGAGAAGCCTATTACACGATTCGTGACGGCAGCATGAACGCCAACGACTCGCAGGACAAAGCTAACGGACTCCCAAGACCCGCCAGCCGCTATCAATTCCCTGGGTTCAACATTGGGGGGCCGGTGCTCATTCCCGGAACTGACTTCAATAAGAATCGAGACAAACTGTTCTTTTTCGCGGGATTTGAATGGTACCGTCAGGGCGTCGATCTGGGCGTGAAGAAGACCGTCGTTCCCACGGCGGCCATGCGCACCGGCGACTTCAGCGATCCCGGACTTGGAAGTCTGGGCGGGATCACCGGGGTCCAGCCCTGCCCCGCCGATACGTGGCAGACCTTGGCCTTCTGTACGGGTGCTGGAATGCTGAACACATCTTTGGTCGACCCAGGCGGTCAGGTTTTGCTGAACCTCTATCACTTACCCAATGCCACTCCGAGCCCGCAGAACGGCGGCTACAATTACATCACCGACATCGTCAACCAGCAGCCGCGCGCCCAGCAATTAGTAAAGCTCGACTACTCCGCCACCGCCAACGATCACCTCTCGGTTCGCTACAATCATGAAGGTGAGACCATGCCGTTTCCCTATGGGCTGTGGCAAACCTGGCCGCAGAATCCGTATCCCGGCGACCCGGTCGGCTCGAACACTTCGCACTCGGTGGCCACGAACTTCGCCCACTCTTTTTCCTCGACTCTGACCAACGAAGTCAATTTCACCGCCAGCCACCTGTTCTACCATAACCACCTCGCGAACCCGGCTGCGGTTTCCGCCGCGAAACTGGGATACCCGTACTACGGTGTCTATAACAACGGACTGGGCATTATTCCCAATGTTGGGGGCGACGTTGAAACGACCGATGTGGGCGACTTCTTTGATGAAGGGGGAGTCGTCCCCAACCAGGACGCTCCGAAGTGGAACTACACACTTTCGGAAAACGTGGCGAAGGTTTTTGGCACGCACCTGCTCAAGGCTGGATTTTACTGGAACCGGGAAACTTGGACGCAGCGCACCGGCGACAACACTTATCTCGATCAGGGCGCAATCACATTGGCTTCCTGGGGTTCGTTAACCAACAATCCCTACGCCGACCTATATCTGGGCCACGCTTCCATGTTTTCGCAGGGAACGCCGACGGTGAATCTCAATTTTGCCGCCAACGAATACGATTTCTTCGTGCTCGATAATTGGAAGATCGGTCGCCACTTCACGTTGAACTACGGCACGCGGATCGATCACCTCGGCTGGTGGTACAACAAGCAAGGCGACATCGCGATTTTCGATCCGTCGAAGTACGATCCCACCGCCGGTATTGCGGCATACACGGGCATCGAGACCCATGCCAACGATCCCAGTGTGCCCTTGTCCGGATACAAGCCGGTGGGTTGGCAACTGGCACCCTCAACGGGTTTTGCCTGGGATGTTTTCGGTACGGGAAAAACAGTAATGCGCGGCGGTTTCGGCACCAACTTCTTCCGCGATGAAGGCATCTCCGCCGGCTTTAAGCTGGTGCAGAACCCTCCGTTGCAATCGTTCAATTACTTCTCGCCGAGCGGAGGCCTGTATCTGTCGTGGCTCAGTGGTTACAACCAGAGCGCAGCTCTGCCTTGGTTGAACGTCGCGGTGGCAAATGATAGCCAGATGCCCCGCACTTACTCTTACAACTACACGGTCCAGCAGCAGGTTCCAGGCGGTACACTGGTCTCGCTCGCATACGTCGGCAATCGCAGCAGCTATTTGGTTGGCTGGCCCAACTCCAATCCAGTTCCACAGGGCACGGAAACCGGCCAACAATGGCCCGGCCAGTGGATGGAACAGTACAACCCCTATCGCAAGTATCCTAATGTCGCTGGCATCTATGGGGCGACTCACAACCTGAAATCCAATTACAATTCGTTTCAGCTCACGGCGTCGCGAGCGAAGGGCCGAATCAACTACTGGGTCACTTACACCTTCAGCAAGGTGCTGGGCAACAACTTCGACGACTCGTTCGACTTGAGCCGCACTTACGGACCACTGCCTTGGGACCGCACGCAGGCTCTCAAGCTCTCTTACAACCTCTATCTACCATCAGTGAGTAGGTATCACCTCGGCAACAATCCAGTCCTAAACGGCGTGCTCGATGGCTGGCAGCTAAGCGGTATCACCGAGTTTGACAGCGGCGCTCCGATGTTCACGTATCCCAGCAGTTTCACGCAAAACAATCAGGGCTACAACATCCTCATGGCCGGGAATAACATTAACAACAACGACTGCCTCTATTCTGGGGAATGTCCTCTAGGCGGCACGCTGGCGAACAGCGGCAACAACAACGCCGGCCGCTATATCGTGGGCACGCCCGACGAAGAAGCTGTGCCCCTCGTAATCTGCGATCCCACCGCACACCTGGCGACTCACCAGATCTTCAACGGCGCGTGTTTCCAGTCGCCAACCCCTGGTAACAACGGCAACTATCGCATTCCGTATATTCACGGGCCCAAATTTATAAACAGCGACTTAACCCTTTTCAAGAGCTTCAAGATGCGCGAGTCGAAAACCCTGCAGTTCCGTGCAGAGGCCTTTAACTTCCTGAATCATCCGCTCTACGGGTTCACCAACGTCAATCCGTTCCTGGGAAGTGGAGCTAGCGATCCAGCGATGAGTCTCGACTACATTAGTGTTGGCGCGCTGCCCACAAACACCAGCACAGCTGGCATCATGACCAACACCTTCGGACACCGCATCATCCAACTGGAGCTGAAGCTCTACTTCTAAGCGGGGAAGCACAATGCGGTCATCTTGGAGTGGCGACCGGTAAAGGGTCGCCACTTCGCCTTCCGCCAGGGGTAAGTCTGTTCGGATATCGTGCTGCTGCCAAGTTCAGCTGCGAATTGGCGCCTGAGAGTCTCCCAATGCGCCGGCACCAACCACTCTGCCTATCACGCGCCCGCCACGGGCCTTGCGGACCATTTTCTCGCGCTCGGCTGCGTCAGCGTTTCTCCAGTTGTGGTCCGCACTTCATTGACAGTGCTGGCAGCTTCGTTGACTGGGCGTTCGAACCGCAACTGAGCTGCTTTGAGGGCAATCAGAATGAGCAGCAAGGACTCCAGTAGTTCATTCAAGCGTTCCCGTCGCCATGCGCCGATGCCACAAACCGAGCCTGAGCGACGACTGTTTTGTTCGCACTCGCGGCTGTGGGCCGCCTTACGAATCGGATGGCACTTCTCGCGACTCGCCTACTGACAGTGTGGGGGTTTGCCGAAGCTGAATCCGGAGACCTGAGAGAACGGAGTTGCGGAGTGAAGTCAGAGCCCAACTCGTCGGCGCATTGCGTGGACGATAATTGCGACATGAATTCCAATGGCGGCTACCGCACCGGTCATCTGTATCAGGAAGCCCGCGCCACCAGCCCGATGGATAGCGGCGATACCGTATCCGCCCAGCGGAATAAACAAGGCGATCGCGGTTCCCAGTCCTGGGTTGTAGCCTCGAGAAATGACTGCCTGGACGACGTGAATGAGGCCATTCAGGATAACCAGATAGACTGCGACGAGTCCGAAGCCAACGTTAACCGTCGCTGCCAATGCCAGAGACATCCCGACGAGGCCACACACACCGGGCACGTTGATGACGAAGACAGCCAACGGGGAGAGTCCCACGTAAACCGCCTCCGGGAAAACTTGGAGATTGCGTCCAGGCAGAAACCCGCCCGAGTTGCTTTAATGGCGTGCGCATAGCTGGATGCTTGTTCTGCGCTTGTTTAGTGAGCAAGACTCAAACCGGAAGTCACGAAGGCCCGGTATTCCAGACCAGAATGAGTTGGCTACGAGTCCTCATGCCAACCTTGCCACGAGGCGATTTTGGGTTTGCGGCCAAGCATAACGGACGCGCTTCAATCCGCTCAGTTTCCAAAGCAGAATTGGGGATTGGAACTTGCCGCGGTTGAGTTTGGATATGAGTGACAGGAGAATGTGCTTTGCATTCCGTCGCTTCAAATTGCAGCGGGTGAGAAGGTCGCGATCATCGCGGAAGACACTGCCGGCAAGAGCACGCTGGCTAGACTTTTGACGCGGTTCTATGACGCGATCCGGGAAAACATCAGCCTACATGAAGGAGGAGCGGCGGTTGTGCTTCCATTGCTTTCCCGACAAAACCGGCACAGCGTGCGTACAATAGGCATTTGTCGCAAGCATCATTCTTGCGTTCTGTTTGGCCGTTTCCGCTTGCGTCGGCCAGTTGATAGAATCGCATGATTGGACGTTACCGGAATTATAGGATTCTCAATAAATCATGCAATGGTCGCGGCTAGCGTTGCTCATCGCTCTTTTTGTTGGGGTGTGTTTTGCACAATCCCTCAGCGAGTTCCCGTCTCAAGGCACCTCTTCCCAAAGTACGCCGTCTCAGGGCACATCGGTGGATTGCTCCGACCCGACACAGGCTGGCGGCGCCGCGTGCACCGCGGCCCAAGCTCAAAGATCCGGCGGCACCCAAGGGCCTGGCTATTCGTCTTCTTCCGTACTCAACCCGGTGTTGAGGTCACCGTTCAACACAGACCAGTACTTTGTGGCACCGGCTCCGCTCAATCCCTCGCAACTCCCGCATCCAAATACTCCCATCCCGCCGGAAACTGAATTCGAGCAGATGGTCGCTGACTCGCTCGGGCGAGCCTTGCCACTGTTCGGCCAGTCGCTATTCGTGCAGCCTCCTAGCACCTTTTCTCCAATCGATCGGTTTCAGGTTCCGAGCGACTACATCATCGGGCCGGGCGACGAACTACAGATCAAGGTTTGGGGTCAGGTTGAGGCTGACTTGCGGGTTATCGTGGACCGTTCCGGCCAGATTTACATCCCGCAGGTTGGAGAAATATCTGTCGCTGGCATTCACTATGGCGATTTGGAAGAACACCTGAAACGCGCCGTTTCGAGGGTATTCAAGAATTTCAGTCTCACGGCAACCATCGGCCGGCTTCGCGCTATCCAGGTGGTGATTGTGGGCAATGCGCGCTATCCCGGAACGTACACAATCAGTTCACTGAGCACATTGGTCAATGCGATTTTTTCTTCTGGCGGCCCTGGGCCCCAGGGGTCGTTGCGGCATATTCAGGTGCGGCGCGACGGCAACACCATTACGGATTTCGATTTCTACGATCTGCTGATCAAGGGTGACAAATCAAAAGATGTTCGTCTGCTGGCTGGCGACGTGCTCTACATCCCTCACGTTGGCCCCCTGGTTGCAATCGCGGGATCGGTGAATACCCCGGCCATCTACGAAATGAAGGACACCTCCACGCTGAACGACTTGATCGAAACTGCCGGCGACCTGAGCAACGTGGCAGATACCACCAAGATCACAATCGATCGTTTCGCGGACCAGGCGCGCAAGACCCTAGAATTTCCTCTCGACGAGCAATCCCGGAATCTGCCTCTCAAGGACGGCGACATTGTTCACGTATTTTCCATTGTTCCGCGTTTCGAGAATACCGTGACTTTGCGGGGCCACGTCGCCAACCCCGGTCGCTATCCTTGGAAGCCTGGCATGCGCGTGCGCGACCTGATTCCCAATGCCCAAGCCTTGCTGACTCGCCGCTACTGGCGCGATCGTGCTGCCATCGTCAATGGGCGCGCTACCGAGTATCCAGTACGATCAGCGTCTCCGCGGAAGGGCCCCACCGGTACCGATCAACTGCCGTCCAACGGCACTAATCCCAACGGAACCACGCCTGGAAACAGCTACCCAACTCCTGACACTCAGGACTCAGCTGGGAACTACGTCTTCCCGGACGGTTCGGGCGATATCGGCGGTTCTTCGAACGCGGCGGATGCCCTCGCTGCTCAAAATGCGCAAGCTGCCTCTGGTAGCGCGTCGTTGAAACCTGGAGATCAAAAGCCTTCGGACGGCCAGTCGGGCCCTCCATCAGGCGACAATTTTGCCAACCCAAACATAGTCAGGAATGTTGCCGAGGACGTGCGGCGCTATTCTCCCGAGATCAACTGGGACTATGCCATCATCCAGCGGGTCAATCCCGATGATCTTTCGTCGAAGCTTATTTGGATGAGCCCGCGGAAGGCAATCCTCGAACACGACGAAGCCAGCAACCTTGAATTGCAGCCGGGCGATATCGTAACGATCTTCTCGCAGCGAGATATCAGCGTGCCGCAGGTGAATCGCTCGCAATACGTGATCGTCGAAGGTGAGGTGATGCGCCCGGGCGTGTATAAACTCGAAACCAACGAAACCTTGCACTCCGTTTTGCAGCGCGCGGGAGGGCTCACTCCCGACGCTTATGTCTACGGGTCGCAATTGTTTCGCGAGTCGGCGCGCATCGTCGAACAAAAGAGCTTGGACGAACTTGCCCGCAACATGGAGTTGCAAATCCGTCAGTCGGCGGTACAAGTGGCAGCTTCAACCCAATCCGGAGAGTTGCCGCAAATGCTGGCGGCGCAGGAAGCGATCCTGGCACAACTCCATAATGCGCGCGCCAGTGGACGCGTTGCCCTCCCGGTCCGGCCCAAGGATAAAAGCATCAATGATTTCCCTAACATGGCGCTGGAAGACGACGATCGCCTAACGATCCCACACACTCCTTCAACCGTTGCCGTGGTGGGTAATGTCTACAATCCCGGATCGTTCATATTCGACCCCCACAACAACGCGGGAGCCTATCTCGAGATGGCTGGCAAAGGCAAGCCCAATTCCGATCTGCATCACGCGTTTGTCTTGCGCGCCAACGGAGTCGTGGTTGCTGCCAACAACGTCAATGGCGCATTCACGGGGACAAAATTCGACCGCCTGCGGCTGTATCCCGGCGACCAGATAGTAGTGCCCTACAAGTTGCCCACAGGTGCGTTTGTCCGCGGCCTGCGCGATTGGACGCAGATTGCTTCGCAAGCGGCTCTAACCGGCGCTGTCTTGGCCACAGTGCTGCCGTAAGAGGGAGTATTGCCAGAACGGGGCATTCGTGCTAAGGAACGTCTGAACAAGTTCTGATTGCAACCGCTCGGCGCCGGAAGTAAAGGCGTCCAGCGGTTTTATATAGATCAAAAGATACACGGCCCGCCGTATCTGCTCCGTGGAGGCGATGCAG
>Ga0182030_10006409_pt1 | contig 24833 bp, 24 predicted proteins | sample 812S3MmetaG_FD_121299 | JGI IMG/M metagenome (GOLD analysis project Ga0182030, IMG submission 121299) | Permafrost microbial communities from Stordalen Mire, Sweden - 812S3M metaG (Illumina Assembly) | ecosystem: Environmental > Terrestrial > Soil > Wetlands > Permafrost | place: Sweden...
ATTAGGGAGTTGTGGAGGGTGACGAAGTCGGAGTAGCGTTTTTGGACGACGAAGGTGCGAAGGGGGAGCCGGAGGGTTATGTTGTAGAGGGTGTAGGGTTTCTCATTGGGGGTGTTGGAGAGGATAGTTGAGGGAATGGAGAGCTCGAGTGGTGGGGCCATGATTTTCGCAATAGTTATTGTGATGTTTTAATCTCTGACTTGTGGAATAGGAGTTGTTCTTTTGTTGGGAGGCCTCGAGATGTTTTAGGTTGACGTTTGCGATCGCTGAGCTTGTGACAAGGATGAACGACGTAACTTTCTGTTCTTGGCAGAAAAGCAAGGCGGCGAGCTGTCACCATAGCACCAAAATGTAGGGGAAGTCTGCTTGGGCCCTTTTTTAAATATATATTTTTTAATCAAGATCAAGTCCTCTACCGTCACAAATGATCATCAACAGTTTATTCAGAGGTTCGTAGTGCAGTCATCGAAATTTCTTTGTCATAACCAGATAGCGAAGACTACCTATCTACCAAACCCCAGCCCTGGCATAGGAATTGGTCCATAATTCATAGCTCCTCGCATATGCTATGTAACTCCAATAGCCCAAAGGAACGCTTCGTATTCTTCCATGCCCGTCATCATTAATCAATCTAGAAAGTCTCTTGATCGTCCAATCCTTCAGCCTCAGCCGGGATCTCAAAACCATCTTCCGTTGAGTAAAGGATTGTCTGAATGTGCTTGATCAACCCGTCCTCCTGCTTCTCAAGTTCTGGATCATCATCGCATGCTTGCTGCACCAATAACTCGATATCGCGGAGTTTGCTGAAGTAGAAATCCCTCTCGCGTTCCAAGCCTTGAACAGTCTCCTTCAATGTATTGTTTTCTTGTTGCAAAGCTGCTGATCCTGGGCCTCCACCGACTCCAGCTTTTGTAACTCTCGGACCGGTAGTTGGTGTAGTTCCTCGCCTTGCTGCACCTGCGGATGTTCGTGCTGCTGGAGCGGCGGCTGGGGGAGGGGCACCAGAGCCTCGTCGTCGGGCAACAGCATCGTAATCACCCCCTGGAAAGTATTGATCCCAATACCGCTTGGACCACTGTAAGAATTCGAGGTTGTCTTGCATCTTGCATTTGATGAGTTGTTCGACGTTAACGGGGCGGTCAATGCCATGTCGCGTGAAGCAGCCTGTTGGATCGGGCATTAGATTTGTAGGCTGGCGCGCGTGCGGAGGTCATCTTACCTTGAAGGATCTTGAAATTCTGCAAGTAAGCGTATTCGGTATTGACGTTGAACTTGACTCTAGCCATTGGAACATCGAGATAGATACTATCGAAGATCTGACAGAGAGCCGCACTATATTCCAGCGTTTGTCAGTATGAGGGGCAGACGTTCAGGAGAGGGGGGACATATGCTTACCCCGTTCCACATTGCTCAACTTTGGTGATATTCAGTTGTAGCAAGTTATTGAGCCATGCCACCAATTCTTGCCTAGCAAATGTGCTATTAGAATACCGAAATCCATTTGAGGACCTGCCAGGCTTCAACTAACCTTGATTCGCCCATCTTGAAAAATAGAGGGAAGACAAGTTAAAATTTGGATAATGCGCCTTGCCTCCTTGAGTAGGGATTCAGTCTACAAGGTATAGCTTGAACTGCTCAGTGGAACTGCTGCTGCTTGCATAAAAGTCGTTTGTGTTGACTTTATCGCGATGGATAATTCTGGAGCCTCTTGTTTGGGCCGCTAGTTCGCGGCGGTTGTACGAGCAGCGAACCTGAGGCGAAGGCGGGGAATCACGTGGAAAGACCGAACTCGCAAGGGAACCCCTATTTATCACGCAAGGACACCTCGAGGAGAGGGATTTCATGTTGCTGGTGGGAGATTTCATTATGACAGCCGTTCTATATATTTCAATGCTGATTTAATGACACCGATCTCCAGATATGCTACCATCTTGACGCCATCCAATGCAAGAAGGAAAATTTAAGTTTTATGTACAAGAAAGAAATTCGGGTATCATCAAGAATCCTTTGTTCAAATATGGTACGAACCATCCTTCCATCATCCTCTACCACTCCGCACTTTTTAAAGTACCAGCCTATCCAAAAAGTGCAATAGTAGCACAGAAATTGTTTCGATTGTCGCTATCTACGGCAGCGCTCCCACCATTAACTGTAACCATGTTGACTGAAGCCTTGGTCGACAAGCCAAACAAGGCAACATTAGAAGATGAATTCTCGAGTGATACGATGTTGTCTTGGCAACTCTCTGTGTCAAGACAAGTTTGGGAGTAATTGTCGAAGAAAGAGTAAAGTCCGGCTCCATAGACAAGGACGTCGCTGGAGTCGAGAATGCGAAGGCCCCAAGCTTTGTTGGTATTTGAATCGCCTGAGAACACTGGATCAAACCAAGTAGCATTTGCTGTGAATGGTTTTGTCGCGTCTGGATTACTTTGGAAGTATGGGGTCTCGGTTTGGATGAGGGACATGTAGACGTTGGCAGCGTTAGCGATTTGGTAATTGTAAAGGACAGAGTGTTCAGCGCTTGTGCCGTACAACCAGACAGGACCTTGTTGGGATTCAATGAACACTCCACGACCATTGAAGATGTTGACTTGGTTGTGGTCGGCAAGATCGAGTTCGTGATCGGCAACCCAGAACCAGTTATTCTCAAGATAAATTGCGGCACTTTTGGTGACGTGCAAGAGGAGGAATGCACCCTCACATTCGGCGAGGGTGCTTGCGCTGGTCGTTGCTGTCGGGTCCTTAGCGCATTTGTCAGATTGCAGCTGACTACCAGCGGTGCCTCCAATGCGGAAGTGAACATCCCACATGCCGACGGAGCCTTGTGACGACTCTCCAACATTCCACTCCACCAAGATTGCACCTGGTTGTGGACCTTGAGTTTCGAAGATCAGATCGGAAATTTCAACGGATCCAACATCACCGGGCTGACCGATTTGGAAGACAGGCTGAGGGTTGCTTGGGTCCTGGAAGGATGTGCTGCCTCCAGCCATGATTAGCGGCCAAATCTCCCCAGTAATGCGAATATTCGCTGGGACTTTCACGGTTTTGGTGATAATATATGCGCCGTGATCGAAGTACACAACATCTCCGCTGCTAACTGAATCGAACAATGCTTGGATAGCATCTGTGTCGTCAGTAACTCCGTCCCCCTTGGCATTTGCGGCTTTAACGCTCTTGAACGAGGAGACATCTACACCCTCGTATTGGGGCTTGGAGCGAGTGAAGACGTTACCAGCGGAGTTCAAGAGACCAGCAGGTTTGGTGACTGCTGTTTGAGGGCCTTGGGTGAGGGACCCTTGGTTTGCGCTAGAGTAATAACGTCCTTGAGTCCACGATGCAACTTTAGTATTGCCAGCAAGTATGGTCGCCTGGCTTGCGGAATTAGATACTGCAACAGGAACGTTTTGTGTGAAATCAACATTGTCGATAATTAGCGTGCCATTGGTTGCGCCTTCACTGGCTGAGTACGCAGTAGAAATTCCGATAGGAGTATTGGATATCCTGCTGTCGACAAGTAATACAGAGCCCACTGTTTGAGCGGAGGTACCACCATTCGACATATCGACACCAATGTTGGCATTGTTGATTGAAACTCCAGACAAAGTCCATGCCCAGTTCCAGTTCATGTAGATCGCCGTTTGACAGCCGTTGAATGTCAAATTGCGAGTGGTAAATTGCTGGTTTCCGAAGAATGCACCGTATTTTCCGCCATTGAAGGTTAAATCAGTCATAAAGCCACCAGATCCATTGTCCATGAAGATACCCTAATCCGTTAGCTTTTTGTTTTCATGTTAAAGATAGGATTTTTTTCTTCTACCTGTTGAGCGTTGGCAGTTCCACCATCGGTTCTCATATTGAAGACAATATTCTGGAGGGAGGTAGCTTGAGCAACTTGCCAATGAATTCCTGTACCAGTACCGACTGGTAGGGCGGTGACGTCGAGCACAAAGTTTCGGATTTGACGGAAAAAATTGTTCTGATTGGTATACCAGTTAATTCCGCCTGCTGCATAAGGGTCCGAGTCAATCAGAGCAATGCCCTGAAAGCCTGCCGTGGCTTTGATGGTAGGAATAGAGACAGCATCTCCAACAAATTGGGTGTAGTAGAGTTGGATCAGAGGTGAGCTGATGGCGTATGTACCAGGAGGGAAGTAAACTATGGCAGGAGTGACAGTTGAAGAATCACAACCTTGCCCACATCTAGGGGTAGCGGCCGTGGAACTGTTGATTGCTTTATTTATAGCATCGGTATCATCGGCGCTTCCTATTGCTCACAGTTAGTCATGTAAAAATCACTACGGGTGATTTATACATACCATCACCAACAGCGCCGAAGTCCTTAACGTTACGAAAGACCTGCCATGAAGCGTCTCCGAAAGGGACCGTGCCTTGTCGAGCAATACTTGCAAGCCAGTAGCTTGAGGTGGCAGCTGCATTTGATACAGGAGCATATGTTTCTGCAGAAGAATTTGAAAATGCAGGAGCAGTTGTTGGCGCAGAAGAAACGAGTAGGAAGAGGCGCAGAGCCAAGAAGAGGGAAATAATCGAAAAAGTCGCCATCGTAAAGTAGTACCAGCTGCTGAAAGATGTTCCAAAGGAGTGTGAAGACTATTTAGAGTCTCGTCAGTGTCAATTTCAATGTCGTAGTGCTTGGGGTTCGCGACCACACAGCAACAAAAGCCTTGATATTGGACCGTTACACAAGGTTCGACTTGATACCAGTAATCTTGAGAAGGTTGTGGCTTTTTGTAACAATCTAATAAAAGGGAAAGAATTCCATTGCAGGAGAGATGCCAGGCTTTTGTAGTCAAGGACAATGCCAAAAAATGTTATTGTGCTCTGGCCTATTGTGCTGTGGCGCGTGAATGTGAAGCTATTGGCAAAAGCATTCCAAGCTGTGAATGGCAGGCGAGTGGGGGTTTTCGCGAAACATAACAATAGGAACACATTTACTCACAATTATTGATCTTGATCTGCCTATTCGACGATGTCGATTTTTGAAAGGAGTGCAATGACTTAGAAAAGTCGAGGTAGGTTGGAATATGTTTCCCTTGGGGTGTGTGGCATTACTTATATCAGGGCGAAGGGGCTTCATTGTCCATGCCAGACCAAGGCCCCCATGCTCATAGACACCTTCAAACATGACATTCTCGGTAGAAACAAAGGGCTGGAGTCTTCTACAATCGTGTGGCCCAAGCAAATTTGCTTTAGCCTTGAAGTTCGGACTGCCCATGACTATGTATTATGACCAACGAGGTAGCCAGAGTACAAGGACGACCTCGTCACCTTCTGGCGAGAGGCAACTGACCAGTATCATGCGATCATTGGAATGCTGATGCTATGAATCGAAACAGACGGTCCGTCGGGAGAAGACAGATTCATTCGACCTCCCGGGACTTCTTTGATGAAGCACAGGGTGGTCTATGCCTGGCATTGATGTGAGTGGCTGTCACAAGCGCAGTGGCCCTGGGCGGTATTTCATTTAAGGACGGTCGATAGGGTCTCTGGAATATAATACCTGGTGCTGATTTGTAGGGTAGTGCGAGGGTCAAGTGTGAAACTTCCCGCTTCTGCAAGAAGTCTTGACATTTTGATGCGGTTGGTCACCGTCGATTCCATCCCGGAGATTTCTGAAGAGCCTAAGCGGCGAGGTGGCATGCGACCTTCACTGGATAGGGGAAGGCTGCCGCGATTTTGCCCTTGAACAGCCACTGAGATTGCCAAGCATCACCAAGAAAATCAGGGGGAAGTCAGGGGGAAATCAGGGATGGCTTGGACCATATCGAGGAGATTATAGTTCATGCTCTGCATCTCAGAAGATCGCCAAAGCCTCAAAGCAGATCATCATCTTCATTGAATCAAAGCTCCGACGACGCGGGCAGCGATATGGAAGTACCTCCGTACATCTCGATGCAACGTCGCCTCATTCACGGCTGGTCATTTTTACAGGAGTATCGGCCCTTTTGCACGTCTGCCATGGTCGCACCTGTGGGCTATGGGCTATGGGCTGTGGCGCAGCGTGGACTCTCTTGTTCCTTCTTTCTATGTTTGCGACTTCTGGTCATGAACCTCGAGCATTCGATGATCTCGCACCGTTGCGCAAGTCTGGATCTTGCCAAGGCCAGTGACAGGCGATCATTCTTCGGCGTTTACCCGCTTTCGTTTCAAGCTCAATCCTGCGATGGTTTCGGTTGGTGCAAGACAGTGGCGTCGTTTCGAAACAAAGATCAGATGCACTTTAGGTGAAACGCAGAACGTTAGGAACAAGTCAAAGAAACAAAACTTTGGATGAAGACCCCGCGCTCACTTTGCCACGTTCAAGTAGTACAAATGAGTTGGTGGATTGCGCGCTGTCTTCTAATTCAGGGCAGTTTCCTGTCAGTGTATTCGAAGTAGAAACTTATCAACGTGAGATCTTTGACGTGGTCTATTTTGGGGGTATGCAACAAGAATTTACGAGGCTAGAAAAGAACTCTTAAGAACGGTGAAAGTAAGCTATTTGTTTGCGGTAAGTACAACCCGGATTCTGGGCGCGTCTGTCTTTCCTCGTGTCTAGTTACACCAAATCTGGGAGTTATTCAATACTAGGGGCGAACAAAGGTGAAGGACGCCTTCATTGAGCAATTCTTTCCAAAGTTGGGAGCTTAGAGCGAAGAAAGGCGTAGTTGAGATATTCCAAAAGGCTGCTAAACATGAGGCAGAAAAATCTCTGAGGTATTCCTCCGAATAGGACCTCTTGGAAGACTCGAGGTTCAAAGAAGCAATGGAATGGGCAAGGTGTGAACAACAGTTGCTAATTGTATTCGCCGTCTCACAGCATCTCCTATTCAGACTCGCGTCTCTGCTTGAAGAGTTGGACCCATATCTTGTACGAAGTAACAGTCTAGCTAAAGGCCTGTGACATATGGTAGGGAAGGATGATCTCGATGGCAGGTTACTCAAGGTTTGCCAGCAATTTGATTTCAGTCTTGTATAGAGCATGACGGATCTTGCAGACGTATGTACTGTACACATACGATACAAACGATGGAAGAGCGCAATTTTCTACCTTGTGCTAAACTTCACCTCTCGACTACCAACCCCAAGCCCTCATGCCCCAAAACACTTCTCATAACCTGTTAGAGTAAATCTGTATCTCACGTCGTTTGCATGCAACCTCAGCAAAGCCGTCTTCAGCCCCTCCTTCGAAATCTCAATTTCCTCCACCCAGCTCCCAATCCCCTTCTCCGCCGCCAACTTCAACATCGCCAACACCTCCTTCCTACTTCCCAAATGACTCGCCCCAATAAAACACCCATTTTTAAGGAAATCCTGCGTCCGGACCTCCTGCCCCCCTCCCTCCGGCAACCCAACGCTGACCCACCGCCCATGCACATCCAACAAACTCAAATACTTCCCCAAATCAAACCCCTCCGTACTGCTCGCCGTATTGATAATCAAATCAAACGTCATAATATGCGGCTCATTCCACTCCCTATCCGCAGTAGCAATAAATCCATCCGCACCCATCTTCTTCGCATCCGCCTCCTTCGAATGCGTCCGTGAAATAGCCCACGTCTCCGCCCCTAGCTGTTGGTAAATTAGTATGGCTTTTGATACATATTCTAAGAGCTGAGAGGCCGGCTTCTCAATGTCTGAGATAGTCAAGACATTTTATTGGACAGCTCAAAAGATGTGTTTCTCGAGCTCGGCTCTCAAATCATCATGGATTGGAGGGAGAAACGAACCGCTTTGGCAAACATTAATCCGAAATGCCCTATCCCTCCCATCCCCACGATGCCCACCTTCTTTCCTGGGCCACAGCCGTTACGGACAAGGGGACTATAAGCCGTAAGACCAGCACACAACATCGGCGCAGCCTGATTCGTCGTCAAGCCATCCGGGATCGGGAAAACCCAATGTTCATGCGTACGCACATGCGAGGAATACCCCCCCTGAGAGACAATCCCCGTGTCTGGCCATACGGCACCATAGGTATCAAGTTGGTGGCGACAATACGTCTCGTTATCTGCTTTGCATTGTCGGCATGTGAGGCAGGAATAGGATTGGGCGCCTACGCCTACGCGTTGGCCAGGCTTGATGAGTGTTACTTTGGGACCGACGCGGAGGGCTGTTCCCACAATTTCTAATCATTGGTCGATTGTCAGTATTGTTTATTCTCAGTTGGGGGGACTTAGGTGGGTAGACGTACCATGACCTACGCAAAGAGGAAGACGTTGTGGGCCCCATCCTCCTGACACCGTGTGTAAATCACTTGCGCAAACACCACATGCCTGGATCTTGATATCAACGTCGTAATCGCCGAAGGGTTTGGGTTGAAACTCATTCTTGTGGAATTCGGTCCATTTTTTAGAGTCTTCGATTTGGAAGCCCATGAATGTGTCTGGGTAAACCATAGCTAAATGTTGATTAGGAGTTCGATTGATGCTTTTGATGCAATGTGTGAGCGTAATAGGAACAAGAAAATTGAAGGAGAGGATTTAGGAAAAGATCAAACCATCTCTTATCAGACAGGCAAAGAGTCTTTTTATCAGGATTTAGAAATAACCCCACTTCATCGCGGGGTCATTCATTTTTATTTTTTGTTGCCATTTTTATGAGAGTGGGATGTTTATCCGGGAGAATTTCCACCAAGGAGAATTGAGCAGTGAGTCTGCAGGGGCCAGCTTGCCAAGCAATGCAATGCGAAAATCATTCAACTTAAAAGTGTGGTTGCATTAGTAAAGTGTGGCTGGTTATACAGCCTGCCTTAACCTTGAGCCACCGATCCGTCCGATACATCCTAGAACTCCAGACTCAGTAACCCCGTGGGGAGATGAGCCTTGTAATCTTACAATACTAAATACAAGCGAGCCTTCTTAATCAATACTTCATCAGCAACCCTTTGTAGTAGCCTCTCGGATTTAGCGACTCCGGGAGTTTGTTTTTCGTTTCTTTCCCTTGCCCTTTTTGTTCTTCGCACCACCAATCTGTCCTCCAGCTTCTCCACCAACAGCGCCGTTTTGGAGCCCGTTCACTTGATCCTCATCCATGTCCTCAAGGTCTTCATTCATATCGAGGGCGGATATTTTCGTTCCGTCAATCTGAAAATCCTTGCGTAGGAAGAGAGGGATGCCTCCTTCGGCGAGGACCTTAGATCCGTATTCAGTGGCAACGCTATCATTTGAAGTTGGTGGGGTCGGTGGACCTGGTCGATCGATTTCGGCGATGGCAACAGACTCATTCGTTTCGTTGGATGTAGGTGAAAACTTATTGCCGTTTATATGATTGGTTTTCATTGGCGATTTATTGCCGTTGACTTCAGCGAGTGCAGTAGTAGTAATGGTTTCTTCGTTGGCATTTTCTTCTTGGGAAGAGCCCGAAACGACTAAAACAGCGTCAACGTCGTCAGTACCTTCATGTGGGGCGTCGGTATTCTCCATGTCGACATCGGCAGCGCCAGGAAGCGCTTCGTGATTTTTGCCATTAGTACCAGAAGTCTCATCATCTTGCTTTTGAACAACATCGCTCATGTCAATATCGACGATAGCCTCGCCTCGAGAACCAGATTCGCTCCGATGATTGGAAGAATCCGGTTGTGGTTGGAAAATAGCCTCTAGTAAACGCTCCAAGTCCTTCAACGGCGCCTCAGCATCTTGAGAGCTCCAATCAGCCTCCGCTTGAACAGCCTCCTCGAGGAGCGGTTGTAGTGTCTTGATTATTCTTCTAGCCGCTTTCTTGCGCTCTTTCATGTCTACGACGTGCTTCTTGGAAGGCGAGGTCTTATCAGCCTCGTTGACTTCGTGTTTTGCTGGGGGCTCATTACTGATTCCAGCACTAAACACTGTGCTCAGCTCATTGGCAAAATTAAGCGCGCTGGTGTAAACCCGGACTTTGACCTTCTCTTGAAGTTTCGATAGACCAGTGAAAATAGATTGTTTATCAGATCTAGTTACGTTAGAGAAGAAAGTAACTTGAGATAAAATGTGTCATTAGGCGACTTACTCAATGGCTTGATCCACTATCTTTGGCAACAATTTTGCAACTGGGAAGTAGACCGATTCAATTTGTTGCTTTTGGTTAAGGGCCGCAGTGAGCTTGACTTCTTCGCGATGAATGATCTCTGTCGATAGCTCCTTCAATTGATTTAATTCCCCAACCAAGGACTCCGCAAAGCCGATCCTCCGGGCAAGCCTTGATCTACCAGACGGACCCATGCCAGGGAAGTTTCTACGTGTGAGTTCCATAGATGAGAATGTGTCCATCTGCAGCTGTAAGCGCTTGAGAAGTGGAGCTCCTCTTCGAGCCTCGCGTTTGAGAGTCCAGTAGCGACAAACATCGGCAGTATAATCTTTCCGCTTGTTGATGGTATAGCGTTGAAGAGAAGTCTCAATTGCAGCGAACAAGACGTGCGGAATAACCGGGGCACCAGAAGGAAGCTTCCAGATAGGCTTGGCGGGCTGATTGCCTTTCTTCTTACTCTCGCCAAGCGCATGCTCTAGTCTTTCTCCCGTAAGCTGGGATTCGTCGGGTTGGTGCTCGGTAACAGCGTGTTGAAATTGCGCCGCCAAATCCAAGGCATTCTCTTGGCTTTCTGCCCACAGTCGTCCCCGCATGGTCTTCTTGTAGAATCTCATTGCCTGCCGGGTTGCGCCAGCAACATCATTTTCCTTTGCGTAATCCGAGGGACAATGTTTGTCACAAAAGGCTTTTAGAGTAGTAGTACCGTCAAGGACAGCTAGTGTACCGTGCCCATTCTTCATTTTCAAGAACAGGCGGGCTCGTCGTGCACAGGTTACGTGGAATGCTTGATAACATGCTTTGTTCCCACATTGAATACAAGCACCCATGCGTTGATTGCACAGATAGCATGTCAACTTCCATCGAGTTTTAGGAACCTTCTCGACGTCCATGACGGGCTCCATGAAGGTATGATTTCCAAGAGAGACTTCCGGGATCCACATTGCACATAGCAAATGAGCCCACTTCGACGCATTTGTTTGTTTGAAAGCACCCTCGGTATTTGGGCAGAATATGCATGTCTGTCCAAGAGTTAGAATTGGACTTCGTTGCAACTTGAGGATCAAACTTACGGGAATACCGCGGCCGACAAGCTGGCACTTCCGACATAACCACTGACCCTCTGGAATGAACGGCACCCCATAACACTCTTGATGGACCGCCAAGTCGCAACCATCGCAAAATACAATGGCATTCGTATTTTCACAATCACCGTCATCACAAATTGTACACTTGCTGTCCTGCTCCTCTCCAGCTTGTGGCTCGCCATTGACAGCAGCAGCAGAACTTGATCTAGGTCGATGGGTTTGAGGAGGCTTGGGATTCGCCTTGGGAATGCGCTTCTCCAATGCGTGCCACTCCTTCTCAATCTTCGTGATGGTGATCTCGAATATCTCGGAAGTGATCTTAGAATTGTTCGAAGCTTTTCGCTCTTCGTTATATGCATCGAGCCATTTCTCATCCTGTTCATCCATATCATACTCAACACGACCAATCCCACCGCTTCCAATTGTAACAATTGTCTCACCATCATGCTTGTGTCCCAAACCTAAGTCAAGATCCTCTTCTAGGCTTGTATCAATCTTGATGAGTCTTTCTTCATCGCGAATAAAGATGTCTGTTGATTGATAGCCCACATTTAGCATTGACTTGTCAACGAATGATGCTCTGTCGTGCTCGAAACGATCTAGAGTGTCGGATTTACGATATGAGGGTTGCGGCAAAACCAATCTTTCTTTGGCATTTGTATTTTGGACTGGTGGAATGGGGGCAATCTTTGGAGCCTTAGGTGTGCCTATATTTAAGCTCTTCCCAAGTTGTGCGGCTTTCTTTTGATAGAAGCCTACGGGATCCTTCGGTGGTCTTCCGGGCCGTCTCTTGCCTCCACCTGGTGTTCCAGGTATGCTTATGGTTAAAAGGGGCTCCCCATTTAGGGATGGAGCAGGTGTAATGATGCCCTCGCTTTTGTTATTGGAAGCTTCGATGCCATTTGGAGAACTGACGCCATTCATGCCATTGACAGATCCTTCTGCCGATAATGGAGGGCCGCCGGGTGTGACTGGTCTTGACTTGATGCCTTCGACCTCATCTGAACTGAAGGCCAGCATCGGAGAACCGATATCCAGTTCGGGGTGGAACTCCTCATAGGCGCGCTCTTCCCTTGGTTTATACCCGTCACTCTGCACAACAGCAGCAACTTGTGCTGCAGAAGGAGGGAAGCGCATTGGGGCCGGCTGCGATCTTGAAGTAGCTGGACGCGTTCGTGTAGTACGATCTCTGATCCTTGGGGTAACAGTCGGCGTGAGGCCTTTTGCTAAGTTTTGTCGCCCTATCCGCCCTCGAGGTCCAACGTAGTTGTAGCCTCCGGGGCCTGTTCCTCCGACTGGAATCTCAGTTCCGTCATCATCGACATATCTACCTCCTCCCCCAGGACCACCTGGAATGTATCTTAGCTTCTTTCGAGGGGGTTCAGATGATATATTTGTTGTAGTGGCCTTCTCAGATCGGATGGGTCCAGCTGATTTGGGTTGTGTAGGTCTTGTGCTGATTCTTTGGCGCGCAGGCACAATGCGCCGCGGCGTTGTTGGGAGCGGCACCATTTTACGCTCGGTATTGCCTGTCCGTTGTACTTCAGTCTCGCGATCAGATCTGTAGTCAGGCAGGGCGCGTCGACACGTCAAGGTGACTGCGGGCGAAGACAGGATTGGAGAGGGTTTCGTTGCATCGGGAAGTCGTTGTGACTGGAAAGACGTGTTTCCAAACAAGGGATGAGCCGAATTCTCTTGTCGCCGAGATGATATTTGGTGTCGATAGTGGTTCTCTCTCAAGAGCTGAGCGGCGTCAGAAGTGAGGTGTGGTCCTTAGACGTTGGGGTTAAGCGCGTCGGTGTTATATAAGTCCGAGCCGAGCATGTTCTTCGGAAGATAGTTGACCCATGGCCGCTACTAATACTACAAAAGATCCCCGGTCAACCGATAATGTGCCCTATAAGCCCACTGAAAATTACAGGGAGTTATAGGGCAGTGACCACTAAAAATCTAGGATTATCGGTTGACCAGTGAACTCTAGTACTAGTAGTAGTTACCATTTTACAAATGTGGTGGTTGCAAGAAAGAAAATCCTCGCCAAACAAATTACGGCAAAGCTTGAAACAGATCATTCTCTCCCACCATTCGGTAATTCTAGTATTTGTATTAAATAGAAGTTACGGTCGTGTGCGCTCTCAGGTTTTGAATAGATGATGTGTTGGATATCTACTCGTTCGATTCAGCATACTAGTATCTCAAATCAATGTACATTCACTTTATTGACAACCAAATCTCCAGTATTCTTTCATCCTTGTGCTCTATTTTCCATCTGATAGGTAGTTTGAATGAGAGAATTGCAGTAATCGAACTGTTGGCTTCTGAAGATCAACAACTTACTTATGACGATGGTTTGCACACTCAAATATATCAAAATAAGGGACCCATCAGTCAGATCTTTCGGATTAATCAAGATCAGTCAAGATCTACTAATCGTCCTGGCTCGGGCATCTGATTAATACCCGGTTGATAGCGCAGATCCTTGCCGATACTAGTATTGACATTCCGTTTTGATTTTGACGCAATGCCGCCAACCAATGCTGGTGATGCAGGGAGTCGCGCGCACACATCGCGAAGAATGTCTCCCCCGTTCCTTGGCGGTAAGCTGATATCTTTTGTCTATCCTGTCTGCACCTCTTCGAATTGCTATGATATGACACCAGTACTTCTCTCTCTCAGAGCGCCACGTTGTCCGCCACGTATGAAGTCGGGCTGCTGAAAGTCCCAAGAGGCAGCTCGAGATTGATGCAAACGACTGGGCCCCAAATAGATTACTATTACTAGTAGGCAATATCCAGATCGGGGAATTTGGTCAAGGTTCTTCGGAAGGCATCCAATGATGCGATGATTTCCGGAAGCCACCCTTGGCGAGCACCACGATCTACTAGTTCTAGTACTAGTTCTAGTACTAGTAGTAGTAGCCTTCGTGGGATCTGCCGAGAAAACATTTGTTTGAGCGTGCGATCTAGCAGCCGAGCGATCTCTACCACACGACCAAAGAAGATCGTGATAGGAGTGCTTCCTAGATTCGTTTCGTGATGTCTCCATACTAGTAATCCGGATGCACTCGTAATTCAATACGGCTACTGCAGCAGGAGTAATTTGGGGAAGTCCGCCGCCCGCCGGAGAGGTTCCGGGATCAACAGAGGCTCTTGACGATATCTGGCAAATAATAATAATGTGCTGCCGTGCCGCACTTGATCTTCACAAGCAAAAATCGAAGGAAACGAAGAAAAAGAGCCCTCAACAGGGTTCTGGAATGGGCCCTAATATTGGTAAAAGGTTGAGAGGCTGATTGAGCATCATTTGATTGGGGAGCAGGCATTGCAAGATTCCCATATCCATGAAAATGAGGCGCTCTTAAGACGCTTCTCCGCTGTCTCTCGCTCTTCAGCCAAGCCACACTTTTATCAATTCTGTCCAAGCTCCTAAGGTCCGTGGCCGCCAATAGATAGGCGTCGTCAACCTTTCTATGAAGGTGAGGCATATTTATTTATACACATTATTATATCCATCCTTCTCCCACCATTTTGTGCATCGTGGTGCGTTCACATACGGATTCTCACCGCCAGCACTGTTTATCCTGAGAGCCAAGTTCAGATCTAAACTTTCGATCGATCTTCCAACTTAATCTTTGCTTCTCTCTTTTCATTCGCTGTCAAAAGGAGGCTCCATCGCTGGCGATCCCCTAAAGTAGGGCCCGAGGAGGCTGGCAGATCCTATCTGACGTCTTAGCAACCGCTGATCAGCAAATTATCTCATTGCTCTCACGTACCTGTGACGAAAGGGGAGGATTCGAGGTAACATAATTCAGTATTCAAATGTCCAAAATGGACCTGAGTCTATCCTTAGCATTGACAATGGCTGGCCCAATCCCCCCTATACGAAGCTCTTCATTGAGAAGCAGCAAAAACATGGATCGACCACATTCAGTAGACTTTTCGCTTTATAAAGGAGTTTCTGATAGACCATTGGGTTGGAAACCCAGAAGGTCAACGAAGCCACCAGCTCTAGGCTCGACGGCCAAGGATTTCGCTATGAGAAGGTGGAATGGAGCTGCCAGGAGCTCAACAGACTGGGATGGTCTGCGAAGGGTAATTTTTCTCTCACTCATGTACCTTATTGTTTGATGGTTAGACCACACGCTTACTATTTCTAGGATCCTGAACTTTGGGATGCAAGAGGGAATTGCCTTGTTCATCTATATGGACGTGGTCAATCAAGACGAGGTCCGGCATTTCGAGTCCCTCTGAACGCTCTTCTATCAGCGGGCTGCCGTCCACTTCTAGAAAGATTTATGGTACACGACTCTCCCGAATCGCCTGTTTCGGCGACCAGCAGCAGCGAAGATGGCAGCTATTTTGGCCAACCAAGAAAGTCTGGAAACTACGAGCTATATATTCCGGCACCCCCAACAGCAGAACGCGGCCAAGCATTTCTCTACCACTCGGCAACACGAAATTTCTTCGCCTGGGTCTTGGGCAAGTCTTTGGTAGGCACTCATCTTGGCGGGGCTCTTGTTGGACTTTTAAACAGCATGAACGAATTCCGATCCGTGGGACAAGACAATGTACAGGCAATAATGGATTATATGGACGAGGAAGCATATGCTGATATGCGGAACTCTCCCGACCACGCTCTTGCGGTCCTCTTCTTTGCGGAGCATTTTCAATTCAAAGACTTGTATGTCGATGCATTCGCCCACTGTTGTGGGATGCACGATAAGCTGTTCTTAAGTTCAGGATACGAGGCACGCTAACCCTTTCCTCGATATCTTCCGGAAACACACTAATTAAAATCTAGTTTATGAGTAGAACGTCTCGTGCCCTCATCACCCGCTCCAGACTCGAAATGGACATGAGATTAGATCATGCTGCTAAGATGCTTGGCAGCTTTCTCTCTGAAGACCTGTCCGATGCTTACCTTGGCCTCTCTACTGGAGCTAGAGCTCATCTTGAAAAATTCCGCTCCTTCCTACTGTCATATTACGTAGCGAAGCTCGGCTACTACCCACCTAAATCCTCGGACGGCATTGCTGCATTCCCTAAGAACATCTACGGCCAAATGTGCTCTGAGTTCCAGAAATTGTACGACTTTCTCGTCGACTCTGAATTTATTTCTTCAGAATCTAGTCCAACATCTCAGCAGGGAGGCATTTGTGTTTTGCAGAGCGTTCAAGCATTTGACTCACAGCACAAATACACCTCCTTACCAAACCCACTTCCTTTACTTCCAAAGGTTGAGGATGCTGCCTCTACAGGCAAGGCTGCATTTGGCCGGCGGTTGAGCTGGCATCCTAAGAGCGACAAAATGAAGCCAGATCCTAGACTTGTCACATATTCTTCTTTATCGAAAGCCACCAACCGCAAAGATCAAGTGCTCTATGACTGCTCTCTCGTCCGAGCCTACAAAGGCTTCGAAAAGGACTGTATCTTCAATCCTTCCAAAGCAGATAAGAGCGAGAAGCTTTCTCATACTGACGCCCGCAAGGTGCGTTGGATTTTGATCTACTCGGTCCTCCAGACTTTAATATCCGTTACGAGAGTACCCGACGAAGTTCGCGACATACATAATGTCCCATACAACCTATGTGTCCTAACAGCTGGTTGCCCATCTTGGAAAGGCAGCTCGCCATACGAGACTCTCCTCCGCACCCAGACCGAACAAACAAAGGAAGATCTCGCTATCACTCAAGCCAAACCTGAGCCAATGGCTCAGATCGTACCATTAACAGATAAACCCCTAGAAATTAAGCCGGATGTCGATTACTTTGCTTTGACTCATCGTCCCCAGCAATCACGAGAGAACAGCACTTCTACAATCGGAACCCTTGGAACCATGGTTTCAAGAAGAGGAACAATCAGGAAAGCACTGAGCACTCTTGGTAACATGCCAGAGCTCCGTCATCCCACACCTAAGCGGCCAATCTACCACGAGATTCTCGTCCACGGATACGGCAACGGTACGAATACTGTCAGCATCACTGCAGGCCGATGCTCGCCCGCCACAGAAGAGCCTGAGGAAGACCAGGAGCTTCCAAGAAAATTCTCGACGGACAGCGAGTCTTCATCGACAGAAGACCTCTCTTCGAGATGGTCGAGGTCCTCTTACGAAGCTGATGGTTTCGGTAGTCCGAGAATCAGCGTATCCTCCACTAGCCGAAGGGGATCAGATGTCAGCGCTGGTGATTCAAAAATCCCAATTAGAGATTTCATTGAAAGGCCTATGTCAACTATTGGGCTAGTCCATGTACCAAGCAGCATCTACTCTGTGGGCTCTCTTGAGGATCATGCAGCCATGCAGCCTGACCCGTTGCAGTTGAAAAAGAACGCGTTCGAAGGTGGTGTGAAAGTGACAAAGGAGGTGAAAGTTACGTGGGATCATAACGTCCACGGTAAGGCCAACGATGAGTTGTTGGCTTACCTTAATGGTTGATGGATGGGTTGATTTGATTTTTCGCGGATACCCACTTATACATTCTTTTTATGGTATTTCTTCTGTCAGGACACAGACTGGGATCCAATATTGTCTCATCTAGAATGTACAGTAGTTTAATGATCATGATAGATTATGAATCAGTATTGCTATTTCCTATATGTAGGCAGAATGTTGAATGTGACTCGCGATGGCCGTCCGCTGCCTAGAGCGGTGCCTCAATTCTTCGCACCCTATATTTAAAACCCAAGACCAAAAGAGGGAATCTGCAACATAGGCATTCTTATGACTCATAACTTGACTCATTCGCCAGTAAGTCTCCCTCTGCCTCAGCTATAAAAGCACCCTTTCCCCTTCTCAAATCCCGCTTTCTTCATCATCTTAGTGCATGGGTTTTAGGATTAACAGTGAGGACATCGTCCGAGTTATCCTTTTTGCTGATTGAAAACTAATCGCAGACCATACTCTTGTATATGCTCTTTAGTATTGCAAGGAATTTTTGTACCTTACTTTCTCGAAAGAGATCCTTATTTTCATTGCGTATGGTCATGGCACTGACTGGCGTGAAGAAGACTGACATCTGATTTGGTGTTTGGATGAAGGGGTGGGGAAACAGAGAGGCTGTATTATGAGTGAGAAATGATAGCAACATAGAAATATATTACTTTCTCATATGTTTTGCACCTTTCAATGAGACTCGTCGTGATCTGAAGCCTTCCCAACGCTGCCCCCTGCCTAGCGCGTTTCCCCAGGTGCGATTTCTAGAAATATACTTCAGCCCGACTCCACAGTTCTCCTAGGAAGGATGGCGTCCTTCACACCTTATACATACTTCCAGTGCCCATGCACAGACACATCAACTCCTACCCGGAGAATTGGGGAAGAATCTCCTACCAGCGAGGCAGAGAACGACGAAGACGAACGGACGTTTGATCCCAGAGCTCCACGGGCAAACTACAGCTTATATCCCCTGGAACACCTTCTCTATTGTGAAGACTGCCACCAAATTCGCTGTCCAAAATGTGTTCTCGATGAGATAGTGACGTGGTATTGTCCGAATTGTCTATTTGAAGTTCCGAGCAGCTCTGTGAAGAGTGAGGGGAACAGGTATATCGTCTACTTCTACTTGATTTACAGCAGCTAATTAGCTGGCATAGATGCACCCGCAGTTGTTTCCAGTGCCCTATCTGTACTGCCCCTCTCTCTGTCAGTAGCACCGAAGCACCACCCGAAGGACTAGGAGCAGAATATGCGACCCAATCCGGGCCCTACGTCCTGAACTGCACATACTGTCTTTGGAGCTCGAAAGAAATCGGCATACAGCTTGACAAACCAAATAGTATATATCTCCAGCTCTCCAAACTCAAGAATGGCGGAGAACGATACATCACCCCCAAAGAACGGCGGCGTAACCGTGAAGACAAGAAGGATCTCTCAGACGTAACAGAGGAGATTCTAGACAGCGAAATTGTCCTTGATCCCAATGAGAAGCTCGACGCGGAGAGCCAGTTTTCGAATCTCAAATCTTTCTATCAATCGCAACTTACGGACTCGTCTCCCAGCGGCGCGTTAGGGTTTACTGGAGATTATGGTTATGGATCACCAGGAGCATTATCGCGGATTATGGGTCTATACACAGGCGGGAGTTTCGCAGACAAGAAATTGAAGAATAAATCCAGTACCATGCGGGAAGCGTTTGATGCTCTGGAGGGGCTACAAATTACCGACCTTTCCGCCGAAGCAGCTATCTCCAAACTCCGGAACGAGGGGTGGGAAAGAACGGCATCTATGCTGCAAAGAAACGAGCAGAAGGAGGACGCACGTTTTCTATCAGAACTACGGCCTGTTCCAACAATGTTACGGACTAAACGCTCCAAACGATGCAAAACTTGTCGACATATCCTCTCCAAACCAGAATCTAAAGTCCAAAATACACGCTTCCGTATCCGGCTTGTGGCTCCCAATTATATCCCCAGGATCACCATAAAGGCACTCCAACAAACTCCGTCATCGTTGCTGGCGCCAATGAAACCCACACAGTTCTTACTTACGTTTCGGAATCCATTGTTTGATAATGTGAGGGTCAATATAGCTACACCAGCCAATACACCAGGAAGATTCTCAAGCAAAGTCACAGTATTGTGTCCCCAGTTTGAGGTGGGTGCGAATACAGATGTATGGGATGAGGCACTGCGAGAAGGGGGCGGAAAAGGAGGGGAGAGAGAAAAAAGACGAACAAAAGCGGAAGCTAGTGAAGGACAACATCAAGCTGAAGCTGGAAAGGTATGGGAGCGAGGGCGGAACTGGGTTAGTGTTGTGGTGGAAGTAATACCTGCTTCACTACGCATCGATGCACCTGCGTTTTTGAAAAGTGAAGAGCAGCAGAAAGATGATGGGCCGTTGAGGGAAGATGAGGATGTGCTTGAGATCCCGGTGTTTGTGAGAGTGGAGTGGGAGGCTGATGCAGCGCAGGATGAGGGAGGAGGATTGGCAGCAGCGAGTAAAGACAAGGAGATTAAGGAGAAGAGGGAATTGGCATATTGGTGTGTCCTAGGAGTTGGGAGGATTGCTCAAGATTAAAATAGATGCACAATATACCCATTTGATTTGTACCACATGTTTTCACAACCAGTCTGCATTGATTATCACAAGCTTTTGTTATTGGCAAGCCTATCAACTAAAAGCCATCTGTGCCCTCATAATAACACCAGCTAGCTCAAATGCACCATATCCCATTGTGACATTTGACCCCATCTAGTACTCAGTGGCACCACCTTGAGGGAACTCAAAACCAACACCACGACCCGTCAATCTCCTGTAGACCTCAGAATAAGTATCAAGTCTATGATCAACACCGCCCTTCTCCTTCTCATCCAACACAACCTTCAAGACCTTGCTGCCATCTTCCTTGGTACGAAGACGCTTGCCGACGATCTCGACGGGGAACACGAGATCGGTCAGGATGGCGTCGTGAACGGCGGTGAGGGTTCGAGAACGGGGTCGCTTTTGGGTTTGCGAGGTTCGGGAGCGGTTGGATCGCTTGGGGCGGGGGAGGATACGGCGGGAGGCGAGGATGAGGACGTGGCGGTCGGAGAACTTCTTCTCGAGCTCACGGGTGAGACTGGTAAATTCATGTAAGATATTCTGTCGTGCAATCACGCTATAGAATCGCGCAAAGGGTAGTTGTAAGAGAGCGGGAAACATACCGTTGCTGCACCTTGTGGAAACCCTGAAGGGATGGGACGGGGACAAAGATGACAATAGCCTTCTTGCCGTGGCCAACTTCAATCTAAATAACGATCAAAGTCAGCATGCGAGCTCCACGTTATAATCAATCATAATCATAATGTGGTCCGCAGCCCGTCCGATTCCACAACCAGGACACCGACACCCAGACAAGCAAATATCTCATCTTTGATTGGATTTCCAAGTATGATATAACCTGTGTGCATGCCGGCGTCAAGTCGTTTGTCTTCGTAAAGCTGCTTTCCTTTCCTATGTGTATGTATCGAATCAATTGCTCACCTCTCGTGCGGAAACGAATTGAAGAGGTCGAAGTGCCGCCTTCAAGTCGGAAGTGTTGGTCTCGAGGTCGTAGAGAGCGCCAGCGATGCTGGTCTCGAGCTCGGAAGGGTTCTGGCGCGACGGGCTGTTGACCGCGATCTTATTCAAGGAGGCCATGATTGCGTTGAGTTGATGAAAAGTTCGAGATGGTTTTCGATTTCGTTAAAATGTACGAGCTTGAATGTGCGAGACGCTAGTGGTTAATTAACCAATGAGAACTCGCCTAAGTTTTCAGGCCCCGTGAGATTCCTTGCACGGAACACATGACTTTCTTCAGTTCAAAGGGACAGTCCGGGTTGCAGGAGTGAGTGGGACAGGACCCTCACTCCAGCAGACACGTACATTATTTCAAGAGGAAAAGGGTTTGTTTGCTGATGAAGTCTATTTTCTATTGCAAAATCTGGCGGAAGCAAGTACAGATGGAGTAAGTATAGTTACAGTTCGTTAAAATCATCGCCCTACCACTTTATGCCTTCCACAAGGCCTTTTTGCAGCCAAGTACAATCCTCCAACGCTAATGAACTCCTTGCAAACTCAACGATGGTATCCTCCCACAAATAAACCCCTAGAATTGCTTCAAGTCATCTATAATCCTCCATTTTCTGTTGTACAACCATCATCGACTTTCTAATGATTCGATGCCCTTGATATTCATGCCGAAATCCATAATGAGAATTTTGGGATCTTGACCGGTACTAATGATGCGACGATAGTCCGACTTTGCACCAAGGACCCAACTTCCATGCCATTTCGGGAAATCGAGAAGTAATCTTCCAGACTCCATATCAAACACTTTGATGTCTTGGTCATAACTTCCTGAGATCAGTCTTCCACTAACAGAGTCGATGTGCAATGACCGAACAAGGTTCTCGTGCGCTAGTATCTTTTGCAAGCATTCCCCAGTGTTAGCATCCCAGATTCGAATGACTTTATCATTGCCCGCAGAGGCGATGAATCTTGAATCGTCAGAGAATTGACTGCATGCAAGTCCCTTGGTATGACCAGAGAACTCTCGAATATTCTTTCCCGTGTCGATATTCCATAATTTGACTCGAAAGTCTCCGCTACAGCTGACTATCGTATTTCCCCTCATCTGTACCGCGTTGACAGGTCCTGAGTGTCCTCGTAGTTGCTTTAACATGGCGCCAGTTTCTCGATCCCATACACAGATGCTGACGTCTTTTGAGCACGTAACAATGTACCTCTCATCAAAGGCAAGATCTAACACGGCTGCAGTATGGTGATGCAGCCGGCGAATTGGTGCATAGCCATTCTTGATATTGTAGACGATGCACGTGCCATCCGAGGAGCCAGTTACCAGAATTTTGTCATCATACTGTAGGCACAAGATAGATTGATTGTGATGGATGGGGAAGGACACGGTTTTTGGCATGACTTCTGAAGTCCTACTCTGATCCGGCATTGTGGAATAGTGTTGCAACTTGCCATCCTCGTTGTACATTATCCGTGGGCTCTGAACAACTTCTGGAGGGCCAATAATTAGACTGCAAGTATATGTTCTCATATCCCACACCCGAATAGTTTTGTCACGAGAACCGGTAATGATCTTTGACCTGGAGAGTATCAGCATTGCCTTTAATAATTTCACTAAATGTGACTTACTCGTCAAACTGGACACAATAGATACTGTCCAGGTGTCCATTGAGATAAACAGGTTCCGCCTTCCCCTCCCTCCAATTATGCTCCAGCTGCTGTCTGACTTTATACAGGTTCCTCCAATCATTATTAGGTCGGGTTGACGGAAGGCCCAAACCAGATCCCGGTTTGACTGGGTGGCTCGTCGCGTAGGTCTTCGATTTTTCACGCAGTAAAGCCTCGCGCCAAACGTGCTGAGACCGAGAGATTTCCGCCCAGCTTTTAGACACACGAGCCGTCTTGGATAGAGCGTGGTGATCGAGATGAGCAAGAATTTGGATCGAGAGCTCGGTTGGCAGAAGGCTGATGAAATCTACACGACTGATTGAGTTGTCTTGGTATTGAACGGGTTCGGAAGTTGTCAACGCAATACCAATACCACTCTCGCGATCTCCGAGTTGATCTTCGGCTGTTAATAATTGACGATGTCTCCCGAAAAGTTCATTCTGAGCAGCCGCTGTTGCACGCGCCGCTGCTCCACCAAATCCTCGAGGTATAATCGGGGGTGCCGCACCAATTCCTGGTATAGGGGCAAGAAGTTCCTCACACGAGTCTACCGGTCCCTGAACCTCGAGTTGGGTAGAATTGAACCTAGAATGCTTGCTGAAACTTGCCGCTTCTCTTAATTTGTGCATCCATGGCGAAGCCGTGGATGGTCGGTCTTCCACCGCGTGAGAGTGTCGCCGTTGTCTCTTCGATTTGATAGATACCGATGCTTTTCTGAGTAGGCCCCGTATTCCTCCTTCCCGTTTTCCTTCGGTCCCAGAATTGCCACCATTAAGGGACAATCCCCGAAATCCTTCCTCGAAGCCCTTTTCGTTTCTAAGAGGTAGCGATCGAAGGCGATCCCTGAATCTAAATGACGAGAGAGAATCTTTTGCTTCGTAAGACTCGTTCGAAGACGCGTAGGAGTTGTTGCTGGAAGATCTGGCCTCCTGGGTAGGAGCCCAGTCCTCCATTTTGAAGACTCGGGTCATGGTAAAGGTTGTGATAGTCGAGTTCGTAAATTCGTGAATTCGTCAATTGGTAAGTCGGATGTCTATTAGGCTCTAGAGAGAGTGGCAGATTGCTGTGACCAATTCTGAAGTACAAGTACACTGTGTTATCAAATCAGCGACGATGACGCGAGAAAGCCAGCAAGCTGGCTGTGCTATGCTGCGCCGACAAGCGATTAGTCGCAAAGGATGGATTTGCAGTAAAGACTGAATATTGGGAAGAGTGAAAAGAAAGCAAGGAGGGACAGTGAGAAAACATAAAGATTGATGGCGAAGGACGATCCGGGACGGCAAGTTGGCTCGCGCATAAACAAGCCGTTGACGGTTGCGCCGTGTTACATGCACATCCAAAAGCGGCAGAGGAGAAATATTTTTACCTTTGACCAATGAAATTAAAGTTCGATCCATGGATTTGAATAATCATTTAGAAAGTCAAAGCGACGTATTATCAGAAAGGCTGAGCCTATTATCTGGAACTCCCGACACCCTAATGTCGATGTGTATTCAGTACCTAACTGACTAATATGTGCTAATTCAAGCGTCCCCTTTACTACTACTACCTTAAGGTAGTACTGCTGTACCGACCCAAAAAAACACTTCACACCGCATATAAGCAAGCTACTACGAGAGTTCAATCTACTGCAGGCTTCAGGGAGCAAGAGCACAGCATCATAACAAAACACACGGGCGCATTTGATCCTCGGAGGATGAACCGCGTTTGTGGCGCTTCGTTATGCAATTTCAACCCTTGCTGGCGATCAGTCGCGATCCTGGGGTTGGAGGTTTCAACTCGTAACGGCTCAGATGAGGCGCGAATTGCTTAAATTGTGGACGAGACTTGAGAACGAAGCGTTATATAGGTCAGGTAGCCTTTGGATAGAGCACAGCAACCGCAAAAGCACTGCACATTTATACGAAAAAGCTCTTGAACTCTGTTCGAGTAGTAATAAACCTCCCTTCAACAACCAGTGACCAACGCCAACGGCAGAATTTGCCACAGTCACAATCACAAGCCACGATGCCGTCCTCCAATTTCAAACTTCCAACCATCTACGCCCTCTTCTTCCTGTTCATTGAACCCATCTCCGCCCTCGTAG
>Ga0182030_10006411_pt1 | contig 24830 bp, 19 predicted proteins | sample 812S3MmetaG_FD_121299 | JGI IMG/M metagenome (GOLD analysis project Ga0182030, IMG submission 121299) | Permafrost microbial communities from Stordalen Mire, Sweden - 812S3M metaG (Illumina Assembly) | ecosystem: Environmental > Terrestrial > Soil > Wetlands > Permafrost | place: Sweden...
ACAACCAACATTGCGAGCCCTTCCAATGGACCAAGGGACCAGACAAACTTCAGCGAATCATCGAACTTACAGCACGTTTTCAGGCTGCTTATAATGTCTCGAACTAATGATACGATGCACTAGTTGGTCTCGCGTACAGCGAAACCAAGAAAAAGGGCGAATTCGTCATTCCGGGCATCGGCAAGCTGGTGAAGCAGAAGCGGAAGGCACGCACCGGCATCAATCCCAAGACCGGCGAGAAGATCAAGATCGCGGCGAAGACCGTGGTCAAGATTCGCATCGCCAAGGCGAACAAGGACGCGATCTTCGGCGCCAAGTAAGTCAGCAATCGCGGATCACTCTCAGTTTCGTGGAGGGAGGCCGGCTTATTCGCGCTCCCCTTCCTACTCGGAGAAAAAGCCCGGTACCCAAAAGTTCCTCATAGCAATGCATTGGCGTGGGCTGGAGGGTTGCTGCCGGCGGCGTGCTGGATAATTAGCTCCGGATCCTCTACATTTCGCGGCGAATCAGAGCCCTAATCCAACGTGTCCGCAAGGCTTCCGTTAGGATCAATGACAGGGGCGGCTCCGGAGACTTCAGAAAGGACGCTGTGATATGGAAGCTGTATCTCATTTTGGCTAATGAGTGAGTGTTTGATGGCATGGACTGCCTGATTGGGAGCACTCCGCCGGGTATCCGTGAGGCGTTGAATGTTCGCTGGGACGACCTGTTGAAAGGACTGTAGTGGCTGTTGCGACGAACGGGTCGATCCCCGCTCGTTCTGGCACGCTCCTGTACGACAGTCTCCCCCTACAGCCATTCCTGGAGATCGCCGATCAGTTCCACATCGGGTGGAACCCGTAATTCTCGGGCTCGAACCCCATCAACTGAAGGAGTTGGCGGGCCATGGTGACGTCCAGTCATTCACTCTGAGGCGAAAAGCTGTCGTCGCCAAGGGCTCTGGCATCTGCTAAACACGCACCAGACGCTACAGAGTATCGAAATTCTCAGTATAGGTAGTACATTGCGGACGGCGGCGAAAAAAACGGATAAACTCGCCGGTTTAAAATGCGGAGGCTTTGGAAGCCTCCATAAATGCTGGAATACCTGCGTAGTACGACCGTAGAATGACTTTATGAAACCCATGCGCATTCTTCTTGTTTTTGTCCTTTTCGGATTTCGCGCGTTCGCTCAAGAAGACACTCTCACGAGCTTCGACGCGGTCTCTAAATTTATTAAGATCAATGAATCGGGAGACTGGGTTTCAGTCGAACTGACAACCCATGTTCCAGTTGGGCCACATCTCTTGCAAACTTCATCGCGAGGCCCACTGGCGTACTCGTCGGATAATCGAGTGCTTTTGAAGTTTCTCTATATTTGGGATATCAGCGATCCCTCCTCAAAGAGGAGCATGAAATCGGGAACAGTTACCTGGAAAATCAGGAAGGACGACTGGGATAAATGGCGCAATGATAAAAACCCCGTGTTTATCCTCGAACAGGATTGCGTTAGACTGAGTGCGGAAGAGGTCCAGACCATTAAGAAAGATTGGTAACTTGTTATGATTCCGCGCGGTCTTTCATGCGGTAACTTTGGCCTTGGATGACGACGGTTTCGGCGTGGTGGAGGAGCCGGTCGAGCACGGCGGAGGTGATGGTGGCGTCGCCGTTAAAGATGGAGGTCCATTGTTTGAAGGCTTTGTTGGTGGTCAGGACGATGGAACCGCGTTCGTAGCGCTGGCTGATGACTTGGAAGAGGAGGTCCGCGCCGTGCTGGTCGATTGGAAGGTACCCGACCTCTTCCAAAATGAGCATCGCAGGGGCGAGGTAGCGCCGTAGCGCGCCCTTGAGTTGGCCGCTGTGCTGGGCGGCGCTCAAGGTGTTGATGACGTCAATGGCGTTGGCAAAGAGGACGTTTTGTCCACGCTGGCAGGCGGCGTAGCCCAATGCGGTGGCCAGGTGGGTTTTGCCGAGGCCGACCTGGCTCAGGAAGATGGCATTGGCTTTCTTTTCGATGAACTCCAGCCGGAAGAGTTCCTGGATTTGGAGGCGGTTGATTTTGGAGGGCCAATCCCAGCGGAAGGCATCGAGGGTCTTGATCACCGGAAAGCGGGCGGCTTTGATGCGGCGGGCAACGGCGCGGTCGTTTCGAGCGGCAGCTTCGCCTTCGATGACCCGAGTAAAGTAATCGAGATGCGTCCACTGCTTGGCGGCGGCGTCGCCGGCCAGGGCTCGGCAGTGCTCTTTAGCGAAGGGAAGTTGCAGGTAGTCGAGATGGCGGTCGAGCAGTAGATCGGCTTGGAGCGGTTGTGTCATGGTGGTGGCTGCATGGGGCTGGTGGTGGTGGGTGTTTGCGATAAGGAGGCTGGCTCGTAGATGGCGAGGTCGGCCAGGGGCAGTTCCAGTTCCAGGAGGTCCTGGCGCCGGGTGAGGTGAAGCGGACCGGGCTCCGGCCGGAAGCGATCGCGTTGTTCGAGTAGGTTGGCGATGTAATCGCTACTGAAGGCTTGGAACTCGAAGGCGTCGGCGATGGCCCGGGCCACCTTTTCGCGACCATAGGCTTCGCATAGGGCCAGGATCTTGGCGATGTGCTGGCGCGGGTTGAGCCGGCGTTCCTGAAGCTGGATGGCGTATTGCTCGGCCCGGGGGCTCAGGGCGTAAAAGCTCAGGAGCGCTTTGGCATGGCGGGCTTTGCCGCGCTGCTCCAGGAGTTCCTTGAGGTGATCGGGGTCCTCGAAGTCCTGATGCCTGTCGTAGCACCGGGGATGGGTGGCCACCAGTTTCTGGCCATGGTAAATGCAAAGCCGCCCCGCAAAGCTTTTGAGGGTCAACTGTTGGGACGCGTAGAGGCTGGGCACCGAGTAACGGTTGGTGTCGAAGACGACCCGGCAACGGTTGGTGACGCGCACGGTGCGGGTGATGCCGGTGTCCGGCGGCAACGGGGTAAGCGCCTTGAGATGCGCCTTTTCAATCAGGAAGAGTTCGGCGGGCGGCTTGCGCGTTTCGCCGTGGATGCGGACATTGGCCACAGAGTCCATCCATTGGCGCGCAGCGGTGTTGAGTGCGCTGAGGCTCGGAGGCAGTTCCAATCCGGCCAGGAAGTTTTTTTTAACGTAGCCCACCCCGTTCTCCACACGCCCTTTTTCGTTGGCCTTCCGCACGTTGCAGGCGCGCGGCTCGAAGCCGTAGTGCGCGGCGAAGTCGAGGTATCGCGGATTAAAGGTCGCCCCCTCGCCGCGCGGATGATGCGACACGGCGCTTTTGAGATTATCGATGAGCACGACGGCCGGGACTCCGCCAAAAAACTCGAACGCGTTTTGGTGGGCGCTCAGGAAGTGCTCGGTCGCTTCGCTCAAGGTGAACTCGACGTAAATCATCCGGCTGTAGGCGAGTACCATGACGAAAAAGGAGAGCCGCCTGGTGGTGGACCCGAGCGCCATGTTCCCGGCGTAACCCCAATCCGCCTGGGCGCACTCGCCCGGAGCGAATGCCAGGGTCAGGAACGCCGGATTGCGCACCGGACGGACACGGCGGACATACTCTTTGAGGATGCTGTAACCGCCCGTGTAACCAGCCTCATCGCACAGCCGCTGCAATATCTGGGTGGCGCTGTAAGGGTGCATCTCCAGCCAGCGCAGGATCAGCGGCTTGTGCGGGTCGAGCTTGCTGGGACGCGGACGCAGCAGGGAGCGCGTGCTGTAGCTTTTGACGCGCGCCCATTTGGCCACCGTCTCCGCGCGAATATGCAACTCCCGCGCGACCTGGGCAAAAGTGAGCCCGCGTTCGCAATGATACTGCCTGATCTTGCAGTAAAGCTCATAGGAGATCATGACCCTTGCCCTCCCTTGTCAGCGTTGCCGGCCCCGCCAGCCTCGAACATCTGGCGAAGAACGGCGCTGATGGCCAGCGGCTGCCCCGAGTTGCGGCGCTCCTGGCATACAGCAGCCGGGAGCGGAGCCGCCTGACAACCCTCGCCCGAGCCGCTTTGCGGCAGCAGGCTCAAGACCTGATAGAGCGGCGGCTCGTAGGCGACCAGGCCGGCCACGATCAAACGCTTGCGAGCTTCGCAGAGGTCGGCCTGAGTCATGGCGAGCAAGCCGGCGGCAGTGCGGTCGGAGTAATAACTCAAGCCCTGCGCATCAGCCGCCGTCACCAGCAGAAGGTAAAGCGCCAGCGCGTGAGGGCCGCAGCGGACGCTGTGGCCATCGCGCAAAAGGCGCTGATCAATCCAGCTAAACCGGTGCGGCACGCGCCGCAGCCGCTCGGGACAAAGGAGGCGTTTTGTTGTCATCATAGGCGGAGCAGTCCCAAGGCGATCCCGCAGTGGGGACCGAGCCGAGGATGTCCTGGCCCTTGCGTATCAGAAGACGGCTCGCGGCGGTGATGTCCTCTTGTAACACACTTCCGGTCATGGTGGAGATAAGCCCCACAACTAAAGCGGCTTGCATAGTGAAGACATCTTGTAACGCATGAGACTTCACGGTAACCGCAACATCCTGTGGGCGAGGAGATTGAGCCGGGCAGACTTCTTGTAACGGTTCCTCCGCCCCAGGCGTCTTCTTGCGCGAATAGCCCGGATGCGCCACACGCCACTCGCGGACCCGCCGGGAGTTTTCCGATCCGCTGAAGTAGTTTTGGTTGCCCTCCCCGGCCAGCCAGCGACGCTGGCTTTGGCGTTTGCTCTCCTTTTGACAATCCGGTTGCGAGCAATAGCGCTGGTGGCGCAAATTACGCCGGTCGGGAATGTAGAACACCTTGCAGTGCAGGCATTTTGGTCGGGCGGAAAACTTCATGGGCGGACTCGGGAAAAACCCGTTCGCCTAAGCCAAAACAACCGCCACCGCACCGAAGAAATCGCCGCCGGAACAAGAACCGGAATACCAAGAAGATAAGAAGAGCGCTGTGTCTGAAGCGGTGGAAGAAAATCCACCAACCCCTCCGCATTTCAAACCGGCGCGTTTATCCGGTTTTCAGAACGCCGCTGGCAACATCACCCTCAGCAATGGCATTCGTGCTTGCCAACCCGGAGAGGGGCGTCAGCTATAGTGTATGCCCTTTCTTGCCCAACCACAGCTAGACAGTCCCACCCCACGCCGTTTCGGGCGCAGCCGGACGATAGCGTCGGGAGTTTTGATTCTCGCTTTATGCCTCTATGTGATCGCTCGATTACTGGAGTCTCGAATCGTGTGGCTTGGGGCTGTTCGCGCGTTCGCCGAGGCTTCGTTAGTTGGAGGACTTGCGGATTGGTTCGCTGTCGTGGCGCTTTTTCGGCATCCGCTGGGCATGCGGTGGATCCCCCACACAGCAATTATTCCTAAGAACAAAGATCGCATAGGTGCAGGGCTCGCTGATTTCGTCCAGAATCGCTTTCTAACCCCGGAAGCAATCGAAAAACAGTTGCGCAGCAAGAAGTTTGCTGAAGGCCTCGCACATTGGCTCACGATATCGACGAACTCAGAACGCGTAGCAGCCACGTTAGCCGAACTCTTCCCTAAAGTTCTGAAAGCCGCAAACGATGATGATATTAGGCGTTTCATAAGAGAAAACATATTTAGTCAACTCAAGGAGATCAATCTAAGCTCGCACGCGGCCGCCCTACTCAAGACATTTGTTGACGAGGGGAAGCACCAGCAGGTGTTGACCCAGTTATTGCTCTCGGGTGGAAGTGTCATTAGAAGGAATAGGGATTTTATTCGCGGAAAGGTGAGGCCCCGAATTCCCATTCCAAACATTCTTTGGATTAAAGATAGTCTCGCAGATAAGGTTGCCGATGGAATTGTCAATGGGACAATCGAAACGCTTGACGAAGCCAGTAAAGACCCAAATCATCCTCTTCGGCGTCAGTTTGAGGAGGAAGTCGCACAGTTCATCAGAGACCTGGAGACATCGGATAAGTATTCCACGGCGATCCAGGAAATAAGGCAGAGATTTTTTACCAGCACGGGGGTTTCCGATTTCTTGAACTCAGCATGGCAGAAATTTAAGTCCGGGGTGCTCGCTGGGCTGTCCAACCCGGATTCTGACTTGCGAAAGAGGCTTGTCGGGTTTGTCGGCAGCGTCGGAGTTGCGCTTGAAAAAGATGGTGCATTCTGCCGCAAGCTCGACGAATGGATCGTTTCGTCGGCGTCTTCTCTCGCACGCAGTCACGGACACGAAATCGGAGAAATGATCCGCAACAAATTCCATGAATGGGATCCCACGACAGCGGCGCAGCAACTTGAAGAACAGGTTGGAGATGATCTCCAATTCATCCGGGTTAACGGCGCTATTGTCGGTGGTTTCGTGGGGGTGGTTCTCTACTTCCTAGACCGGTTTCTCCCTGCCATGAGGCATCTCTTATAGTCGATACCGGCTTGTCCTTCCGCCGCAGATCCGCTATCAAACTCCCAGTGGACCATGACACCGGAATCCCGGTCGCCGGCTTTCTGCGCGTCCGGAGAACGACGCGGATATTGCTGCTTGGCTTGACTGCTGTCACGGCAGGTTGTGCCCATGCCAACCATCACGCGGTCTCCTGGAGATTCACGACGGCTCGCTGACGAAGACCTTGCAGGATGCCGACGGCTAGCGGATCACTCTGCCGCCGGCCACGGCGCATCGACGCAATCGGGAGTCCCTGGCCTTCTGGTTCGAGCAGTTCCTGAAGGCGGCGAAAGCGGGGTTCAACAGAACCGGCGTTGCAGCGCTGAGCTTGCAAAGCCTCTGGTCGGAGAGAAAATCGCTGAAATCCACCCCGACTCACTATGAACATGAAGCCAACTGGGAAATCCCGGTGAAGATTCTCTTTGTAGCTTCCGAATGTGCGCCCTTTATCAAGACGGGCGGGCTGGGCGATGCTGTAGCAGGCCTGTCCAAATCCCTGCGCAATCTTGGTCACGAGGTGCGCATCCTTGTGCCGCTATACTCGGATATCGACCGCACGAAACATGGCATTGCATTTAACGCGACGGCTTGCATTCACATGGGCGGTAACGAAGAGCAATGGATTGGCCTCCATTCCGCGATGCTCGATCAGCAGGTCCCGATTTGGTTCGTGGAGTGCGAGCGTTTCTTCGCAAGGCCCGGGATTTACCATGATACTTCCGGCGAATATGGGGACAACGCTTTCCGCTTTGCCCTGTTGTCGAAAGCCGCCATCCAAATCTGCAAGGATACCAAGTTCATCCCCGACGTCATGCACCTCCATGACTGGCCAACAGCCTTGGTCGCGGTTTTTCTTCAAACCTGGGATAAGATCGCATCACCTCTTTCTGACACAGCAAGTGTCCTGACCATTCACAACATAGGCCACCAAGGAGTCTATGACGCGAGCGCTTTTCCATACATCGGCGTCGGTGACGAGCATTATACCGGCGACAAGTTTGAAAACTATGGGAAGATCAACCTGCTCAAAGCAGGGGTCCATTTCGCCGACTCCATCACAACGGTTTCACCGACGCACGCACGTGAGATCTTGGAACCGATCGGGGGACAAGGCCTGGCGCCTTACCTTAACGCGCGCCAACACGATTTCTTCGGCATCCTCAACGGTACCGACTACGACCATTGGGATCCGAAGATCGACCCGCTAATTCCGGCGCACTACTCGCCTGAAAATCTTAGTGGAAAAGCAGCCTGCAAGGCCGTGTTGCAGCAAAGATTCCACCTTGAAGCACGACCCTCATGTCCTGTCATTGGCATTGTTTCCCGCTTTGCACATCAGAAGGGGTTCGATCTCTTGAAGGAGGCGCTGCCACGTGCCATCGAGGACATGGTGTTTCAGTTTGTCGTGCTGGGAACCGGAGATCGGCGAATGGAAGACTTCATGCGCGGGTTGACCTCCGCCTATCCAGGACGGGTTGGGGATTATATCGGCTTTTCCAACGAACTAAGCCACCTCATCGAGGCGGGGAGCGACTTTTTCGTCATGCCTTCGCTATACGAGCCGTGCGGGTTAAACCAGATGTATTCGATGAAATACGGCACGCTGCCCATCGTGCGCGCGACCGGTGGGCTGGACGATAGCGTCCAAAATTACGACGAATCTTCCGGCACCGGCACTGGTTTTAAATTTTGGGAGCCAACAGCCTCGGCTTTGTATTACACGATCGGCTGGGCGGTTTCGACTTGGTTTGATCGCCCGGAGCACATCGCCAAACTTCGGCAGCAGGCTATGGCGCAGGAATTCTCCTGGGATATTTCGGCTAGCAAATACCTGGAAGTTTACGAACATGCTTTGCGAAGAAAGCGTTCTTGATGAAAAGTGCCGTGCCGCCCGGTGAGTTTCCGAAGTTCGTGGGCGCTCGTGAAAGGCGTTTGGTGAGTGCAGCGATTTCTTGGGCGGTGGATGTATTTGAGGCCAGCACAATTCAAAAGGCTGTTAATCCAACAGGTCTGGTTGATCCCGGTTATTACGGGAGACTGCCAGCTCGCGACATCCCCTCCTGATCCGCTCCGAACCGCCCCCGATGGCGGCGACGTTAACCGGGACATCCGGGAGATTCATAACGGACTGCTGACAAAGACCTTGCAGGATATCCGACGGCAAGAGGATCGTATCCGCCTGACGGAGCACGTCCGGTTCATTCCCGTCCGAGCCTCCACTCAAATTACGCCCTCGTCCCAGGGTCGGGGATATCCGTTGCCACGAGAGGGGTGGCCCAATGATAGCCAATTGCTATCGCAATCTGGTGCGCCAGAGAGAGGGGTGCGTTCGATTCTCTGAGAAATTCGCGCCGAGAGCGTTTTTCGATAGCCGTAGGCTATACGGCAGCGGCGAGGGAGGTATTGGCCCGATCAGTCGGCGTACCCAATACTTATTATGCAAGTTCGGGATTCCCCGGAGTAGTGCTCAAATTCTTTCGGATAAAGCCGACCCCGCGCTATCGCCTATTCAAGCAGCATGAAATCTCCAGAATCTGAAATACAAGAGCTTCACCCCGCACCGGTCGAGGATTCACAGCCAAACGCGGCTCGGGACGATGGCGCCTTGAGGACGAAAATCAGGACCGGGAAGCACCCGGCCACGACACGCAGAGCGAGAAGGCGATACGAACCTCAGAACTCAGTTATCGGCATCTATTCGTGGCGGCGCGGAGGGGGTAATTTCTCCCAGAGAGGACCAAGAAGTGAGGGCGGGTTGGGAGGCGTGGGATGGAATTAGCTTATAAGTCTTATGTCAAATATCAAAATACCACAGTTATTTTGACGTCCCTTCTTTTCGCCCTTGCCCTTCTCGCCAGCCAGACTTTCGGTCTTGCCATGGCCGATCTTGGCTTCACTTCCTCGGCCAGTCCTTACGACCGTTACATGTCGCCTGTCAAAATAGTTCTCGCCCACCTCACCAATGGGGAAAATTCCATGGATCGGGTATGCTTTCTGATGCATGAGGGCCGGACTTTCTGCATTTCTTCCAGCAACCCCTACGTGGCCGCGACCCCCGCCGTGACCTCGGCGACCCGGACGGGGGATTGCAAGGCAAAGGCGCTGTGGCTGGCCAGCCAGTTGAACGATGAGTCGGTGCGTTTCGTAATCGGGAAAGCGTACAGGGGCTCGCGAATGTCACACGCATGGCTGATGTGGCATCACGACAAACGCTGGTGGATCTTGGATTGCACCAACCAATGGGATCCAATTCAAGCGGATCGGGTTTCGGCGAGCGAATACATCCCCTATTATTCCTTCACGAAGAATGGCGAGTTCCGGCATCGGGCAACGCGGATCATGGTGGCAAAGGCCGGCAGCGTAGCGGGAGGCGATATCACCGGGTTCGCAGCCCAGGTCGATGACGTCACCGGTCACCTCAAGGCTGGGAAAGGTCTCCCGAAACCTCCTGATGAAATCGGAATGCGGCTGCTCGAAGTCGGCGCCGGCATAGGCAGCAGCCTGCGCCGGATCTTCCATGAGTTCGGGTTCGAGGATTCGCTGCATACGTCGTGAGATGTCCTTCGACTGGGTTCTACTCCCGGGCGAAGACGTGGGCAACGCGGGAAGTCGGAGGGCGGAGTCGGTTCGTCGATTGGTGGCCGGTAGGCGTTCATTTGCCGCGACCGCCGAAAGACCAAATGGGAAACACTTATCCCCGGAGCAACTCTTGCAGGGCGGGAGTGTTGGAGAATGGGAACCTCTCTTGAACCCCATGAAGCATCTCCCTGTCCTTTTTACCGCCTGCTTGCTCGGCTGCGTCTTCACGATTACGCAACCATCCACCCTGGCGGAAACGCCGGCTGCTACCGGGACGGATGCTGATTACCAGGTGCCGCCAGAGATGATCGCGCCAGGCCCGTTCCGACCGACAGACGAGTCGCTCAAGCAGTACCAGTATCCGGAGTGGTTCCGGGACGCGAAATTCGGCATCTGGGCGCATTGGGGACCACAGGCGGTGCCGAGGCACGGGGATTGGTATGCAAAGAAGATGTATGTCCAAGGGGACGGTGATTACAATGACCACCTCGCACGGTACGGGCATCCGTCGAAGATGGGTTACAAGGATATCATCCCGCTGTGGACGGCCGAGAAGTGGGATCCGGAGAAGCTGATGGCGCTCTATAAGAAGGCGGGGGCGAAGTACTTTGTCAGCATGGGGTCGCACCATGACGATTTCTTCCTGTGGAACTCGAAGATTCACCGGTGGAACGCGGTGAACATGGGACCTCACAAGGATGTCGTGGGCCTCTGGCAGAAGGCGGCGAAGGAGAACGGGCTCTACTTCGGCGTATCCGAGCACCTTGGCGCGAGCCAGAACTGGTTCCAGACGGCGCACGGCGCGGACAAAACCGGCCCGATGGCGGGCGTGCCCTATGATGGCAACGACCCGCAGTATGAGGACCTCTACCACTGGAAGTCGCTCCCGGGTGACACCGGCTGGCTCTCGAAAGACCCGCGGTGGCACAAGCTCTGGTTCAGCGAGATCAAGGAGTTGATCGATAACTATCACCCCGACCTGCTCTACTCCGACAGTGGGCTGCCGTTCGGCGACGTCGGACGGTCGATGATCGCGCACTTCTACAATGACAACGCGGCGCTGCACGGCGGCAAGTGCGAGGCCGTCTATAACTGCAAGCAGGACTCCGACCGGCGCTGGGTGCGCGACCTCGAACGCGGTGTCATGGATGGCATCAATCCTCAGCCGTGGCAGACGGATACGTCCATCGGCGATTGGTTCTACCGGACCGGGCAGAAGTACAAGACCTCCGCACAGATCATCCAGATGCTGGTGGATATCGTCAGCAAGAACGGCAATTTGCTGATCAACATGGTCCAGACGCCGGAAGGCGACTTGGAGCCGGACGTCTTGAAGACGCTCGATGAGATCGGGCAATGGACCTCCGTCAACGGCGAGGGCATCTACGGCACGCGCCCGTGGAAGATTTATGGTGAGAAACCCGCCGGCGTCGTTCAGATCAAGTCGGGCGGGTTCAATGAGGGTAAGCTGTCTTACAGCGCGAAGGATATCCGCTTCACAACCAAGGGTGATACGCTGTACGCCTTCTGCCTCGGGTCGCCGACGGAAGACATCCGGATCAAGTCGCTGGGCAAGGACGCGAAGCTGGCGGACAGGCCGGTGGCCTCGGTTGAAATGCTCGGGAGCAGCGAGAAGCCCGATTGGACCCAGAACGCGGATGCCCTGGTGATCAAGAATCCGGCGACATCGCCGGGCACGGCGGCTATTGCCTACAAGTTTACTTTTGTCGAGTAACCCAGACGGCAGGCGGTTACTTGACGCGACCGTGGCAACTATCCACCGGCTCCGTGGTGATCACCTACATCCATCTCGCGGGTCAACGAGGAACTGCCAGCATCACTCGTTATTTGCTAATTGTGAGGAGGGGGGATTTCATATCCCATGCGTCCCATAGGCCCTATCCCTCAGGAAGCCGGGACCAACTTAATATAGTCCAGCCCGGCGAAGATGTTCGATGAGTGATCATTCTTCCCCGTGACTTCGAGTCCCAGTGTGTTCATGCCGTCCTTGAAATCGGCGACGCCCAGTTCAACCGGATCGGCCGGAACCACCTTCTGGCCGTAAAGATCGGTCGGTGCGCCAACCTTTATCCCGTTGATGCTCAACTGCGCGATACCGTAATTGGGCGCGTGGGTGAAGCGCGCCACGACCTTGTACTTTCCAGCCATGGGCGGATTTATTTTGAATTCGCAATGGTCCCCCACGGCCTTCGGCATCCAGAGCAATTGCCTATCGCCGCTCCAGCCCTTGCCGTACATCCACATTCCCGGTCCGTCAATGGACTGGCCCTTGGTGATGGGACGAAGGCTCTCGCCTTCAATGACGCCTGGCTCGATATAAATGGACAGCGGCTTCCAGTAGCCGATGCGATCGGAGACGGGTACCGGCTTGTAAGGATCCATGCCGGAGGGGGATAGATACCAGAATGCCACGGACGCATAGAAGGTCGGGCGATCATTCGGAAAATATTTTTCGATACAGCCCTCGAATGTCTTCTGAAAGGGGATGTTGTCGGTGATGTGCCAGCGATGGTCGCTGATGTGGGAACCCTCGCACATCGGCTGGCCGTGATAAGCCTGGTTGAAGAGATGGTTTGAACTCCAGGCGAAGCCAAAATAATCCTCGGAACCGGTGCCGAGGCTGGAGGGGAATTTTTCGCCGTCAACAAACCATTTTTCATTGCCCTCGCCCCACCAGCCGCCGCGTGGGTTCCAGATGTGCAACTGGGTGCCGACATAGCGGCCCGTGCCTTCGGTCTTGAGCAGGGGCCAGTCAGGGAAGCGGTCCTTGCGCTCGATCAGGAAGGCGTCGCGGTGCCACTTCGCATGGAAACGGAGGAGCGAACTGGCCGGCTGGGTCAACGGGGTGTGGGTGACCTCCCAATTCATGGTCACCGGTTGGCCGCTGTCGTTCTCGACCTGGATATGGGCTCCCTCGGCATAGGGCATGTACCAATAGGCGTACCAGGTGCCGTCCTCGGTGATGCCCGTGGGCAGGCTCTGGTACTTCGCCGGCACGACGGCGTCGCCAAAGAAGTCGCCGATAGGCGACCAGACGGCGGGTTCCTTGTCGTCATCCCACTTGATGCTGACGACAAGCTGCCGCAGGAAATTCTTCTGTTCTTCCTTGTCGGCGGGAAGATCGAATTTCACCTTCAGCGCGGTGATCGCGCCTTCGCCGGAAAGGTCGGCGACGCTGGCCATTTCACTGGCAGCGATCGTGACAACGGTGGTTTTGGTTTCCTGGCCGGAACGTATTCCGGCTGGATCCTGGCCGCACTTGCCAAGGATTTTGTCAGCCGCATCGAGCGCGGCGTTGTCTTCATCGGAGAGCGGAAGCTTGAAGGTCGGGACAACGGTGCCTTCCGGGAAGGTCGTGTAATTGAAGTGGTAATAACGACCCCAGTCCTTGTCCGCGACAATCCTGCACGATTTCTGGAACGGGATCGGCGTGTAGTTATCGAAACCGTTCGCCTGCGTCCTATAGACAATATGGGAACGGTTGAACGGGGCGCTGGAACCGTCAAAATAACCGGTAAAGGGGAGATCGACCGCGGCGGTCTCGCTGCCGTCGAGATAGATTTTGACGTGGCCCGTGCCGGGAGTGGCCGACCACATGCGCCAGATGACGCCGGGCCCTTTGATCTCCGCAAACACGCTCGTGTCACCTTCCTTGCGGATAATGCCGTCGCCGTCGCCGTTGGATCCCCAGTGGATGTACTTATCGTGGGTGCCATCGTACTCCCTGTGGCGGTCGTAGCTCGACGCCAGCGCGCCGTTTTCCCCTGTGGGCGGACGTACCGCGAGATGATCGAGGTCGGTGAGACGATGGACGAGATCCTTGTAGGTGAGGGTATCGGCAGCGGCAGCGGCAGCGGCAGCGGCAGCGGCAGCGGCGCCGGCGACGCCGAGGAGCATCGCGGCTGCTGCGAAGAGGAGGACGAGCGGGTTGGATTTCATGGGATGGTATCGACGTGCATAAACACGATGGAGTGATATTTAATCCCGGTTTTTGCTTTTCGTTGCTGGAGAATGCTCGAAAAAAGAAAACCAACCCCACAGCCAATAGCGAGCAAACTTCCCACCAAGGTCCTATCCGATCAGACCTTGGCCGGGCTCTCGACATCGGATATCAGACTCCACGTGGACAATGACGCCAGTATCAGGGTCGCCGGCTTTCTGCGCGTCCGGAGGACGACGCGGATATTGCTGCTTGGCTTGACTGCTGTCACGGCAGGTTGTGCCCATGCCAACCATCACGCGGTCTACCGCCTGGGACCGTCGCTTTGCCAAGAAGGTCCGCCGGCCTGGTCCACTTCGGACGGTCGCTGGATCATGTATCGCACCTGGGGACCTCCCGGCACACGACCCCGTGCGGTTGTCATCGCAGTTCCAGGTTGGAATGCGACGGCAGGCGACATTGAGCCGCTGGCACGTTATCTCGCGGCAAGAGGAATCCGCGTCTATTCGTGCGGGGTTCGCGGCCAGCATGGAGACCTCACTGCTAGATCACAGCATATGAAGGGCGATATTGACGACGGACGGCTATGGACCCGGGACTTCTGCGAATTCACTCGGTGGGTGCGCCGGCGTCACCCGCGGACGCCATTGTTCTTCTACGGGCAGAGCATGGGAGCCCTGACCGTACTGACCGCCGCCGATGCCACTGCGTTTGGCGATAGTGGGGAGTTGCGCGGCGTCATCCTGCACTCGCCAGCCGTTGCCATGGTGTACACCGCGCCGCCTGTGAGAACTTTCATCGGGTTGATGCGAGCCCTCAACGGTGACAGACTTCTGTTCAACGTCGGTTTGATCCCCGGCGACAAACCCGCGCTTACGAGCGATGCCAAATTTGATCTGGTTTGGGGCTTATCGAAGGATCGAGTGCGTCCGGGGTTCACGTGGCGTTTTCTTGATGAGGCGCTAAAACTGGGAGAGAGAGCCCGGATCGCGGCGCCACGATTGAAAGTCCCCGTGCTCATGCTCACCGGCGACAAGGACCCGATTGGGACGGCCGGCGTCGGTCAACGAGCGTACTCGGCTCTTATGAAGAGCTTTCCTTCACCAGCAAAGGAACGCGACCGTTTCCCGGATGGGTATCACGATCTCATTCACGACAAGAACAAAGCACAGGCCTTGGAGTGTATTGGTACTTGGATCGAGCGGGAACTTTAAGACCGACCACCAACAGGCCGCTTGAATCATCTTCGGCCCGAGGCTGGGCCCGGCATTTCCACGGCAGCCTTAAACTGCCTCCCTGCCGGGGGTAACCCTTTGGGCATCGACGCCGATGGGTGAATCCCTCGTGGACCGCATGCTCCTTGAGATCCATGACGGCCCCCTGACGAAGACCTTGCAGGATACCGATGGCAAACGGATCTCTGTGCCGCCGGCCACGGCTTATCGGCCCAATCGGGACTTCCTGGCCCAGCGGTTCGAAGAGTTCCGCAAGGCGGCGTGAATGGGTTCTAAAATGAAATTTATACTGCTTTGAATTAGCTTCGTCCAAGATTGGTTGGATTGCCTCTAATGTGAGATTCACTGTATCAGATTAACTTCCGTGTTGAGTGCGGCGGGGTAGGTCCCCTTGGACTGAGCGCCTCTCGTGACGCTTGCCATTGCCCGCTACTTCTGGAAGGAAAACTCGAGTTCGTTGGCCCAGTGCTCGATCCACTCGGGATGGAAGGTGAAGGAATTCGTCCTGGAGACGCTGCGCTGCCTGGCCAACTCCATGCAGCCAGTCGTGCTGTTGTCGTTGACACGGAAGTCGAACTTGATCGTCTCGCCGACGTCGAGCCGCTTCTTCACCCCCGGAATTTCAGACCACGGAATCGCGCATTCCTCGATGCGGGTGGTGGCGTTTTCGACCACGACGAGCTTGCCACCGACGACCGGGCCGTCGAGTGGCGACTTAGGCTGCCGCGGGTAATTCTGCTTGCGCGGCTGGCCTGGCACAAGCAGGCGCCAGAGTTCGGTGCCTCCACCATCAGCGTCGGAAACCTTATTCAGCGCGTACTCGTAGTCGGTGTCCTCGTAACTGATATAGCCGGGAGGTGTGCCCGGAGGATGATTGAAGCTGCGTTTCTCCGGCGCGTCGCCGGAAAACACGTTGAAGGCAATCTGCACGTTGTCGAAGCGGGATGGGCCGCCGCCGCTGGGCAGGATCGGATTTTTGCGGTAGGAATAATTCCGCACGCCATCCGGCCAGTCGTGCTCGATCTTCTTCTCGATAGTAGGAACGGATACCTTCGCGTAGGCCGGGTCCTGCACCGCATTGCCGATGATCTCGTAGCCGTCCTGGCCGTAGTTTCCCTGCCAGGATGGGCCGGTCTTGTCATCGATGCCGAGAAGAACCGCTGAGGTGCGACCCGGAGACCGCGGCGCCTGCGGGCCGGCTGGATCGAAGAAGATGCCGCTGAGCGTCGCGCCGAAGCCGTTCTCCGCGCGGAAAATCACGCGAATCTTGCCGGACATCAGGATGTTTATGTATCGGCCCAAGCCATAGTCAGTCACTTCCTGCCGGGCCAGCGTCTTGCCACTATCACGATCCTGCACCTCCAGCCAATAGCGGCGACGGCCATTCTTATTATCATCGGAGTCGATAGAATAGAAGGTCACCTTCTTGTAATCGACAGGCAGATCGAAATCGACCGCGAAAGCCCCGAACGCACTTAGCCATTCGCCAAAACTCCGCTGCGTGGTCGATTTGGGAAGGAACAGCGCCCCTGCCGTGCGCAGCGGCTGGTCCCAAGTCGTGTCCTTTTTTATGAGCGTTTTTTGGGGATCATACTCATATGAAACTTTCGGGTAGAAGAACTGGTCCTCGTCCTCTTTAGCAAAACGCAGCGTGCCACCATCCGGCGTGGAATCGGACACCTTGGCCGCGAAGTAGAAGTTCTTGTCGTCGTAGGCGAGAAAACCTGTGGCCAATCCCTGCGCCGCGTTCTGGTCGAACTTCATGTAGGGCAGCCACGCCTGCTCGGTTAGCGTTGGACCACTTTGGGTGCTGGGCAGGATCGTTTGGGACAAAACGCCTTTCCAGTCGGAGAGATCGCCGTCGATCTTGATCGTCCGGTAGGCGATCTGGTTGACGTGCATGTCTTCCTCCCATGGCGAAACACCGTCGGCACCTGCGTCAAACGTCATCTTCATTGGGTAGGTGTTATTCGGCTGGGCCGTGCCGGAGACGCCGATCTTGACCACCTTGGTCTCGTTCGCAGCGAATTGGAGGTTCTGCTCGGCGGGATCAACCTTGAGGCCCTGCAAATCTACCTTCAACGTGCCCCGGACCGGGCGGTTGAGAACATTGGTCAATTCCAAGCGGAAGGAGGAGCCGGGCTGATCCACCGGCGATAGCATGTCCATCACCTTTTTGGCCAGCGGTTCAATACCCACGACGTGCGAGGTCTTGATCGCCTGCAGCAAGGCTGCGAAGGAACCGGGTTGTCCGTTGCCCCTAAGGAAAAAGCCGCGGCCATCGAGCGGAACGACGATCTGGCCGTTGTCCGCCGGGACCGCATTGCCGTAATAGTCATAGAGGCTGAATTTGTCGCCGTCGGTTTGCAGTGTCATGCTCGCGCCGGAAAGCGTCTCGCGCGTGAAGATTTGCTTTTCCAAGTCGGCGCGGTCGGCAGCGGGCGCATCGGCCGGCAGCGCGGCAAGCTTCGCCTTCAGATCCTGTTTGTGCTGAATTTCCGGGAAGCCCCAGGCCGTGCGATAGAGCAACAAGTCATGCCCAAATTCCTCGCCGATGTCGCCGACCACGACCACGGTTCCATCCTCGGGGTTCGGCTCGCCGTTATTCGGCAGGCCGTTGAAGGTGATGACCCAGGGCAGGCCGTTCTTAAAGAGGACTTCCTTGAACTTTCGCAGTCCGAGAAAATGATTCACCGCGCCGACTGACGCGGCCACCGACCAAGTCTGCGTCGGTGTGATATTCTGCCACTTTCCATTGTCGCCGAGAATACGCGCGCCTTGGTTGGACGTGATGTTGCCGCCGAAGACGCCCACGGTCCGGTCATACCCGCACGATAAATCGGTCGCCAGGGCGGCGGCCACGCGATCGTCGCAATTGGCGACCCAGCTTTCCGTATCCCAGACCCGCACGCGGCCGTACGGTCCCGTACGCCTCACCCAGTCCTTAATGGTGCTGGGTGCGCATACGCCCTGATAATGGATCGAGCAGAAGTCAAGATACTTTAGAAGGCCTTTTGTGCCATCGGAGAACAGCTTATCCAGCGTGTTGCCGGAGGAATCGCATCCGCCGATGAGTACTTTCTCATTGTATTCCTGGCGCGCCTCCACCGTCGCATCGCAGAGGGCCTTGAAGATGGCCCGGTAGCGCAGCATGTCGGCGCCCCAGCCGGAAATCGACGTGCCTTCCCAAGGCTCATTATGGAACTTGACCGCAACGACCGGCCCATGTGGCCAGCCATACTTCTGCAGCACCAGCTTGACCTCTTTCTTGAAATCGTCGTCGTACGAGGGCAGCCATGCCATGTCGGACTTGTTATTAATCATCACGTTGTTATCATCCAACCAGGGACGAGGCCGCCCCAGAGGCTGGGTTGAGCCGGCACTACCCGTGCCAAATTCCACAAGGACGGGCAGCTTGGCTGCCTTGTACGCGTCGAGCTGCTTGCATGATTGCGCCATCCATGTGTTGAAATCCGGATCTTCCGTTGGCTTGAAGCCTATGCCAACGCGGTTGGGGCAAGCGCCGAGCCGCGTGAGGACGTTGACATCTCCCACGTCCAGCGTGAACTGCGGATACTGCGGCGGCTCGCCCACCGTCTTGAAGGTGCGAACGAAAGTGGTGGCGAAACGACGCCCGGAGGTGCCCAGATCGACCACCAGCGCGTACGCGCCCAGCTTGTCCGGCACTTGGGGAGTGACGGTAAAGTTCTGCGCCTTGCCGGGAGCAATATTGTAGTCGATGGAGATGACGCCCAACTTCCCCATGCTTATAACGAGCGGGGCCCAGATGTTGTTCGGCTGGCCTTTCGTGCCATAGGCGATGAGATCCACCTGCCCGGTGCCGGACAGAGGTTCGTTGGAGTGGTTTACGAGTTGGAAAGTGAATGACGCCTGCTCGCCGGGCCAAAGGATATTGCCGGGTGCGGTGCTGCTGATGAATTGGCAGGAGTAAGGATTACTATCGTTTCGGATATCGACGCCGAAGACATCCCCGTAACCGGGCATCGCCCGGCCGCTGACCATCTGGCCTGACGCCGGAATAAGTCCGGCCCCGAAGGTCGCGAAGAGAACCGCCACGGCTAAACTGTGACGCCAAACAGAATTAACTGCCATTTTGATGCGCATAGAAGGGTCAATAATGTTTCGTCTGGCGGTCGAGATTTGCTTCCGGGATTGCGGAACCATGCCGCCATGAAAGTAGAAATGCTAGGCCGAAACCCTATGGACGCAAGACGCGAGTGTAATTGCAAGAGTCGGCTTGTAAAAAAACATCAGTCACTGAATAAATGCACGGCTACTGATGTTTGGACATCGGGAAGTTACCCCTCGCTTGACCGTCTGATCTCAGGAACGTCCTCCGGGCCACCAGCGTCGAAATAGGGTTCAAACCCGAGGACTGCGTACATCATTGGCCTCGATCTCGTTGATGAAGGCCAAGACTTCGACGTGATCCCAATCAGGGAGCTCCACCCAGGAGGGTTTCTCATCACGGATGCGGCCCATGACGAAGCGGCCCGTCCTGCCCTTGAGAAGGCCGCCCATTAGGGAGGGAGCAGGGCTTTGAGGAGAGGGGGGCGCCAGGCTTGGGCGATTGGGTCGAATGCGCCGAAGCCAGCGCAGAATTCCCAGTAAGCCCACGGGAAGCCATGCTGCTCCGCCTGACGGGCTACGAAGGAGGTCCAGCGGACGCGGGAGGCCATATCTACTTTTCCGTAGGTTCCAAATTCGCCAAGGAAGATGGGACGCTTGTGGGTCCGGCCCCATTCGGCTGCCTGGTCGAAGGCGGTGGAGATTGCCGCCTCATCGGCGGGAGCGCCCTTCCAGGGGATGTCACGAAGATTGGCAAAGCGAGGAATCCACTCGGTGCCTTGATGGGTGAACTCGATGGGGAGATAGTAATGGACGGTGACGAGGAGGTTGGGGTCGTCGGGAAGGATGAGGCCGGGGAGGTTGGCGATCTTATTGGCGCCGATGGGGCCGACGACGATGACGCGATCGGGATTGGTGGGACGGATAAGGGGCAGGGTGCAAGCGATAAGGTCGTTCCACCGGGCGGCGCCCATGCTGTCGCGGGGCTCGTTTAGGAGCTCGAAGAGGACAGTTGACGGTTCCTTTTGATAGTGCTCGGCGACTTGTTTCCAGATGCTGAGAAAGCGGCCGGAATAAACGTCGGGATGGTCCATGAGATCCTGGTCGTTGTGGTAATCGAGGATGATTTTGAGGTGGTACTGGTGCGCCTGGGCGACGACGGCATCGACGCTTTTGAAAAATGAGGGGTCGATGGTGTAGGTGGGCTGCGGGGTCACGTGATGAGGCCAACTGATCGGGACGCGGATGGTCTGGAAGCCGGCGACGCTTACGATGGGAATGTATTTGGGATTAATCTCCGTGCCCCAGACGCCCGCTCTGTTTGGAACCTCGAGGAAGTTGCCGAGGTTGATGCCGCGGCCGAGTTGCATCGGGCCGGGGATGGTGGAGGCAGCGAGTCCGGAGATCGCGAAGCCGATACAGGTGACCAAGGTGGGGAGGAATTTCATCTCGTCGACGAGCTGAGCCTGCGGGAGACCGGGCATGTTGGCGACATCGAAGTCCTCGCAATTGTGGCCGTTCCCGTCAACCCGTCGGCTTGACCCCGGACCGAGTTTACACGCTGAATGCCGGCGATCACCATGTACACGAATCTCTTGGAGAAGGAATGACGACATCGCGCATGGTAAGCGATGCCGACCGAAACTGGCGCCGTTTCGTCCTATTCCGTGTCCTCTTCAATTCTCGCTTCTACTATCCGGTCCTGGCCGTCCTGTTTCTCGATCTCGGCTTGAGCGCGACCGAGTACACGCTGCTCAATTTTGCCTGGGCGCTGGCCATCGTCTTCACCGACTTGCCGGCCGGGGTCCTGGCGGATCGCATCGGACGCAAGCCGCTCGTGGTGGCAGCGGCATCTTGTATGGTGGCGGAAATGGTCTTACTCGGCGTGGCTCCTCGTCGTGGCGGGATCCTCCTTTTCCTCTGCTGCATGGCCAATCGCGTACTCAGCGGCATGGCCGAGGGCATGGCCAGCGGTGCTGATGAGGCGCTGGTCTTCGATTCGCTCGCAGAACGAGGTCGATCCGACGAATGGCCCATGGTTTTGGATCAGGTCATGCGATGGCAGGGCGTCGGCATGATCATCGCCATGCTCGTTGGAGGGGCGATTTACGATCCAGTGTTCATGGGGCGCCTTTTCTTTGCTTTCGGGGTGACGAAGCACTTTGACCAAGGTGTAACGCTTAGGTTTCCGATCTATTTGAATCTCATCACCGCCGTCGTGACCCTGTGGATCGCCTTGGGCTTGCGAGAACCCGGGACGCGAATACTCCACGCCGTTCCGGAGAACCAGGACTCCTTAGGTCCGGAGACCACGGCTTGGCGTCTCGTCGTCACGGCGGGAACATGGATCGTCCGGACACCCGCGGCCCTCTTCGTCATCGCCGCCGGGGTGCTGATCGACAGCGTGGCCCGACTCTTCTTGACCTTCTCCAGCTCCTATTTTCGGATCATCGAGTTGCCAGAAGCGACATTTGGACTGATCGGTGCGGCCATGGGAGGCCTCGGTTGGATCGTTTCTCCCGTTGCCCGGAGCATGGTGGCCAGCAACTCGATCATCAGAAACTACGCCTTCCTTGGGGTGGCGGTTCTGGCGGGGCTAATCGGTGTCGCTTGTCGATGGACCCATTGGGGCGTCATTTTCTTGTTGCCGTTGGCCGGAGCCATGATGGCCCTCGGTTTCATCGTATCCTATTACCTGAACGCCCTTGTTGACTCCACTCATCGCGCTACCGTGCTCTCATTCAAGGGGGTCGCCTTCAACCTAGTCTACGGGTTCATCAGTTTGGTCTTTGCCCTCGTACTACGGGCCGTTCGAGATGGTGGCAGCACGCAGGACGCCGTCGCACGAGGTCTGGCCTTCCTCCCATTGTGGCTCGTGTTAGGTTCGTTCATCTGCGTGATCTGCTTCCGGCCACAGCGCCGACTCCTGTCAGTCATTCCGACGGCCATGGGCTCAAAGTCCAACGAGATCAGCAATCATTCATCTAACGAGGCGGTGCCTCAGACCAGGCGAGATGTAGGAGGGATTCGAGTGCTGGGATTGCATGGATGACGTGGAGGCACCGCCTCGTTAGGAAATGGCGCTGCCGCGCCGGTCGTGAATTCTCTGGCGGATAGGGAAACGGAGGGTGCCGGTTGGGCGAGCACGGCATCTTTTGGACGCCGGAATTTAGCCTCCGTGGAGGCGGTGTTCTCCGTATAGGAGTTTGAACAAATGCCCAACCGGTCACCGCCATGAATATCGCAAAGAACGTCGCCCAACTCCAGCGCGAAAATATCGACTTCGAATTGGAATCCATCGACCGCATGTACTTGAACTTTTACGTGCCCCAGTTGACCAGCGCCCCAGGGGTGGCCGCCTATTTCCGCCACTACAAGGGCCACCGCTTCGCCTCGACCAAGGAGGCTGTCTCCATGACCAAGGTCTTTCGCCAGCGGGTACTCGCTTTCGCCCAAGCCAATGTCATCCCGATGATCCGCTTTCAAAAGGGCATGCGTAAAGACGATGTCATGCAAAAGCGCCTCAAGAAGTTCAAGGCCAGGGAGGGCGTCGTCTTCATCGGCATCGCCCAGGAGAAAGCGTGGGTGCCGCGCACGGTGCGCAAACACTTCGGCGATGGCGATGGCACCATTCCCTGGATTGATTACACCACCGCGCTTGTGAACTTCTATTACTTCTATTGCGTGGACCAGGACTTCGGCCCTTTTTTTATCAAGTTCTGCTCCTACTTCCCCTACACGGGCAAGCTCTGCATCAACGGGCATGAGTATCTCAAGCGCCAGTTGGCCCGCCGGGGCGTCGAGTTCGAGGCGCTCGACAACGGGCTGGCAAGCTGTGCGGACCCGGAGTTGGCCCGGCGAATCGCCAACGGCCTTGATGAAAAGAAAATCGAGCGGTTCTTTCGCAAGTGGCTCTCCAAGCTGCCGCATCCCTATCCCGCCGCCGACCGAAAGGCGGGATACCGTTACCGGCTTTCGGTTTTGCAGGCGGAGTTCTCGCTCACCCAGGTGTGGGAGCGCCCGCGCCATGGACGGGAGTTCTTCGAGCAGGTCATCCGGGAAAACATCGATTTGGGCCGACCAGAACAGGTGCAGTTGATCTTTACGCGCAAGCTGCGCGCAAAGCCCACTGTGTCCGACGGCCGATGCAGGACGCGCATTATCAGCGAGGGAGTCATTCCCTCCTTGCACGTCTATTATAAGAACACGCACCTCAAGCAGTACCACAAAACGTGCGGGCGCGGTGCGGCGTTGCGCACCGAGACCACCATCAATAACAGTTACGACTTCGGCGTCGGGCGGCTGTTGAAAAACCTGCCGGCCCTGCGCCGCATTGGCTTTGACGCCAATCGCCGCATGCTCGAAGTCGAGAAAGTTAGCCATGACTGCCGGGTGGGAGCCCGGGCATTCGAAAAACTCCAGAACCCGGCAGTCGTCGAAGGCCAGCGCGCAAGCGCCTTGCGCTTTGGCGACGGGCGAGTCCAGGCGCTCTTCGGCGTGCTCTTGCTCCTATGCTTACAGGTTGAAGGCTTTCGTAACAAGCAACTGCGCCCATTGCTTGCACAGATGCTTGGATTGAAAGAGGACGAGGTTAAACCGGGTCGAATCAGTTATGAACTGCGCCGCCTGCGCTTGCACGGACTTATCAAACGCATCGAGAAGACCCATCGCTACAGGCTGACCGCCAAGGGACTGCGCACCGTGGTCTTCTATCAACGCACTTATGCCAGGATCATTCGCCCCGGACTCTCGGTCATCCACGGGGGCATCTCCCAACTAAGTTCCCCGCTGGCTAACGCCTTCCACCAACTCCAATCAGAACTCGACACTCATATCACCCTCCAGGCTGCATAAAAAATTTGACTCAAAGTGACCGACTTCGTCGGTTCAAGGACTCTAGTGTTGTTTTATGAGCGCGAACGAAAACGGCAATTCCAACATAATAGCCATCGACGCACAGACCGCACCGCCGGTGCCAAACACCAACGAGGTGCACGATGTAGCCCAGCAGATGCAGCAGAGCGTCTCGCGCTTTTCGCAAGAAGACCAAAGCTACCAGGAAAGCCTGGTCACAGTCCTCCAGCAGTTAAGTGGGCAGCTTCGAGCGACCGACGCAACGGTGCTCAAAAACAGTGCGGCGATTGACAAACTCGCCAGCCAAATTCGCAATTACCGCAGTTAATCGCCGGATTCGCAAAAAACAGGACCGGACCGTGGAAGAATAAGTCTCGATGCACACCGGGAAAACAGCAAGGCCACCAAGGCGGCGATTCACGGCGCGCGGAAGGCACGACAGGACGCGACAAACGCCAGGCGCATCCGATAGATCAGTTTTTCGGAAGGCAATGAAAATTATCAAGAAGAACAGATATTGAGCACGAAAGAGAACATCCTGGACCTGTGCCGCCGGCTGCATTTTGAGATCGCCGGCGCGCCGGTGCACCTGGTGACGCTGTTCGATAGCTTTTTGGATGCCATTGTGGCCGTGCCTTTCGAGGAGCCGACTTGGCGGAACAAGGCCATCGACTGCCGCCGGAGCTTGCTCGGCGGCGAGGCGTTTCCAGGAGCCTCGGCAAAAAACATGATCCGAGTTGACCTTCTCGATGGTCGGAGTCTTGAGGGAAA
>Ga0182030_10006413_pt1 | contig 24828 bp, 29 predicted proteins | sample 812S3MmetaG_FD_121299 | JGI IMG/M metagenome (GOLD analysis project Ga0182030, IMG submission 121299) | Permafrost microbial communities from Stordalen Mire, Sweden - 812S3M metaG (Illumina Assembly) | ecosystem: Environmental > Terrestrial > Soil > Wetlands > Permafrost | place: Sweden...
ATTCCAGTTTGCAGGCCAGCAGGGAAATGGGGTCAAGGACGCGGATGGTTTTCCCGTCCCATTCGGCTTGGATGGCTGGCGTGGCGGCGGCGGAAATTCCGGGGATTTGCCGGATGATTTCAATGGCGGATTTTAGATCGCCGATTTGGAAAGGAATGAATCCGGCCAGCGCGGTCATTTGCACCTTGGGTGGATAGGCCGGAGCCAGTGCCAGTTGCCGGGCAATCCGCTGGACATCATCAACCCCGCCTTTGAAATCAATGTCCTCGCTGGTGAATGGCTTTAGTTTTTCAAGCTGCGGGTCGGCGTGCAAATAATGTTCCGCCCAATAATTGACGGCCTGACCGCCGACAAGGACATAGGGCTGTCCCTCCGCATTGCGTATTTTAAGAACTTCCGAAAATTGTTGAAGGGAAAAGCCCACGGCTACGCCCATTTGGCAATGGCGCGGGCAACCTGATTCAAATTAGTGATGCGCCAGTTGGCACCATTGCCAACCAATGACACCCGTTTCTGAAGTGCTGCCGCCGCCTGTGGGCTGCGCCGAGCCTTGCGCAGATTGGCCATGCGGCTCTGCGCTTCCTGCCTTTTCATTTGATTGAAAGACATCGTTTTCACAAGCCAATACATACAACAATCATCGGTGAGAAGCAAGCTGCCGAGCCATGTTCAGGCAGAAATAAAGCGGCCATACAACGCCAGCAAAACCGGGAAGGCTGCCGCCGAAAGGACATTGCCAATCAGTGAAGCCAGCAAACATTTGATAATTGAGGGTGCCGCCCGGTCTGGTTTGGCTGATGGGATAAAACGGCAAATCAGATAAATCAAAGTTCCCTCAACCACCACCACCAATCCTTCGCCGATGCCTGCGGCAAAAGCTGGACGCATATTTTGAGTCAACCAAAGAAACCCCAAAAATGCCGGATAGGTGAACAGGTGGATGCCGACGAGCCATAAAATTAAAAGGCGCGGTTGTTTTGAACGGCGGAGCACCCACAAAATACAAACCGCCTCCAATAAAATGGCAAAGCCGATCAAGAAAGTGATTTCGGGTGTGAGCGGCTTTTCCGGCAACTCAATCGGGTCGGCCCCGGCAGATACAACCGAAAGCAAGATCACGGCTAAAAACCCGAATCGGCGGATGTAAGGTTGCGCATTCATTATTTTATTCCGGCTTTGGCCGCAGCTTCCGGGGCAATTTCTTTAAGCTGATTTGTCGCATTTGCGCGGACATCTTTATCGGGATCGTTCAAGAGGGTTATGAAAAGCGGGATGGCTTGTTTGCGTTGTTCGGGAAATTTGTCACCGACTCCTTCCACCAAAGTATTGGCAGCCAAACTGCGAACATTGGGAAATTGGTTCGTAAGTCCTTTGATTAAAAAAGGCATGGCGTTGGAGCCGGTTCCACAGGTGGCAATCATGGCGGTCAGGGCAATGTCCTTGTTGGTGCTGTCCATGAGCAGCCACAACTCTGGCAACGCGGGTTTGGCTTGTTCCCCCAATGCGATGAATCCGCTGGCGGCATTGAGGTTAATCTGGAAAGGGCTGAAGCAATATGGTGGCCGCGCATAAACCAGCCGTTTCAACAAGGCAGGAATGGCGTTGGTTCCCATTTGTTGAATGGCGTCTTTCGCCGCCGGGGTGAAATCGCCCCCGCCTTCAATGCGCGTTTCCAGCCATTCGCCCAAACGCCTGCCATTGTAACTTGATTCATCGGGAAATAGAAATGCGTCCGGGTGGTTGGTTGCATATTGATCGGTCAGGAATGCTTTTGCGGCCAGGGCAAGGTCAGGATCGGGGTCGGCAACGACGGTTTGCATTGCTGAATCAATTTGTGGAGTCGCTGCATAACGGCGTAACAGCCCAAATGCTTCGCGCCTCGTGATGATGCTGGGCGATTGCAAGCGAGCCAGAACAATCGGCAGTGCCTGGTCTGGCATAGCCTCGGTCAATGCTCTCAATGCGGCGTTGATTCCCGGTTTTCCCTGCGCAAGATAATTTGTCAGAATAGGCAATCCTTTGTCCGGCGCGATGATGATGAGAGTTCGCAACGCCGCGCCCGCTGCGTTGCCCGTGCCGTTGGCGAGATTTGTCAAAAGTGGATAAGCGACCAGCGCATTGGTCCCAAAATTGGCAAGTGAACTTACCGCGTGCAAACCGACTGCACTGGAAGAATTCGTCAACGCTGCGACCAGAAGCGGAACAGCCAATTCCGGCGCGGTCGTCTGAATCCCAATATCGTCCACGGCGGCAGCCCGCACCGCATCGGAAGAATCATTGAGCCGGTCTTTGATGCGGGCGATATAAACTGCGACATCATCAGTGACCGACGCCAGATTATCCACGCCCCATTGCCTGACGTTGTAATCCTGATTGGTGAGCGCCCGGCAAAAAATCGCCTCGGCGGGTTTGCCGATGAACACCAGACACCGTTCGGCGGTGAAAGTGTGGTCTTTTTCATCAAGAAGTCCGGCTAGTTTTTCGGCTGCGGGGGCGGCATTCGTTCCCAAGACTTCAAACCCGGCGATGCCAAGCTGTTGAAAATCTTCGGCTGAATGCCACTTCAAAAATTGGACTCTGAATTTGTCGCTCAAATCAATCATCCATAAACTGACCGGATCATCCCTGGCTTCCACCAATTCGAGCAGCTGCGGCAGGACTTTTTTGACCGGCATGGCGCGAACGGCGGTTTGAGCCTCGGACAGACGTTGGGTTTCGTTCAACGGTGTGTCGTTGCATTGTTGCAACCAAGCGGACAGTGACCGTCCCTGATAGCGCGGTTCACGCGGAAGCGATAGCAAAGCGATTCCAGCACACACCAAAGCCAGAGTGATGAAAGCGAATTTGCGCCGGGTTTTCATCCGATTTTTATTTCACGGATGGTTGTGACGCTTCCGCATTCGGTTTGCAAGTTGTATTTGAAATGCTTTTGGATCTGGCCGGTCAAAGAACTACTTTCATCAGCGGCGTTTTTTCTTTGGCTGGAAAATCGGTATGCCTTTGTCCCGGCGGCGGGTTGCCACGGCATAGGTGCTTCGACCTAACAGCGCGGCAATCTGGTCGTCCGGTCGGGTGCCGAGAATTTTGTCGTCCTCTGGTCGCCACAAATGCAGCTTGGAATTGAAACAGGGAATGCCACGGTTATTGCGTTGGGCAGCGACAGCGTTGACATTCCGGCCAATCTTGCGGGCCAGTTTTTCATCCCGCATGGTTCCAAGCAAAGCCACTTCCTCCGGCGTCCAGGCGTCTTCCCGAACGGCCGGAATTTTCAACTGCCGCCGCTTGGTGCATACGGCTCGCGGCTCGCGGTTCAGTCGTTGCCCGATTTTTTCGTCGGTGTCGGTTCCAATCTGACGCAATTCAAATTCAGTCCAAGGTTTCCGGCCATCGTCCGCAAACGGTTTGATGCCCAAGGTTCGCCGCCGCCAGCGCACGTCCAATGTTGACCGCCGCAATTGCTCCGCAATGACGGCATCCACCTGGGTGCCCAGCAATTTGTCTTCCGCTGGCGTCCAAGGCCGGACTTTCCGGCCAAAAAGTGGAATGTGCATTTGTTGCCGCCGGAATGACACGGCAATGAAAGATCGTCCCAATTTGCGGGCAACAATCTCGTCCGGTTCGGTTCCAAGCAATTTATCCTGTTCCGGCGTCCACGGTTTATCGTTGGGATCAACCACGCAAGGCCCAAACTGGCGTTTGCGTTCAGCCCACATTTGACGGCGGCGTTGACCGATTGCCTGCCAATCCACTGGCTTGTGTGAAATGCCCAAAACATGGCGGTGGTGGATGACGGATTTTTTGGTGCGTCCTAATTTGAGGGCAATTTGGGCATCGGTATCCGTGCCAAGCAATTTCTCCTCGGCGTCAGTCCAATACCGTGCATTTTCTCGGTGAAATGGGGGAATGCCCAACAGTTCCCGCCGTCTGGCAATCGTGGCGAAAGTGCAGTTGATGCGCTTGGCCAAATCTCCATCGGAATATTTGCCCAGGAGCCGGTCTTCTTCGGGCGTCCAATTCCGCCCGCGACCGCTGACGCAGGGCAATCCCAAAACCGTGATGCGGCGGGTTTGAATTGCCGCAAGGGTGCGTCCGGTCAAGGCCGCGACTTTGGAATCGGGCAGCTTGCCCACCAATCGGAGTTCATCTTCCGTCCAGCGACGGCTGGCCGGGCGACGATGAATCCCGTTGAATTTGCGCCGATGGGTCACTGCTTTTTTGGTCCGGCCAAGCTGCCGGGCCAGTGCCGAATCCGTCAGTGTCGAAGAAGACAATAGCTGGTCTTCCGCATCCGTCCACGGTTCACGGTGCCGCTGCACGCGGGATGGAGATTTTGACGGCATTGAATTGGCAGGCGAGCCTTGCATCTGCGATGTCTATAAATGGTTTGGGGCATATTGCCCAGCATCCTAACCGCGCAACCGTTTTCGCTGCGGTCGGGTCAACGTGCCCAACCATTGGCGCGGCGTGTAGATGTCAATGCCGAATGGTTTTCCAACACCGTCAAATCTTGGTCGCGGGCAATGATCGAATAGCATTCCCGCTCACCCAAAGCCGCCTCAATGAATTTGTTGTCCTTGGGGTCGCGACACACTTTTTCTTGAAACGGGATCGGCGTAACCCATAAGGCTGACGTTCGCAGGGTATCCAACCAGAGCGCGGTGTCCGTGGTGAAGTGTTGCTGCTGTTTCACCCGTTCCAAGATCGCCTCGTATTCAGCCAGAATTTCCTCGGTCATTACCGGCGTCATTATGCCACACAACCATGCCTTGAGGCACCAGTGCGACTCGTGACACCAGAAGACGCCCGACACGAAAACGCCGGTGTCAATGACGGCCAGATTCATCACGCACTTGACGCAACGCTTGATTGACAATGGCGGCTGCCTGATGGGGCGAATGTTTGCCGATGGGGGTTTGTTTCAAGAGTTTTCGGACGGCCTCGCGTCCGGGGGTCTTGATGGGCCGGATCAACAAGCCGTCTTTGCCCAGGTCAAACACGTTCAGGGGGCCGCCGCGCGTCAATCCTTCCCGCTCGCACCATTCCAGCGGGAACACCGTCTGGCGTTTGCTGGTCAAAGTCATGGTCATCGTCTTTATCATAGTAAGGTTCTATTACCCTGAAAACGACTTCTGTCAAGGGTTTTGCCCGAATTCGCCTGTATAATTTTGCGCAATGATTGCACTAAGGCGTCGAAAATTTCTGCCAAACTTGTCAATTGACGATGAATAACAAGAGTCAAAGCCATACAAAAGCAAGACCAGTGGCGCGATTGGAAGAACTAAAACCTTCCACATCCACGGTTGTCGCCCATAAAAATCGGGTGGATGCCAGAATTGCTTTTGGCGGGTGGCCGTTACGAAACCGTTCCCCTTTTCCGGTGGGTTTCACCGGTCACTGCGGGCGGAAATCCCCAAAAGCATTTTCTATCTGTGGGACACCATTGCCGGTTTGCCTCTTGTTAGGATTCCGATTTGGTGGCCAAAACGAAATGAAAGATTGTTCACCCCATGAACAAACGCTTTTGAAAAACAGTTAAAATCCGTTCTATGAATAGGGCCAGAGTGCATGACTACTTGGCAGATGCCCAAAAGCATTTCAACGGGCATCCTCTGGAAAATTATTTTGTGGCGGCCAAAATGGCCGAGGCGGATTTCAGCCAAGGCGAAATTCCCGGCCTAAACTTTTTCAGTCAGCTTTCTTTCCCGGTGGCTCTCACCGGCCACAAGGGGCGGAAATTCCCAGACGCATTCTGTGTATGTGAAACACCATTGCCGGTTTGTCTTCGGGCAGGATTCCAATTTGGTGGCCGGATTAACGACCGGACCGGGAAAGACACTTTGTTCCAAAATGGAACAAAGCCTTTTGAAAACCAGCTAAAATCAGTTTTATGTTTAGTGCCGTAGCGCATAAGAATCTGGCGGATGCCCGGAAGTATTTCGACGAGCATCTGGCGCAGAATGATTACTACGCCGCCGGGGAAATCCGCCCCGGCCAGTGGATGGGCGCGGGCGCGGAACGCTTGGGATTAAAGGATAATGTCACGCGCGATCAATTTCATGCGCTTTGCGAAAATCAAAATCCAAACGATGGCGAACGGCTGACGCAACGAAGCCAAAAGGAAGGCCAGCGCCGGGTGTTTTACGATTTCACCTGTTCCGCGCCAAAGTCGGTTTCGGTGCTAGCGGTCACATTGGACGACCAGCGATTGATTGAAGCGCATGAGGCAGCGGCCAGGTTCGCGTTCCGTGAACTCGAAACCTTCGCCGGGACTCGCATCCGCAAGCAGGGTGTTGAAAATCGTGACCGTGTGACCGGCAATCTGGTGGCGGCAGCGTTCGTGCATGACAGTTCCCGCGCACTTGATCCGCAGTTGCATACGCATTTCACGGTGTTCAACGCGACGTTCGATGAACGCGAACGCTGCTGGAAAGCCCTGCAAGCGCGGGGCATGTATGACGCGATTCGTTACGGCACGGCGGTCTATCGGAACGAACTAGCGAAACGGGTGCAGCAAATTGGTTATCGCATTCAACCGGCCAAACATGGTTTTGAAATCGAAGGGGTGAATGATGGGGTGCTGAAACAGTTTTCCAAACGGGCGCAACAGCGCGATGCGGTGGTGAAGGAAATGGAAGAAAAGTTGGGGCGCAAACTTTCCAACGACGAAATTTCCCATGCGGTGCATCAAAGCCGGGCCAAGAAAATAAAGGGCATTTCAACCGCTGAAGTTCGGCAACGGCAGTTGTCGCAATTGTCGCCGGATGAGCGGCAATCCCTCGAAACACTCCGCGCCTCGGCTCATTCAACCCGTCTGCCGCGAATTGCCTTGGCGGAAAACCAAGCCTTGAACCATGCCGTCGCCCATGTCTTCGAGCGCAAATCGGTCGTGCCGGAACATGAACTGTTGAACGTGGCCTTGTCGCATCGCCTGGGTGCGGTGGATTTGAACGATTTGAAAGGGGCAGTGAAGCATTCGGAAAATTTGGTTAAAACGGAGCGCGGGTTTTCCACGCAGCAAATTCTGGCAACGGAATTGAATTTGATTCAAACGGTCAATGCCGCTTGCGATACCGTCCCGCCGTTGCATCCCGGCTACCGGCCTGCCGACTGGCTCGGCGAAGATCAACGCCGGGCGATTTATCACCTCCTACGCACCAGTGACCGCATCACCGGCCTGCGCGGACTGGCAGGCAGTGGCAAAACCACGGCGTTGCGCGAGCTGGTTGCCGCTTGCAAAGAGGCAAAGATTGAACCGCTGTTCTGTGCGCCAACGGCGGCGGCAACGGAAGTTTTACGCAAAGAGGGATTCGAGGCGAAGACGTTGCAAAGCCTGCTGCTATCAAAACCGATTCTGACCGAACGGCAATTGATTGTCTTGGATGAAGCCGGGGCGGTGGGAATGGATGACATGAAGCGGCTGTTTGATGGCGCGAGCGATGCGCGAATCATTTTGTCCGGCGATACCGGGCAGCACGCTTCGGTTGCGCGTGGCGATGCGTTGCGAATTTTGGAGCAGCATTCGGATTTCAAGTCCGGCCAATTGACGGCCATTCGGCGGCAACACAAGGCCGACTATCGCAAGGCCGTGGAACTGGCGGCGCAGAAACGCACCGTGGAAGCGTTCGCACAGTTGGAACGCATGGCAGTAATCACGGAAGTCCTTGCGGACGGCCACCATGATCTTCACGACGCGGCGGCGAAATCATATCTGAAAGCATTGGATGAAAATAAATCCGCGCTGCTGGTCGCGCCGACTTGGGCGGAAATCGAGGCGGTGACGAAAAAAGTCCGGGCGGAATTGAAATCGGCTGGCCGTCTGGCTCTGGAAGAAAAGACATTTCAGGTGTTTGATTCGCTTTCGTGGACGGAAGCGCAAAAGCGGGATGCGCGGCAATATCGTCCCGGCATGGCCATCCATTTTCATCGTCGCGGCCACGGTTTTGAAAAAGGGGAAACGGTGGCGGTGGTCGCCGTGGAAAATGACTCGCTCAAAATTCAACATGAAGACGGCACCGAAAGCCTTTTTCCATTGGGCGCAGGCATCGCCTGCGATGTGGGCGAGAAACGGAAATTGAAAGTGGCTGCGGGCGACAAGCTGCTGCTGCAAGCGAACTGGCAGAAAAAATTCGTCAATGGCGAACTGGTCGAGGTCAAAGCCATTCAAGGCGATTCCGTGGTGCTGGCCGATGGCCGGGTGATTCCTTCCAATTATCGCACTTTCACGCATGGCTACGCCGTCACGTCGCACGCCGCCCAGGGCAAGACGGTGGATGAGGTTTTGGTGGTGGCGTCGTCCCGTTCGCTGGCCGCCATCAATCAGGAACAATTTTACGTCAGCATTTCGCGTGGCCGCGAGCGTTGCCAGGTCTTCACGGACGATGCCGAGATGTTGCGTTCGCACGTCACCGATTCCAGTGCACGGTTGGCGGCCATTGAAGCCTTGCCGCAGCGGGACTTTCTCAAAACTATTTTGCTGCGCGGCAATCATTTCCTGAAACGGTTCCGCCAGCGCGTTGCCCAATCCATTTCAACGGAAACAACTGAAAGGAGTAACTATGAAATCAAGCCAACTGAACACCAGCAACAATCCACCCGCCATATCAGCGTCTAGCCCGCGCGATAATCCCTGTCTTGACCGGGATTCCACTATCGCCGCGCTGGAAGCAATTGCCGATAACGGCGTCAGCTACCTGCTGCCTTACGCGCAATTTATATATGCGGAAAAAATTCCTAACCCGGTCTTGGAAAAGGAGCCGGATGCGCCGCCGGAAAAAATGCTGATTCATTTTGCGTGTGCCGATGTGGTTGTCCTGGGCAGCGGCCTCAAGCGGCTGACACAGGAAATTCAGAAATACGAATTGAAGTTTGTGAAGTCGGCGGATCGGCGGTTCGCCGCCACGTTGAAAACTCACATTGCCGCCGTCACTGTCACTTTAACCAAGGAGAATATATGAATCCCGAACGCAGAGATTTTCTCAATTTGCTTTCGCCGCCCGGACGAAGCAACAGCGATGAGGCCGCATGGAAATTAGGCTTTGAACCCGATCATATCGCCATTTTGGTGAATGAGCGTATGCTCAAGCCATTGGGTGATCCACCGCCGGGTTCCATGAAGTTCTTTTTTACGGCCGATATTGAGGAAAAGAAAAATGACCGTAAATGGATGGGCAAGGCAACTGAACTCATCCGACTAAAAATCAAGGACAAGAATGAACGCGCCGCCAAAAGCCGGGCGCTCAAAGGTTCCCCGAAAGGTTCAGTGTCCGCAACCAACGGCAACGCAACCAATGGAAACAATTCCCATGACCGTCATTCCTAAAATCAACGGCGTGCCTCGCGTTTCCATGATACGGCGCGCGGGTCGCCGTCAAGCCGTTCCTCGCTCCGCTGTGGTCTGGCTTGACTGCGCCCGCTTGCGCCGTGGGAATCGCTTTTAATAAGCACGCCGCGCAATCTGCATCGCCAGTGGTCATTCCCAATAATCGTCATCGCATTCGCAATGCGCCGAATGGTGCGGCGGCGGAAATGGGTCGAAGTCCGGTGGCGGTGGCGGCGGTCCCGGCAGATGGATGAAAATGACGGGCCGGACATGCGACATGGATTGCCCTCCCTTTCGCCGCAATGCACCGCACAATACCCATGCCAACAAAGCCAGCAATAGATAAATGGCTCCGATGAGAAAGTAGAGGGCGTGTTCGTGAATGAATCCATCAAGGTGATTCAATGCCGACATTTCCAGTTTGAGTGCTTTGATTTGCCAAGGTTGCATGATGGCCTCCTTTTATGCCGCGACGTTTTGCGCCGCTGGTTCGGGGTTGTGGCTTCCAATAATGGCCTTCTGCTGCCGTTCGTATTCGCTCAAGGCAGGCATTTCCACCGGGGCGTTACGGGAATAGGCGCGATGGACGGCCTTGCTATTTTGGCCGATATTCACCTGGGCATACCGTTCGGGATAGCCCGCCGTCTTTGCCCGTTCCGCCCAAGCGTAACGGTAGCTGTGCAACGACACGCCTTTGATGCCGAGTCCAGTGCAGCGTTGCTTGAACTCCGTGGCGCGGTCGCCGGCGCGAACCGTTCGCAGATAAGGAAACAGCGGCCCATTGCCGGGAAGGTCGCGCAGGATTTCCGCCATGTCTGTATCGAGGCGCATAATGGCAACGGTTCCCGTTTTCATGCGCCGGTAGCTGATGACGTTATTGCTCCAGTCAACATCCTCGGCCTGAAGGAATGCCAAGTCGGACTGCGACGCGCCCAAATACCACGCCAGTTTGTAGAACGCCTTGCGTTCGGGATTGGTTTCGCGGGCAACAATCGCCAGATGTTCGGTCAATGTGATGGCGCGCTTTTCTTTGAACTCGACGGCTGGCCACTGGCGCTTTGGCACGAGCGGCCACGGCAGCCAGTTCATGTCCACGCAGAAATTATGCAAGCGGCGCAGATAAACATTGGTGGAAACTTTGCCGCATTGCAGGACGCGCAACAAAAGCTCGCCCTGCGTTTCAATGATGACTTTGGGCAGCAACGGGGCCAGCGCCTTGTCCTTGGCCACGCACAGCCAGCGTTCTTTGTTCGCTCCCTTCTTGGTGCCGATGAGTGCTTCAATGGCGTTCTGCCAGGTGCGCGTTTTCATGCTGTCGTCCGAGCCTGCCAGATACGCTTTGGCGATTTGCAGATTCAGGATGGGCTGGCGAACCGAATTGTTCTTAGCTTCGATGATCTGTTGGGCGTCGTCGGCGTTGGTGGTGCCGAGACTGGTGCGCTTGCCGGTCGTGGTGTCCACACAGTAGTAGGCTCCACCACGAATGCCACGGCAGATGAGACGGTAACGTGTTTTCATATTTTTCACGCAACCGCAAGAATAACTGAGGCCGAATCCGATGAGGTAGCAGATAGGGGGCGGATTTCGCCGGACTATTCTGGTTTCCTACGGATTGGAAAAATGGTGTCCGTTTTGGTGTCCTTTTGGACTCCCGCACCTCTTAAACCGTTGCCGCACACGCGGTTCGGTTTGGAGGCGAGGGTCGGAATCGAACCGACGAATGAGGCTTTTGCAGAGCCCTGCCTTACCACTTGGCTACCCCGCCACACGGAATTAATAAACTAGTTTTGATTTGCGTCTGAAGCAAGTTCAAGTTTCGCCCGAAACCATGCAATTGATGTCAGAACTCTTGCTGTAACCCGACCGCCAGAAGTTGTGATTCTGGAAGAAGGAGAATGATCGTTTTAAATGGCTCATGGCCGGATAATTGGTGTCGGCGAATGATTTTGTTTTGTTGAAATTTACGGCAACAGCGTGTCCCCTCTGAAGGTGCTGACGACGCTTCGCAAAGCCGAATATTTCGAGTTGATGCTGTTGTTCTTTGTTCAGGGTGCGGCCATGAGCATCTGGTTCGTGCCGTTGGGTCCCGTCCTTGATGCGCACTGCCTGAACGTCATCAAGCCGTTCGCCTTTGCCGGTTCCGCGGTGGCGGCATTCGTTTCACCGCTGATTTTTGGCGCGATGGCCGACCGGCATGCAAACCCCTCAAAAGTTCTGCGCGGTCTTGCCCTGGCCACTGCCGTCAACTTGACTGTCGTCAGTTCCGCCATCAAATTCAAATGCAACCCTTGGCTGATTCTGGGGTTGATTCAGGTTTTTTACCTATCCTACGCCCCCATGTTTAGCATTTCGTCGGCGCTCATCCTGGCACGGCTGAAGGATGCAAAAAAGGAATTCGGTTCGGTCCGCGCCCTGGCCACGATCGGCTGGATGGCCGGATGTTGGCTGGTCAGCGCGCTGAATGCTGATGCATCATCGCTGGCGGGATACAGCGGCGCCGTGGTCTGGCTGGCCGTGGCAGTTTGCACCTTTTTCCTGCCGGCCCTGGAAGTGCCGCCCTCAGTCACGAACCTTTCCTGGCACGAACGGCTCGGGCTGGACGCGCTCACACTCCTGAAAAACCGAGATCATCGCGTGGTCTTCATCACCGCGGCATTGTTCAACATTCCGTTGGCGGCATTTTATCCCTACGCGCCGACGCATCTGCGCGACCTCGGTTTGTCGCACACGAGCGCGTGGATGAGCCTGGCCCAGGTCACGGAACTGGTCGCCACGTTCAGCCTCGGCTGGCTGTTGCTGAACTGGCGCATGAAATGGATCATTGCCTGCGGCCTCGGTTTTGGGGTGTTGCGTTTCGCGTTGAGCGCGGTCAACGGCCAAGTCTGGCTGCTGGCGGGCATACTGTTGCACGGCGCGTCGTATGCGCTCGTGTACATCACCGCGCAAATTTATCTCGAACAACGCGTGGCGGCGGCGTGGCGTGCCCGGGCGCAGGCGTTGTTGTCACTGATGGGTGGTGGTGTGGGCAATCTGATCGGTTACCTTGGCACCGGCTGGTGGTTCGCCGCATGCACGCGGCCGGCGGGAACGCAATGGTCCTTGTTCTGGGGTGTCCTGGCCGCCAGTGTGGCGGCGGTGCTGGTCTATTTTCTGACGGCGTACCGTGGAAGGGAAACTCAAACGCATCCGTCGGAAGCTTAGAAGTCCAATCACCAGATTGTTTTTTCATTCACTTTTCGAGCCGAATGATTAGGCAGCTTGTCCGGCAGCACGAGCAGGACCGCCATCAGGATGAGTTGTACCGGCGGGCCCAGAACTCCAAAGTAAATCAGCGTGTTGCGATAGCCTTTGGCCCGGGCCAGATGATGGCCGCCCCAGAAGAAGAACGGGTATTGTACGATGATTCCCACACAGAAAAGAGCGATCAAAGCCCAGCGGTCCAGATCCGAAATCCATGCCTGCCCGAACTTCCAGCAGAAGAGCAACGCCACGAACGCCGAGAACAATGCGGTCCAGACGGACACGCCAAAAATGGCCTTGTTTCGATGCAGGTTGTCCATGCGGTTTGATTCAAATCCCGGTTTGCCCGGCAGCGGTCACAATCCCAGTTTCCGGAACCGGTTTTTCACTTCCTTGAAATGGAAGTCCAACGAGCAAAGCTTTTCTAGTTCGCCGGACTTGAAATGTTTCGCCACGGCGGGCTCGGCCAGCAGGACCTCGACAAAATCGGCATCATCGCGACCGGCGTGCTTGACTTCCCAGGTCTTCATGGCCGCATCCTGAACGAGCTTGTAGGCGGCCTCCCGGGTCAGGCCTTTCTTGATGAGCGCCAGCAAAACGGTCTGGGAATTCCACATGCCGAGGCTGAGGCCGAGGTTCTTCTTCATGTTCTCGGGATAGACGTTGAGGCCGTCCATCAGACGCGTGAGCAGGCCGAACATGTAATCCAGCAGCGTGCAGGAGTCGGGGAAAATAATGCGCTCGACGCTGCTGTGGCTGATGTCGCGTTCGTGCCAGAGGGCGACGTTTTCGAGGGCGGCAATCGTATTACCTCGCAGCACGCGCGCGAGGCCGGTCAGGCGTTCCCAGGTGATGGGATTGCGTTTGTGCGGCATGGCGCTGCTGCCTTTCTGGCCCTTGGTGAAAGGTTCCTCGGCTTCCAAAACCTCGGTGCGCTGCAGATGGCGGAACTCGACCGCCCAACGCTCGATGCTCGCGCCAACGAGGGCCAGCACGGTCATATACTCGGCATGAATGTCGCGCTGGACCACTTGGGTGGCAATTGGCGCGGGACGCAGACCAAGCTGTTTGCAAACGGCGGTCTCGATGGCAGGCGAAAGATGGGCGTTCGTGCCAACGGCGCCGCTGAGTTTGCCGACGGCGGCAGTCCGGCGGGCGCGTTCGAGGCGTTCGAGCGCACGGCCAAATTCATCGTGCATGAGCGCAAGCTTGAGACCGAAGGTGGTCGGTTCGCCGTGGATGCCGTGACTGCGGCCGATGCAGGGCGTCATCTGATGTTCCTTCGCGCGCCGGGCAATGACCGGCAGCAATTTCTTTACGTCGGCGACGAGAATATCCGCCGACTGCACCATCTGGACGGCGAAACAGGTGTCCACGATGTCGCTGCTGGTGAGGCCGAAATGAAACCAGCGGCTGGCGCGGTGGTTGATCTTCTCGGCCACGGCAGTGGTGAAACCGATGACGTCGTGGTTCAGCGTCTTTTCCAGTTCCTTCTGGCGTTCAACCAGGCCGGGGAGATCGGCAAACCACTTGTTCGCGCCCCGTTTGATCCGGGCAAAATCAGCGCGCGGCACGACCCCCGACCTGGCGAGGGCTTCGCTGGCGAGCAGTTCGATTTGCAGCCAGATGCGGAGCTTGTTCTCGTCAGTCCAGATGGCCCGCATTTCCGGGCGGGAATAGCGCGTAATCATGGCACAAGGGTAAGAATTCGGGAGACGAGAGTCGAGTGTCGAGTGCCCACCGGCACAGCAAGATGTCCGGCGCTCGACTCCCGGCCTGCGTCCCGTTTACTGTTTCGCCATCCGGTCGCGCGCTTTTTCGAGAATCTGGCGCTCGCGTTCGGTCAGGCTGTTGATGCCCTGCCGCGAAATTTTTTCGAGGACCGGATCCACCTCGTTTTTGACAAATTCGTCAGTGGACAAATCCTCGCCGGCTTGGTCCGGCGCCGGTCGCCAGAACGAACCCTTGCCGGCACGGGTGCTGACGAGCTTGCGCGACGCGGCGCGATGGAAAGGAAATTTCCACTGCGGCCAGCGGCCTTGAATGAAATGGCGGACGAACACCACTCCCGTCAGCATCCCGCCCAGATGCGCGGCATTGGCAACGTGGGAGATCGGGAAAACGATGCCCGTTACCGCGAGCACCGCCGAAAGGATCAGCATGGTTTTCGCGCGAAAGGCGATCGGAGGAAACAGCAGGGTTAATTCCCGTTCCGGAAACAGGACCGCATAAGCGGCCATCAATCCAAACCCGCCGGCGGATGCGCCCACGACCGGGCCGCCAAAAAGATCGGGCCACAGCAAGGCGGCGATGATCTGAAAGACGCCACCCACCACACCGCCCGCCAGATATAACCCCAGAAATTTCCGGGGTCCGAGGGTGTCCTCAATTTCACGGCCAAACAGGTAGATCGCCCAGCTGTTGACCACGATATGCAGCAGATTGGCGTGCATGAATTGATACGTCAGCAACTGCCAGACGAAGCCGCTCTTCAGCCCCTCCACGCTTAACGCGAAACCATTGCCTAATGAAAAATTCGGCGGATACCCCAAGGCGAGACATTCGAGGACAAAAACGGCCGCGTTGACAATGAGAAGCACCACGGTCCACGACATCCGTCTTCCAAAATCTGGCTGCCGCATGTAATCACGATCTTCAAGCATAACTAAGGCAAATTAGTCGGCACTCTGCTGTTTATCAACGGGCTTCTGCGTCGCGCGCCGCCACCAAAACATCCGCTCGCGACCGGTGCGGTTGGGATAGGAACGCGGCACCCAGTCCGCCGCCAGCTCCAAGTGCGGCGCAAACCGCCGTTCCAGCTCTTCCCGGGTCACGGGAAAGGGCGGACCGGCATCCGCCTCGACAATCAGGTAATTCACCGCCAGATACTGTCCCTCCGGCTTGAGCCAGCGCAACACGGCCCGGACATAATCGTCGCGTTCTTCAGGTTGGATGGCGCAGAACAGCGTATGTTCAAAAATCCAGTCGAATTTTAGCGGCGGTTCGTCGTGCAAAAAATCGGCAAGCTGGAATTTCGCGATGAGACCGGCGGTGGTGGTCCGGTCCGCGGCCAGCCGGATCGCGCCCGGCGCAATGTCACAACCCAGCACCTCGAACCCCGCCCGGGCCCAGGCGCGAACGTCATGACCCGTGCCACAACCGGGCACACAAACGGTCCCGCGCGGCAGGCCGGGATGCGCGGCCAGAAAATCTTCCAGTCCCGGCGACGCCGATCCCTTTTCCCAAGGCATGTCGCCGGTTTGATAACGGGCTTCCCAATATTCACTGCTCATGATTCAAAAGATAGGAAGCGGGATGATGAGGCTCAAATTAAAAGAAACCAGAAACCCCTTATTTCGTGCTGCAAAGTCAAACAATCTGTCCGTCCACCAGTTGAATGCTGCGTTGCGCGTGCGCAGCGACCCTTTCATCGTGCGTGGCAATGACGAGCGTGGTTTGTTTTCCTGTGCGCAAACTTTTGAGCAGTTCAATGATCTCGCCGCCGGTGCGGGAATCGAGATTGCCAGTCGGTTCGTCCGCCAGCAGCAATTCCGGATCGTTGACGAGCGCGCGGGCAATGGCGACGCGCTGTTGTTCACCGCCGGAAAGTTCCGCCGGTTTGTGATCTTCGCGCGCCGACAGGCCGACGCGGTCCAGCAATTCGCGCGCCCGTTGTCCGGCAGTCTCTGCGGAAACCCTCGCCACGCGTGCCGGCAGGCAGACGTTTTCGAGCGCAGTGAGTTCGGGCAGCAGATGATACGCCTGGAAAACAAAACCCACGCTGCGATTGCGGAAACTGGTCAGCCGGCCTTCGGAAAATCCTGAAAGTTTCTGCCCGCGGAAGACAATTTCACCGGCGTTTGGCGTGTCCAGTCCGCCGATGAGATGGAGCAGCGTGCTCTTGCCCGTGCCGGATGCGCCGCGCAACGCCACGAAGTCGCCGGATGCAATTTCCACGTCCACGCCGCGCAGCACCTCCAGCGTGCGGCTGCCGATGACGTAGGTTTTTTTCAGTCCGCGCGCGGACAGCAGCGGTTCACTCATAACGCAGCGCCTCCACGGGTTTCAACCGCCCGGCCCGCCACGCCGGCAGCAGGCCGCCCAGAATGCAGATGACAAACGAGCTGACACAGATGACCGCAACGTCGTTGGGCATGATGAGCGCCGGCAGTTCGCCGAAACCGTAAACCGATGCCGGAAACAATTCCCAGCCGGTCGCATTGCGCATGAAATGCAGGAACTCATTCCGATATGCCACTGCCAGCATGCCCAGACCAAACCCGGACGTGACGCCGATGACGCCGATGATGGCGCTCTGGAACAGGAAAATTCCGGAGATCTGCAGTTTCGTCGCGCCCAGCGCCTTGAGCATCCCGATCTCGCGGGTCTTCTGTATGACAAAGGTGATCTGGGCACTCAGAATGCACAGCGCCGCAACCAGCACGATGAAAAACAGCAGGTAAAACATGACGTTTTTCTCGACAATAAGCGCGTTCAGGATGCCGGAGCTTTGTTCCATCCACGTCGTGACGACGTAATCATCGCCCAGCAAATCCGTCAACTGCGCCTTCACGACCGCCGCCTGATACGGGTCATCAAGCATCACGAACAGGCCGTGGACCGAGTCGTTCAGGTCGTACAAATCCTGGGCATTGTCCAGCGAGGTGACAACAACGCGCGCATCGTAGTCATAATAGCCGGCGTTGAAAATCCCGCGCACCTCATAATCGTCCGGCAAAATGGCCTCGTCCTGTTTGCTGTCGCGTGCCGCCTTCATCTTCTTGATTTCGCGCGCGGAATAAATGGACAGGTGGTCGCCCACCTGCAACCGCAGGTTGTTCGCGAAATCAACACCGACCAGCAAACCGCGTCCGCTCAAATCGAATTTTCCGCCCGGCATGATTTCCTCCGGGAGCTTGCTGACCTTGCCCTCGGTTGCCGGGTCAATGCCGCGCAACATCGGCGCGTCCTGCTGCGACGGACGGTTCGTGTCACCCTGCGTTTCAATCAGCACCGGGCCGAGGACGAACGGCGAGACGCCCCGGACTTTTTTGTTGGTCACGATCTTGTCCGCCACGGCCTGATAATTTTTCATCGTGGTGCTCGTTTGCGTCGCCGGGTCCATCTGTAGGACGGTGAGATGGGCGTTGAAGCCGAGGATTTTTTCGCGCAGGTCGTGGTCGAACCCGCTCATGACGCTGATGACGATGATCAGAACCGCAACCCCCAGCGCGACACCGAGGATGGAGATCAGGGTGATGATCGAAACAAACGTCCGTTTGGGCCGCAGATAACGCAGGGCCAGCAGGAGTTCAAACGGCAGTCGCGACATGAATGACAGGCTAAAGACGGCACTTCGCAGTGTCAACGAATGTGCGATTGATCGAAGGGATTCCCTTTGGGTCCGGTTGAATTAATTCGCGGCAAAAAAAACTGGCTCAGAAACAAATAAATCCAGTCCAGCACAATATGGGCGGCAAAGCTGAAACAAAATTGCACCAGATCAATAATGGCATAATCGTAGAGCACAATGGCGACAGCCACCAGCAACGCACCCGGCATCAGCGCCGCGCCTGCCAGTTTCCAACTGCCCGGGAAGGACAAATCGCGGTTCAGGAAAAAGCCGATGAGCCAGACCGGCAGGAAATAAACGGTGGCCAGAGCTGCCCACGACAACAGCAAGACAGCCACCGTGGCCAGAACCGTGATGGCCAGCAATTCCGGCTGCCACGCCCCCCAAAGCGGTTCCAGCCCGATGCGGTTGAAAGGCTGGTCGGGCAGATAGTAAAAATCCCGGTATCCAAGCAGGGAAGAAACCCGGATGGTTTCCGTGCCAAATTCAATTTGCACTTCGGCGGCGGAATTGATTTTTCCACTGTGGTCCGGGTCAACAATAAAAGCCAGGAACCGGCCATCGGCGAGGAGTTCCGGGGCCTGGACGGGCCATTCCAGGCGGCCGGCACGGACTTGGCCGGTATCGGGCAAATGATGGATTGCCGCTCGCACGATTGGGAAACAGTCATCGGAAAGAAAACTGACCACGGCGGCGGCGGCCAGCGCCGCAACGGCGAATTGCACGAGCAGCAGGCGGCTTAAACGCGCGCGCGCAAACGCCGCCACGCCACCCGGCGTCAGCGGCTCCCACGCGAAAGTTGTTGCAGCGGACTCGCTCATCAAACCACAGATTAACACAAACCGGTTCCCGGAGAAACCAATCTGCATTCAACCTGCGACCGGGGAATCAGGCCTTTTTCTCTTCCGCCGGCGGCGCGGGGTTTTGATTCGGCGGCGGAGCGAGCACCAACGGCAACGGATAACGCAGTTTCATCACGTCATCCACGAGCACCTCGACGAAATAGGTCCCCGCCGTTTTGAATTCGACCTGGCCAAAAACCATCACCCCGGTCGCAGACATCGCCGGGTCGCGCAGTTCAAACTTCATCTGGTTTTTGCTGATGACGGTCGTCTGGTCGGGCGCGATGATCCGGACGGTTTCGTTGAACTGGCCGATGCCCGCCGTCCAGCGGTTGAGGATGCACAGGCGCCCGGCGACGATGGGCAGTTGCGGCACGCGCAGGAAACTGATGACGCCGATGAGGAACAGGTTTCCGTTCACTTCCTGGCGGACTTCCTCGCACACGAGCGAGCATTGCAAATCGGGGAGAATTCGGGTCGGGTTCATAATTTTATTCTGCATTTAATCCAAATAGAGACTCCTTACGTCGTCTCCTACGAAACAATCTTTTCCGCCGCGTGGACCGTGTTTTGCATCAACATCGCAATCGTCATTGGGCCGACCCCGCCGGGATTGGGTGTGATTTTGCCCGCCTTGGGCTGCACCTGCGCGAAATCAACATCGCCGACGAGCTTCGTGCCGACGCGGTTGACGCCCACGTCAATCACGACCGCACCGGGCTTGATCATGTCGGCCTTCACAAATTCGGCGACCCCCAGCGCGGCAATCAAAATATCCGCGCGCCGGCAGTGCGCCGCGATGTCGCGCGTGCCGGAATGGCAGATGGTGACGGTGGCATTCGCGCCTTTGGCCTTTTGACATAGCATTGCGGCCATCGGTTTGCCGACGATATTGCCGCGCCCCAGCACCACCACTTCCGCACCGTCGGTTTTTACATCCGAGCGCACGAGCAATTCGCGGATGCCCGCTGGCGTGCAGGGATGAAAGCCCGTCGGGTCGCCGAGCATCAGCTTGCCGACGTTGACCGGATGGAACCCGTCCACGTCTTTTTGAGGCAGGACGGTCGAGTAGATGAGCGATTCGCGGATTTGTTTCGGCAGCGGCGCCTGGACCAGTATCCCATGCAACCGGGCATCGGCGTTGAGCCGGTGCAGCAACGCGAGCAGTTCGCCTTCGTTCGCGGTTTCGGGCAAAACGTGCATCTCGGAAAAGATGCCCAGCTCGGCACAGACCTTCTCCTTGCGACCGACATAAACCTTGGACGCCGGATCTTCGCCCACACGAACGAACGCGAGGCCCGGTTGGACCCCGCGTTTGCTCAAATCCACAACGCGCTGCGCCAGTTCCCGTTGAATTTGCGCGGCAATCGTGCGGCCGTTAATGACGTTGTGACTGTCTGGGACTGCTGTAGATGATGTTTGGGACGGCATTGGTTGAAATCACCTGGATCGTCTGGATGTTGATGATGGGAATGTCCTTCCAGCGCGAATCCATGCCTTCCTCGCCTGTGACAATAATCCGGTCGCCGGCGTAAGTGCTCAGGTCGAGGCTCGGTGAGGACGAGTAAAGGTAATTGATGTTCACATCCGTCGCCGGGTCATATAACAAATACTTGGTCGGGGCGGTAAGGCTGCCGACGCTGCGGACGACGCCTTCGTGGGACACGATGCGCACCGGCGGGGCGGCGGGTTCAGTCGGCGGGGCGGGCTGGGTCACAACCGGTTGAGCTTCGGGAACCGGCGTTGGCGTGGGCGCAGGCTCGGGGGCCGGGGCCGGGGCTTCCTGTTTCAAAAACATCGCGGCAACGTAGGCGGCGGAGTTGGCCGGCGGATCAATTTGCGTCCAGTCGCCCTTGGTGGTGACTTCGTTCACGGCCGTGCCGCGCTCAATGACGCCGAGGATGCTGTAATTTTCCCCGGGCCCGGCGCGCAGGTTCAATTTCTTCACGGAAACGGTCTTGCTCGCGGCGTCAATAAACGAGGTCTTGACCCAGACGTGCGTGCTCGCGGGCAGGGCGATCTTCGCCCATTGCGCGGGTTCATCGGCCTTGTGCTTGTCCAAATTGATCTGGCTCAAAACTGTCACCGTGTCGCCACTGACCAGGTGCGCGACCACTTCGCCCCTGAGACCGGCCTGGCCGCGAACGTTGGCATTCTTCACGGCGACCACTGCCGGACCGGGAACCAGCGTGACCGTCGGTTCGCTGATGGGCTTGGCGGGCGCGGCCTTGTGTTTCTTGTGCTTGACGGGTGCCGGGGCGGCCTGGGCCGGCTCCACCGCCGGCGCCGCGGGGGCGCTGGGCGCAGGCGCGACCACCGGGGATGGCGCGGGGATGGGAGGCAAAGTGTTTGTATTGTTTTGCGCGACTGCGCTCACTGCGACCATCACGCCCAACGTCAACCAGCAGTTCATTTTCATATTTTCAAAAGTAAAGTTCTTATCTCGGTCTCTGTCAATGTCCGCCATCGGCCCGGTTTCAACTCGCCCAGCTTGATTTTCCCAATCTGCGTCCGCAGCAACCGCTTCACCGCAAAACCTTGCGACTCGAACAAACGCCGCACCTCGCGGTTTTTGCCCTCGCCCAGTTCCAGTTCCACCACGCTCCGGGACCGGCTGGCGGAAACGAGCCGCGCCGCCAGCGCCTGGAGCTTTTCCCCCGCGTGCCAGATGCCGCGTGTGAACTGTGCCAGCAAGGGCCGTTCCACCTTTCCGTCCACGGTGGCCACGTATATTTTGCGGACACCATAGCGCGGGTGAGTCAGGTGCAACGCGAATTGTCCATCATTGGTCAAAAAAATCAACCCTTCACTGTCAAAATCCAGACGGCCGATGGAATGCAGATTTTGCCATTCCTTGGGCAACAAATCATGGATGGTCGGACGCTCCAGTTCATCCTTGGACGAACACACGCAGCCAATCGGCTTGTGCAGGGCCACGTAGAGCTTGCGTTTGGCGCGGACGGGTTTGCCGTCCACCGTCACCTCGTCATGGACCGGGTCAATTTTGGTGCCCAACAACTCCACCTTGCGGCCGTTGACGCCGACGCGTCCGGCCAGAATGATCTGTTCCCCGGCCCGGCGTGAAGCCACGCCCGCATCGGCCAGAAATTTTTGAAGACGAACCACAAAAAGAATGCAGAAGGATGAATTTGGAATGCAGAAACAATCCTGCATTCTTCATTCCACATTCTGCCTTCGCTTACACTTCCGGCTTGGTCTTGCGGAGACCGGTGATGCGGTCGCCGTCCTTGCGCTGGCCGCGCTTTTTGAGAAGCTCGGTGCGCTCGAAGCGTTTGAGGACATTGCGCTTGCCACCCAGGGTGGATGCGGCGCGCAGGCTGCGATGCTGTGACATAAATTGTTTTGGTTAAAAGTTCAGCCGCCTGCAAATCCAGGCGGATTCCAACCCTAACAGGTCGCCGGGCGTCTGCCAATGGCGAAATTTGCCGCTTCAATCACCGCGAGCGCGCCCAACCGAACCCGGGATACCGCCTGATTCATCCCTGTTCAGCCACGCGCACCACTTCGCTCAGAAGTTCGGACATGGCCACCGGCTTGCGCAATGCGGGCAGCTCAACAGATTCAATGAATTGCTGGAATTTCGAAAAATCGTCCGAGCCGGTGATGAAGATAAACCGCCGGGCCAGCGCCGGGTTCGATCGGCCCACCGTGGCGTACAACAGGTCGCCCTCGGCCCCGGACATCTGGAGATCGCAGACCACGGCGTCAAGGTGATGTTGGAGGACAAACTTCAACGCCAGCGCGCCGTCCGGCACAATCGTCGCGTCATAGCCGCTGTCTTCCAGGGTTTCTTTGAGGGACCAGGCAAATTGAATGTCATCGTCCACGATCAGGACGTGCTTCTTCCGGGGCGTGCCATTGCAGGTTTCCATGACGACGGGCCTCGCCCGGACAATATACCCGGAAGCGGACGATGCAAAGAAATTTAGGCGATTGAATCCAGACGTACTAAAGTTTCATCGTATAAGGTGGTCTTGCGTGTGCCAGAATCGTTAGAAACCCTGTCTGCGATTCCTGAAAAACATCGCACTGATCATTCCACCCACTCCAAGCAAGCAAAGACTGCCTGGCTCCGGAACCGCATACATCGCGATATTATCAATAGAGTAAGGGTTAATCAGGTCGCCGCTCGCGACTTGCGTGAAGCTCAGAACAGCACTCGACGAAGTAGCGGTATATTCAAAATTAAAAGAATATGGCCAGGTATTGGTTGGGTCTGGGACTGCCGTTTCAAAATACGGAACCCCGTCAAGCGAGACTTGGAAACTAATGGTCGTATGATCGGTTCCTCCAGTTCCAAAATTCCCCGATACCGTGTAAAGCGACCCCACATTCAAATTGCTGATTGTCTGGCTTAGCGGTCTTCCGACGCTGGCACTAAAATCAAAATCCGGCGCTGGAAACCCATTTTTTGGATTCCAGAATCCACCAGTGCTTGTCCAACCGTTTAGGTAATCGTCGAAGTTTCCGTTAATGACCAAGTTGCCTTGGGCCATCGCCAATTCTGAAATGCAGGTCAGTCCCAAAATCGTTAGAACCATGCTCGTTTTTAAGGTCATACAGCGCTTCAACCCTGTCTGCGATTCCTGAAAAATATCGCACTGATCATTCCAGCCAGGCCAAATAAGGCTAGACTGGTTGGCTCGGGAACTGCGTACATCGCGATATTGTCAACCAGGTAGGAAACTGGGGTTCCATTTATCTGAGAAGATAAGCTTAATACCACGCTCGACGAAGTGGCCGTATAGAAAAAACTGAAATTATACCACCCAACGTTTGTAGGCGTTGCGGTTTCAAACAGGAAAGTGCTGTCCATTGCCACTCCAAAGCTTGGATCCGTAAAAGAGCCGCTGCCATACGATTCTGAATAGGCGTAATTCCCCAAGATCATATAACTGTCGTTAGGAATTAAACCATTAATCGTCTGGCTGATTGTTGGATATGTTGAAGAAGATGGCGTAGCATCAAGGAAAAAATAGCCTCCGGGATCACCCTTGGCAGATTTATATCCTCCCTGAGGTCCGATATTAAAAGTTAACCAGCCAGTGGCACTCGTGTCAAAACCGCCATTATTGACCAAGTTGACTTGGGCTGTCGCTAATTCTGGCAGGCAGGATAGTGCTAAAATGGCTGACACCATTTTTGCCATCAAAGTCGTGTGTGATTTCATAATTTAATATACAGTTGAATTGCTTTTTAGTCACGGTGTTCCCAATGGAATTCCGTTGTGAAATTGAAAGACATATCGCCCCGGTACGGCGCTGTTGAAGTCCTGGTAAATCAGTCCTGTTGCCAAGTTGCTATCGAGCAAGGCGCCCGGAATGGCCGATCCGTTCAATTCAAATGTAGGGCCGTTCACTTTGGCATAGCCCGCTCGCGCTGGGAAAGTGGCATTTTCTTGATTTCCATAACAATCATAGCCTGTCCATAAACCATTACAACCGCCGCTAACATCGCCTGCTTCCCACTGGATTTTGGCGTAATTAAACTCGAGATCAAAATCTCCGCTTGCCCGATCAGCCCGGTTTATTAATACCAACTGGAATGAATTCAGTTTGTCGTCCTCGAAAGCGTAATAGCCCACCCCAATCCAACTGACTCCGAAAGCGGCCCGGCCATCCACGGTGTTGGTGCCATAGGTAGTCACGCCCGAATTCGTGCCCCTTGTATCCACATCTGCCCAAAATGGGGCGATAATATCCAATCCAATATCAGCACTATTGAGTGGCACGGGTGTAAACGTTGATAAAATGTCACCAAAAGTGACGTTGCCGTTGTTATTTACGTTGAGGTTGGTGTAGAACGTGCCAAAGAAATTGATCGGGAATCCAATGCTCGCCAGTAGATTGGTAAGTTTGTCGCCATTCGGACCGCTTCCAGTATAATCATCATCGTTAGGCCCCAACGATTGCTGGGTGAACCCGGCGCGAATGGCGCTGGGCGGTCCCAGCCGAAAGAAGCCTTGCGCCAGCGGCAGGTTCGTCGCCACCAGGTTCGTTTGACCCGGGGCGCATTGCAGCAACCGGGTCCAATTATCGGGGGTTGTCAGATTC
>Ga0182030_10006415_pt1 | contig 24824 bp, 22 predicted proteins | sample 812S3MmetaG_FD_121299 | JGI IMG/M metagenome (GOLD analysis project Ga0182030, IMG submission 121299) | Permafrost microbial communities from Stordalen Mire, Sweden - 812S3M metaG (Illumina Assembly) | ecosystem: Environmental > Terrestrial > Soil > Wetlands > Permafrost | place: Sweden...
CTCTTCCTCGCGGCGGGCTCGGTGATTCACGGCCTGGGCGGCGAGCAGGACCTGCGCAAGATGGGCGGCCTGCGCAAAAAGCTTCCCGTCACCTTCTGGACCATGACCGTGGGCGTGATTGCGATTGCGGGCATTTGGCCCTTCGCCGGCTTCTTCTCGAAGGACGCGATTCTCTATTCGGCATTCCAGCACGGCTCACTCGGCAAGGCGCTGTGGTTGGTCGGCGTGCTCACGGCGCTGCTCACCGCGTTCTACATGTTCCGGCTCTGGTATCTCGCGTTCCTCGGCGAGTCGCGCAATCCTGAAGCGCATCCGCATGAGAGCCCCTGGTCGATGCTGGGACCGCTGGTGATTCTCGCCGTTCTTTCGATTGGCGGCGGCTGGATCGGCATTGAGCGCTTCGGCAGCTTCCTCTCCGCCGCGACTGGCCCCACCATCGACCCGGCAACGGCGGCGGGCGGAAAATCGCTCGACCTGATCCTGAGCGGCGTCGCCGTGGCGGTTGCACTGCTCGGCTGGTTGATTGCGCACATGTTCTACAAGCAGAAGCCGGAGCGTCCGGCGCAACTGGCCGCTGCGCTGCCCGCAGGCTACAAGCTGCTGGCCAACAAGTACTACGTGGACGAGTTCTACAACGCGGCGGTGGTCAAACCGCTCATGCTCTTCTCCACATACTTCCTGGGCTGGGTGGTCGACAAGGCGATTCTCGGTGGCGGCGCGTGGCTGCTGGGCGGCGTGGCTACTTTCTCCGGAGCGCTGTTGCAGCGCTGGCAGTCGGGCAACATCCGCAGCTACGCGGCGTGGCTGGCCGCGGGCGCCGCGGCGCTGCTGCTGTTCGTCTTCATCCCCTGGACCACGGTCCTGGCAAACATCGGAATTCATCTCACTCTGGCGGGGCACTGAGAATGGACGCGATCAATAACTCGATTCTCACGCTGATCCTGCTGGTGCCGCTCGCCGGTGCTCTCCTTGTTGCGCTGTTTCCCGATCGCGCCAAGCTGCCCAACTGGATCGCTCTGCTCACGTCGCTGGTCACTTTCGGGCTGACGCTTCACCTGCCTTTCCACTACGACCTGGGGCGCAACGGCTTCCAGTTTGTGGTCAACAAGCCCTGGATCGAGTCACCGGCCATCTTCTACCACGTGGGCATCGACGGCCTCAGCCTCTGGCTGGTGGTGCTCGCTGGGCTGCTCGCGCCCGTCGGCGTGCTGGCCAGCTGGAACGCAATCAAGGAGCGGCGGAAAGTCTTCTTTGTTCTTTTTCTTCTTCAACAGACAGCCATGTTCGGCGTGTTTATCTCGCTGGACCTGATGCTCTACTACGGTTTCTGGGAGCTGTCGCTGGTGCCCATGGCCATCCTCATCGCCATGTACGGCCGCAAGGACGGACCCAAGGCGGCGCTGAAGTTTTTCCTGTTCACCTTTATTCCCTCTGCACCGCTGCTGGTCGCGATTCTGTGGCTCTACGCGCGCACCGGCAGCTTCGACTTCACCACGCTGCAGACCCTCATCGCCTACGGCCAGTTCCCTGCCGGCCCGCTGTGCTGGGCGGCGCTCGCGTTTCTGTTCGCCTTTGCGGTTAAGGTGCCGATCTTCCCGCTGCACGGCTGGCTTTCGGACACGTACTCCGAAGCGCCGGTCGCGCTGGCCATGGTGGTCGCCGGCAAGCTCGGGCTCTATTCCATGCTGCGCTTTCACATCGGGCTGTTTCCGGTGCAGGCGCGGGAAGCAGCGCCTTATCTCATCGCATTGGCGGTCATCGGCATCCTCTACGGTGCCTGTCTCGCTCTCGTCCAGCGGGACTTCTGGAAGCTGATCGCCTTTGCCGCCGTCAGCCACCTCAGCCTGATCGTGCTCGGCATCTACGGCTTTACCGCCATCGGCTCAGCCGGAGCTGTTTACCAGATTCTGAGCCACGGCGTCGTCGATGGCGCGCTGTTCTTCGTGCTAGGCGTTCTTTACGACCGCTACGGGACCAGCCAGATCAGCTCCTACGGCGGCCTGGCTGCGCGTGCGCCGCGGACGGCCACGCTGTTTGTGCTGACCACGCTGGCCATGATCGGTCTGCCCATTCTTTCGGGATTTGTCGGCGAGTTCCTCATCCTGTCGAGCACCTTCGGCGGGGTGAGCAAGGGCTGGGCCGTCGCCGCTTCGCTAGGCGTGATCCTGGGCGCGGCTTACATGCTGTGGCTGGTGCAGCGTGTCTTCTATGGGCCGCAAAGCGATTTGGTCGCCACGCGCCCGCCGGACGATCTGCATTTCCGAGAGCTTGTTCTACTTTGGCCGATTGCGGTGCTCACGCTGGTGATGGGTGTCGCACCCTCTATTTGGCTGCCAACCATCGAAGAAGCCGTCCACCCACGGCAGGCGGTCACCTATCACTTGATCCCCGGATACGTGCGCCTCACATCCAGTCCTCAGGGAGGCCAGCGGTGAATCCAGTGCCCGACATCTACCGCATCCTTCCCGAGGTCATCCTCACGCTGACCGGCGTGGCCGTCATGCTGATCGACGCCTCGCTGCCGCCCGGCTTTCCGCGCCGCTTTCTGGGCTGGGTCGCAGCCATCGGCACGACGCTCGCCCTCTGGGCCAGCCTGTGGCAGCTTTCTCTGCCCCAGGGAACAGGCTTCTACGGCACGGTCGAGACCAGCGCCTTCACCATCTTCTTCCACGTGCTCATCTGCGGCATCGTGCTGGTCGCGCTGCTGCTCTCGCTCGACACGCTGCCCGAAGACAGCCACCACCAGGGCGAGTACTACGCGCTGATCGTCTTCGGCGCCATGGGCATGTGCCTGCTCACCGGCGCGGTCGAGCTGCTGGTGGTCTTCATCGCGCTTGAGATCTCTTCGATCGCCACCTACATCCTGGCCGGCTACCGCAAGCAGACCGCGCGCGGCCCGGAAGCGGCGATCAAGTACTTCCTGCTGGGGTCTTTTGCGACGGCGTTCCTGCTCTACGGCGTGGCCCTCATCTTTGGCGCCACCGGCACCACGCAGATCTACGAGATTGCCCGCGCCGTGCCCACGGCGCTGAACCAGCCGCTGCTCATCGCCGGCATGGCGCTCATGCTGGTGGGCATTTTGTTCAAGGTCTCGGCCGCGCCCTTCCACGTTTGGACGCCGGACGTTTACGAGGGCTCGCCTTCGCCGGTGGTCGCGCTCATGTCCACCGCGCCCAAGGCCGCGGCGTTTGCCGTGCTGCTGCGCGTGGTCTACGAGATCTTTCCCACGTTCCATGCGCTCTGGTCGCCGCTGCTGTGGATTGTGGCCGCGCTGTCGATGACCGTGGGCAACCTGGCCGCGTTGCGCCAGCAGAACGTGAAGCGCATGCTGGCCTACTCGTCGATTGCGCACGCCGGCTACCTGCTGGCGGCCTTCGCCGGCCTGGGCTCGAGCGGCATTGCCGCGGCGAGCTTTTACACCGCGGCTTACGCGGCCATGAACGTGGGCATCTTTGCCGTCATCACCGTGATCAGCGGCTACGACGAGCAGATGCCGATGGTTGACGACTATCGCGGCCTGCTCTACCGCTCGCCTGTGCTGGGCGGCGTGCTGATCTTCTTCCTGGTTTCGCTGGTGGGCATTCCATTCACCGGCGGGTTCTTCGGCAAGTTCTACTCATTCTCCGCTGCGGTCGGCGGAGGCGCCATCTGGCTGGCGCTCATTGGCCTGCTCAACTCCGGGCTGGCGGCGGCGTATTATCTGCGCCTGGCGCTGGCCACTGCGCAGCGCCCGGAAGAGAACGGACCTCAACTGGCCGCTCCCGGGCCGCAGGTGGGCCTGGCGGTGTTGGCTGCCCTGGCGATGGCGGTTCTGGCCACGCTGGCCCTGGGCATTGTGCCCAACGAGGTGCTGCATGCCGCCGAGGCTGGCGCGCATACGCTTCAGCCTCCGCCCGCGGAGAGTGTGCACGGCCTCGTGATGGACCGGCTGCCAACCCCCTGAAAGCGGCTGCCCACCCCCTCGCGCGGAGCGGCGGGCTCACTTCACATAGACTTTATGGTCGGAGGGCAAGGGTGTTTTTGTGCGCGCAAAGAGTCAGCGGGCGGCCATCTCCGTGTCAAATGCCGGGCTGGCGACAGACGCGGTGACGATCGGCGAAGGGTTGAGAATCTTCTCATAAAAAGAAACAGTTAACCCGAGTACCAGGTGATTGGCATAGTGCCGGGATATCCAGACGCGGGCTACCTGACCCATCTTCTGGAGCCGCTCCGGATCTCCGAGCAGCTTGAGCACCGCTTCGCTGATGGCTTCCGGGTAGCCCGGCGGAATCAGCAGGCCGGTCACCTCCGGCACCACCGAGTCGCGCGACCCGGTGGAGAGGGTGGTGACCACCGGCACTCCACTGGCCGCCGCCTCCAGCACCACGTTGGGAAATCCCTCGCGCCAGGTGGGCAGCACCATCACATCCATGGCCCGGTAGTAGGGCGCCGTGTCGGGCACGAACCCGGTGCAGTGGATGCGGGGATGGCGGGCGATACGCTCGCGCAAGCCGCCGGCCAGCGCATCTTCCGCGGCGTCGAACCAGCCCACCAGCAGCAGATGCGCCTGGGGCTGGCGTCTGAGAATCGCGTCGAATGCCTCGATCAGCTCGGGAATACCCTTGTCGCGCGTGAGACGGCCCACAAAGCCCACCACGAGAGCTGTGGCCGGGATGCCCAGGCTGGCGCGGAGACGAGAGCCGAGGCCTGGCGAAAAGCGATTCAGATCCACGCCATTGCTGCTGCCATCGCCCAGCAGTGCGAGTTTGGCGGCAGGCGCCAAACCCAATGCCAACGCCTCGGCGCGCATGCTGCGGCTGTTGCAAAGAACCACATGCGCGCAGGCAGCGGAGATGCGCTCGGCGGCCAGCAGCAGCAGCCGCTTGATCCCGGAGGCGGTTTCAAGCTTGAGCCCGCGCAGCATGTAGACGCGAACAGGCACGCCGGCAAGCAGCGCGGCGATGGAGCCGAGCAGGCCGGCCTTGGGGGTGCTGAACTCGGCCACATCGGGCCGCAGGCGCAGCAGCAACCAGACCAGACGCGCAAGGGAGATGAGGTCAGAGAGCGGGGCGATGTCGCGGCGCATGGGAAGGGCGATGGCCGCGACGCCCTCGCGGGCGGCGGTGCGATCGAGCAGTTCGCCGGGGCTGGAGACCAGGGTGACGCGAAAGCCGGCCTCGCGCAGGGCGCGCAGGCGGCCGGTCAGGTTCAGGCAGGTCTGTGCACTGGTGATGCCGATGACGATGCGGCGCGGCTTCTCTGCATGCGGCTTATGCGGAAGCGGATCCAGCGTTTGCGTAGCAATGCGAGGCGTTTGAGTAGCGTACATGGCCCAGCCTTCATTTCCTCGGAGACCCCGCACGAGCCGCGAAGGCCCGCCGGGAGTGCGCCGATCAACGCCGACCGGGGTGAAGGTTGGTCCAGGACTTGCTCAGAGGTGCAGTGCTTCAGGAACAGCAGTGTTCAAGCAAGGGGAATGGCTGCGTGGGCCGCCCCATTTGCATCGTGCCGATGAATCTTAGAAAAACAAAATTACTGTACCACTTCTGCACAGGCAATTGTGACTGACGAGAAACACCAAGGTATTGCATCCGGCAGTATACTCAAGTTTTCATTCGGACACCCCATGAGTGAACGGCCAAAGCTGCTGTTGCTGATCCCTCACCTGGGCGGCGGCGGCGCGGAAAAGGTGATGGCGCAGCTGGCGCAGGGGCTCTCTCGCAAGAAGTATGAGGTTCACCTGGCGCTGGCGACGCAGGCGGGTGTACCGGCGGATGCACTGGGTGCCGGCGTGACGGTCCATGCGCTGGGCGCGTCGCGGGTTCGGCGTGCAGGGCCGCGCCTGCTTGCGCTGGTGCGAAGGCTGCACCCGAGCTTGATTGTCTCCGGCATGTTTCACCTCAATTTTCTGGTTCTGCTGCTGCGGCCGCTGTTCCCTGCTTCGACCTGCGTTCTGGTGCGGCAAAACGGAACGGTCAGCGCTTCGCTCGCGTTCGATGGGCTGCCAGGTTATACGCGGCTTCTCTACCGGCTGCTCTATCGCCGCGCCGACCGGGTCATCTGCCAGTCGGCGGCGATGGCCGAAGACCTGGCGCGGGAGCTTGGCATACGGTCGGCCCGGATTGCGGTGCTGCCTAATCCCGTGGATGTGGGCGGGATCTGCGACGCGGCGCGGTCCGGGCCCAACCTCTGGACAGGTCAGGGGCCGCACCTGCTGGCCGTCGGGCGACTCTCTGCCGAGAAGGGGTTCGACTTGCTGATCGAGGCGCTCGCTCGCGTGCGAGAGCAGTTCCCTGATGTCGGCCTGGTGATTGCCGGCACCGGGGGCGAAGAGGCAGCCTTGCGGGCGCAGTGCCGGCGGCTGGGACTGGAATCGGCGGTGCAATTTGCCGGCCAGGTCGACCAGCCAGCGGCCTATTTTCCTGGGGCGACGCTCTTCGTGCTCTGCTCGCGTCATGAAGGCCTGCCCAATGCCCTGCTGGAGGCAGGCGCCGGGGGATTGCCGCTGGTCGCCATGCCGGCTTCGCAGGGGGTTGTGGACCTGTTGGACCAACAACCGGGCGCGTGGCTGGCAAAGGAGATTTCCGCTTCGGGGCTTGTCGAGGCCCTGCTGAAGGCTTTGACGGCGCTGCGACCGGGCGAGCGGTTTGCTCACGCCTTTATGGATGAGTTTCAGAGCGGCCGGGCGCTGGCGGCTCACGAAGAGCTTCTGGACGGGGTCCTCCGTGAACGCCGACTGTGAATGGCGCCGGCTGGCCGGGATTCCGAGCAGGAGGGCTGGTTGTTGCTGAGGGTGGGTTGCACTCATCTCTAGAAACATCATCTATTGGTTGATGGAGTATTCCTTAATGGTTTGATTCACAGGAGGATAAGACTGTAACATTCTTCCCGAAATGGAAAATTCAGACGGCCTGACAGGGACCAAATACGGAAATGCGGTGAAAATAAACCTCTGCCTGACTCAGGAGTGATGCGAAAATAGGCCGCGTGCCAGACTCCGAGGAGATTGAGGGATCGGCGAGATGCACAGAAGTAGACGCCTGCGAAGAGCAAGCGAAAAAATACTTGACACGGTTCGCTTTTTATTCGCTATAATGCGACCCATGGCTGTCACTCGAAGGCAAAAAGAGATTCTCGACTTCCTGGAATCGTTTGTTACGCGCAACGGCTACTCCCCGTCGTTTGAGGAGATTGCGCGCGGCATGGGGCTGAAGAGCCTGGCAACCGTGCACAAGCACATCACCAACCTGGAGAAGAAGGGGCTGCTGGACCGGGTGCACAACCGCAGCCGCTCGATCGACGTGCTGCCGCCGGGAACGCGGACCCGCACGAGCGACAGGCTGCCGCTGGTCGGCCGCATTGCCGCCGGGCAGCCGGTCGAGGCCGCGGAGACGGCAGAGAGTATCTCGCTGCACGACGTGGTGGGCAACCGCGACGTGTTTGCGCTGGAGGTGCGGGGAGACTCGATGCGCGATGAGCACATCATCAGCGGCGATTATGTGCTGGTGGAGCGCACGCGGACGGCGCGGCAGGGTGAGATCGTGGTGGCGCTGGTGCATGGCGCCGAGACCACGCTGAAGCGCTTCTATTCCGAAGGCAACCAGATCCGGCTGCAGCCAGCCAACATTGAGATGGAGCCCATCTACGTGAAGGCTACCGATGTAATGATCCAGGGGCGCGTGTTGGGTGTCCTGCGCAAGTATCGCTGAGGGGCGGGCGGAAACACTCAGCGACTGTCTGGCTTGTTGGGGATAGTGCATTCCCGTCCCTGCGATCCGCCGCGGCGGATCGCAAGGGTGGGGCGCCCATCGGTCAAGTACTACAGCTGTATTTCGTTGAATTTCTGGAAAGCCCGCGAAGGTCCGGGCCTAAAGGCCACGATATTTGGCTATCTTTCAGGGGGTTAAAACCCCCTGCTCCCTCCGGAATTTCCGATCTACAACTGTAGTACTAGGCTGAGATACAAGCACAAAGCACCCGAGCAAACGAAAGGCCCGGCCGCTGAGCCGGGCCTTTCCTCATCTGCATGTGCGGCTAGTTGACGGAAGCGGCAGCGGGAACGAGCAGGCGCTGCACCTTCTCTTCGATCACGTCCTGCGGCACATAGCCCACAATCTGGTCGACAACCTTGCCGCCCTTGAAGAACAAGAGCGCGGGGATGCCGCGAATGCCGTAGCGGGATGGCGTGGCGGCATTCTGGTCGACGTTGACCTTGGTGACCTTCAGTTGGCCGGCATACTTTGTGGCCAGCGCATCCACCGTGGGCGCAATGGCCTTGCACGGACCGCACCAGACGGCCCAGAAATCCACCAGCACAGGCTGCCCGCTCTGGAGCACCTCCTGGTCGAATGTAGCGTCGCTTACTTCCAAGACTCCCAACCCTGCCATAATCCTCCTCGCGGCAACAACCCCAACTATAGATCAGTGTACCGGGAGCCGTGCTTCTATGGGATGCAGGATGGATGGGGAAAGTCGCAAAGTGCACCTGAGGGGTGACGGGGCGGGTTGCGTCTAGCGAACAGAGAAAAAGCCCTCCCATCCCGCCGGCCAGACTCTCGAGGAGTCGCCCAGAATAGAGAAGCGCCCGGATCCCATCAGGACCACGGGCGCTAGAGCAGCCCTCCCCCAGAACTGCCCACGGTGCGAATTTATGGGTTTCATAGGCGAATAGCAAGCAATCTTAGGTAACGGTGCAAGGTAATCACAAACAGGTGATTAGCCAGTTAGATAACGTGAGCCTGAAAGATTTACAGAATGATAACCCACTCATCCAGTTCTTTTTGCGACGTGCCGTCTCGTGAGAATCGATCGGTGGCTGCGCGGGAGAGCGAAGATCAGCCGGGCTGGCCGGCGGATACGCTGGCTCCCTCGGAGATGAAGCGGCAAACGGCCAGCTCCGGCGCAGGCAGGCCGGCGACCGCGGCGCGGATGGCCCCAGAAGCCTCGGCCACGGCAGTTTCGCTCTCCACGATGACCAACACGGCCGGCCCGGCACCGCTGAGCGCCACACCGAGAATGGCGTGAATGCCGGCGAGCGGCAGCAGTCGGGGCAGCAGGGCGCAGATGGGGGCGCGGTAGGGCTGGTGAATGCGGTCGGCCATGGCGATGCGCAGCAGGTCGCCGCGTCCCTGGGCAAAGGCCAGCCCCAGCAGCGAGGCGCTCTGGATGTTGGCCACGGCGTCAGCGCGCGTGTAGGAGTCGGGCAGCACGGCGCGGGCGCTGCTGGTGGCCAGCGACTCGGGCGGCATGACCACGATGGACCGCCACGCGGCCGGCGGAACGACCCGCGCCGCGTGCACTTTCCTGTCTTCAGCCGCCGCAACCACAAACCCGCCCAGCCAGCAGGCGACGGCGTTGTCCGGATGGCCTTCCAGGGCGCAGGCCTCTTCGAGGATCTGCTCTGAGGTCCAGCGGAGGCCGCCGAAGTGGTTGGCGAGGGCAATGGCAGCCAGCCTTCCCGCAGCCGACGAGCCGCAGCCCATGCCCAGCGGAATGCCGTTAGCCATACTGATTTTGAGCGGCGTGACGGCTCGCCTGTTCACCGTGAGCAGGCTCTTGTAAATCTCGATAAGCAGGTTGTCTTCGAGACGGGCGCAGCGGGCGGCATCGCGGCCCGTGGCAGCGATTGAAAACCCGGCAGCCGGCTCGGCTTCGATTTCGAGATAGAAGTCGAGCGCAACAGCGGCGGCGTCAAAACCGGAGCCGAGATTGGCGGAGGTTGCGGGCAGGCGCAGGCGAAGGGGCGCTGCGCTTGCTGAAGAGGTCGGGCTCATCCGGCGCTGCCCTTGACTGCGGCCAGCACCGCTTCCGGCGTGGCGTCGACGACTTGCGCATTGCGGCGCAGGCTGTCGATTTTGTCTTCAAGGCCTGCTTTCTCCTCGTCCTTGAGCAGCGTTCCGCGATGGAAGTCGATGGTGTAGTCGGCGTCCTTGAGGGTGTGGCCAGTGAGCAGCAGCACCACCGTCTCGCCGCCGCGCACGTTGCCCTGCGCGCGCAGCTTTTTCAGGCCGGCCAGGGTGACGGCGGAGGCCGGCTCGCAGCCCAGTCCCTCTGCGCCCAGCTCGGCCTTGGCGATGGCGATCTCCGCTTCGGTTACGTCGAGGCACCAGCCGCCGGTCTCCTGGATGGCCCGCGCGGCCTTGCGCCAGGATGCCGGATTGCCGATGCGGATGGCGGTGGCGCGGGTGTGCGCCTCCACCGGCTCGAACGCGCCCGGCTCAAGCGCACCCGGATCGAGCGTGGCCCCGTTGCTCTTAGCCAGGTAGCGCACCAGGGGATTGGCGCCCTCGGCCTGGATGACGGAGATGCGCGGAAGACGGCCGACCAGGCCCAGCTCGCGCATTTCGCGGAAGCCCTTGGCCAGGGCCGCGCTGTTGGCCAGATTGCCGCCGGGAACGATCAGGTGGTCGGGCACGTTCCAGTCGAAGGCTTCGGCGATCTCGAAGGCTGGGGTCTTCTGGCCCTCCAGCCGATAGGGATTGACCGAGTTGAGCAGGTAGATGTGGGCTTCCTTGACCACTTGCGTAAGCACGCGGACGCAGCCGTCGAAATCGGTCTTGACCTGGCAGGTGACGGCGCCGTAGTCCATGGCCTGGGCGAGCTTGCCCCAGGCGATTTTGCCCTCGGGAATGACCACCAGGCTGCGCAGGCCGGCGCGCGCGGCATAGGCGGCCATGGCGGCGGACGTGTTGCCGGTGGAGGCACAGGCTACCCAGGTAAAGCCGCGCTCCTTGGCCACGCTCAGGGCGGTGGTCATGCCGGTATCTTTAAACGAGCCAGTCGGGTTCATGCCCTGGTGCTTGGCGAAGAGCTGGTCGATGCCGAGAGCCTTCGACGCGCGCGGCAGATGATAGAGCGGCGTATTGCCCTCGCGCAGGGTGACGGCGTTGCCGAAGTTCTCCAGAATTGGCAGCAGCTCGCGGAAGCGCCACACGCCGGAGTGGTCGAGCGCTTCAGAGGAGCAGCGGCGCTCGCGCCACAGCCACTTGAGCGCGCCGGCGTTGGGGCGGTCGTTGCCCTGGCGAAGGCCCCAGCCCGGATACTCGACTTCAAACAGGTCACCGCAGGCCGAGCAGCGGAAGTCCGGGCGCGCCTCTGTGCCCACCGAGCGTGTCCCGCATCCAAAACAGCGGAGTTGATGCAAGTTGTCGTTCATGCCTGGTGTTAGCTTACTAGCATGAGCGGATTTCTGCTGGATTGCGGCGGATCGAAACGAGCGATGCGCGGGAGCATGCAGAGGAGATTGGCCGCGCTGCTGATGGGATTGGTGTGGGCGGCCGGCTTGAGCGCGCAGTCGCCGCTGCGCGTGGCCGCGGCTGCCGACCTGGAGCCCGTGCTGCCGCCGATCCTGGCCGAGTTCGAGCATGAGACGGGGATTCACGCTGAAGCCACCTTCCAGGCCTCGGCTGTGCTGACAACGCAGATCGAGAACGGCGCGCCCTTTGACTTGTTTCTTTCCGCAGACGTGGGCTATCCCAAGCGGCTGATCGATGCCGGCCTGGCGGATGCCGCAGGAACAGCCAACTCCTCAACGCCCGTAGTGTATGCGCGCGGAACGCTGGTGCTGTGGGCGCGCAAGGACTCGGCGCTGCCGGCGCCTTCTCTGGAACTGCTGCGCAATCCAGCGCTCAGGCGCCTGGCAGTCGCCAACCCCGACCGCGCACCGTATGGCCGGGCCGCAGTTGCCGCGCTCGCCAGGCTGAAGCTCTACGACGCGCTGAAATCGAAATTGGTCACGGCGGAGAATATTGCGCAGACGGCCCAGTTTGCGGATTCAGGCAACGCAGATGCGGGGCTCATCTCGCTCACCTCGGCGCTCACGCTGCGCCTCTCGACGAATGGCCGGTATTTTGTGATCCCGCGCGAACTGTATCCGCCCATCGAGCAGGGCGCGACGATTGTGAGCAAGACCACGCAGCGGGCCCAGGCGCATAAGCTGCTCGACTACCTGCTCTCCGCTCCGGTGCAGGCGCAGCTTGCCAGGAGCGGGCTGACTCCCGTTCACTGAGGGAGCAGAGCCGACCGCGAGACTCCGTGCCCCATCCTTTTCGTGTCCTTCGCGAAAAGGGTGGGAAACCACGAACCCCATTGCAACCCGTTACTCTAAAACTATGGACTGGCAAGCACTCGCCCTCACTCTCAAGCTGGCCGCGGTCACGACGGCGATTCTGCTGGCTGTGGCCGTACCTCTGGCTGCGTGGCTGGTGCTGGGGCGCGGGCGCTGGCTGGCGGCGGTTGAAGCTCTGGCGGCGCTGCCGCTGGTGCTGCCGCCCACGGTGCTGGGATTCTTTCTGCTGGTGCTGCTGGGACCGCGCACGGCCTTTGGGCGGGGCATTACGGCGCTGCTTGGCCATCCCCTGGCGTTTTCGTTTTCGGGGCTGGTAGTGGGCTCGGTGATCTACAGCCTGCCCTTCGCCGTGCAGCCGCTGGTGGCTGGATTTGCAGCGGTCGACTCGACTCTTGTGGACGCGGCGCGGCTGCTGGGCGCGGGGCCAGTGCGGCTGGCGCGCACGCTGCTGCTGCCGCTGGCGCGGCGCTCGCTGGTGGCTGCGGCAGTGCTCAGCTTTCTGCACACCATGGGCGAGTTTGGCGTGGTGCTCATGCTGGGCGGGGACATACCAGGCGCCACGCGCACGCTTTCTATCGTTCTCTATAACCAGGTGGAGAACTTTGATTACGCCGCCGCCAATCGCACCGCGGGCATCCTGCTGGCGTTGAGTGCGGTTGCGCTGGCTGCCATCTACCTGGGCGGCCGCGCGCCCTCTGCCAACCGATCCGGAGGCAGCCGTGCTTGACCTTTCTGTGGACGCGCGCCGGGGCAGTTTTCACTTGCAGGTCGAGTGCCGCTTTGCATCGGAATGGACCGTCATCTTCGGCCCCTCGGGCGCGGGCAAGTCCACGCTGCTGCGGCTGCTGGCCGGCCTGGATTCATCCTCGCGGAGAGGCCCGGACCGGGTCCGCATTTTGCTGGACAACCAACTCCTCACCGATTCCGAAAGCAACCTTGCGATCAAGCCCGGCCCACGAGCTTGGGAACGCAAGACTGCGTTTGTGACGCAGCAGGCTGCGCTCTTCCCTCACCTCAGCGTGGCCGCCAACGTGGGCTACGGCCTGTCTCATCTTGGAGAGACAGAGCGTAAGCCAGCCATTGAGGCCGCGCTGGAACTGGTTGGTGCTTCCAGCATGATCGACCGCCGGCCGCGCGATCTCTCCGGCGGCGAACGACAGCGCGTGGCGCTGGCCCGTGCGCTGGCGCCGCAACCGCGGCTGCTGTTGCTGGACGAACCCTTCTCCGCACTGGATGGCGCAGCCAGCGATGCGTTGCTGATCCGGTTGAAGGATTGGGCTGCCGTAAACAAGGCCCAGACGGTGATGGCCACACACGACGCCGCCGATGCGCTGGCCATGGGCGCGGAGGTCGCGCTGCTCGACGAAGGCCGCCTGTCTGCGCTGGGACCGGCTGCCGGGGTGTTGGCGGCCGAACGACAGAGACTGGCTTGGCGCCTCGGCTCGAGCTAGAAACCAACCATGACCGGCTCCATTTCCAGATGAATGCCGAAGCGTTCGCCAACCTTATCGCGAATCGCGGCTGCGAGCGCCACAATCTCTGCCGCGTTGGCGCCGCCGCGATTGACAACCGCAAGAGTATGCCGCGAGGACACCCCGGCAGCGCCCAACGCGTAGCCCTTGGCGAAGCCAGCCTGCTCGATGAGCCACGCTGCCGGAATCTTCACTCGGCCGGCGTTCTCTGCTCCAGGCCCGGCGGGGAAGCGCGGCGGCTCTTTCGCGCTGCGCGCGGCAATCTGCCGGAAGACCTCTTCGCTGACGACAGGATTCTTGAAGAAGCTGCCGGCGCTGCGGCAATCGGGGTCACCGTCGACCAGCAGCATGCCCTTGGCCTGCCGAACGCGGCGCACGGCGGCGGCTACCTTGGCCAGCGTAGGCTGGCTGCCGTGCCGCGTGCTTTGCGCGAGAGCCCGCTGCAGGTCCGCGTAGCGCAGCGTGGGCGCGCCGCCCGGCCTCAGGTCGTAGTCCACGCGGGTGACGATGTAGCGGCCGCGATCGGTCGAGTTGAAGCGGCTGCGGCGGTAGGCGAAGGCGCATTCGGCGTTTGTGAACTCACGATATACGCGCTCGTCGAGATCGAAGGCCCGCACCATCGCAATCGTCGAGGCCACCTCCTGCCCGTATGCGCCCACGTTCTGCACCGGCGTGCCGCCCACGGTGCCGGGGATTCCGGCCAGGCACTCTAAACCCGCGCAGTCGTCTTCCACGGTCCGCTGCACCGCGTGGTCCCAGTCTTCGCCGGCGGCCATGCGATAGATCCGTTGCGCGGCTCCGCCGTCGCCATCCAGCTCAACGCCGCGCAGCGCAACGCGCAGCACCAGCCCGTCGAAGCCAGAGTCGGCGACAAGTAGATTGCTGCCGCCGCCCAGGACGAACAGGGCCACGCCGCGCTCGCGGGCCCAGGCCGTGGCCGCGACGATCTCGTCTTCGCTGGCCGCTTCCGCGAACCAGCGAGCGGGACCGCCGATGCCAAAGGTCGTGAAAGGCGCCAGCGGCTTGTTCTCTTCCATGCGCATCGCCTCAAATCTACACTACGGCCGCGCATTGTAAGGGTGCCGCACGGTCTTTCACGTTAGAATGGATGTGAGGCAACTCACAGCCCCGGAGGCACACATGTACCCAGAACTGATGGTCATTCCCATGCGCGAAGAGCTGACCCGCGCCGGCATCAAGGAAACCCGCACCGCCGAGGATGTGGACGCGGCGCTCGCCGAGCCCGGCACCACGCTGCTGGTGGTCAACTCCATCTGCGGCTGCGCGGCCGGCAAAATGCGTCCCGGCGTGCGCCTGGCGCTCACCGGCGCCACCAACCAGCCTGACCACAAGATCACCGTCTTTGCCGGCCAGGACCGCGAAGCCACCGAGCGCGCCCGAGGCTACTTTGAAGGCCATCCGCCGACATCGCCCGCCATCGCCATCCTGCGCGACGGCAAGCTGGTCTACCTGATGCAGCGCTACGTGATTGAGCAGGCCACGGCGCAGCAGATCGCCGGGGAACTGGTGCGCGCGTTCGACGAGTTCTGCGCCAAGACTACTGCGTAGGCCAGACACACTACCGCGTAGGCCGGACTTTCAGACCTTGCGGATGGGGCCTGGGTATTTGGCTATCACCGGGTCGGCGGTAAGAAGCGTGATCCCTTCGACCAGCGCCTGCGCAATCAGGAGGCGGTCGAAGGGATCTTTGTGTATAGGTAGGAGACTGCCGGCTGCAACGGCATGTTTTCCAAGCACGGACAGTTCAGCATAGCCATTCTCCAGCAGACCCTCCCAGACCGTACCGGGACGAGCATGGAAGCTCTCCAGCCCTTTGGCGTGCTTGATTGAGATCTCCCAGATACTTGCGACACTGAAGAGAAGTTCATTCTCGGAATCCGCAATCAGGCTCGACGCCAGCGCAGGAAGACGGGGAGAATCCTCACTAGCCCACAACAAGAGGTGAGTATCGAGAAGAAGTTTCATTCTTCACCGCTGAACTTCTTCTCTTCACCGCTGAACATCTTCTCAATCTCATCGGCCATCATCGTGTCAAAGTCATCCGGAACCTTGATCTGCCCCTTTAGGAAGCCCAATCGACGCTGAGGCTTATGTGCCAATGCTACGAGCCGGGTAACCTGCACCATCGGCTTGCCGGCCTTGGCGATGATGAACGAATCGCCCTGAACAGCCTCCTCTACCAGCCGTGAGAGATGAGTCTTGGCCTGGTGAATGTTGATGGTCCGCATGACGCCTCCCGGGTAAACTAAGTCCACTTAGTTTAGTTCACATTGGAAGCCGATTGCAAGGAGGGAAATCCCAACAGACGCAGAACGGCCTCCCCAACCGGGAGGCCATGCTGTGCCCTCTTGCTTCTGTTGGTGCGCCAGTTCCCTACTTCGTTCCGGCCGGCAGCTTCTGCACCTTGCTGTGGCTGGCGGAGTATCCGAAGTAGATGACTAGCCCGAACAGCAGCCAGCCGATCATGACTTCCCAGGTGATCTTGGGCAGCCGGGTCATGAGGTAGAAGGCCGAGATGATTCCCAGGATCGGGACAGCCGGAACCAGTGGCGTTTTGAAGGGCCGATGCAGGTCAGGATGCCGCACCCGCAGCACCCAAACGCCCGCGCAGACGATGGTGAAGGCCAGCAGGGTGCCGATGTTGACCAGCTTGGAGAGCTGATCGATGGGCAGGAAGCCGGGCATGATGGCCACAATGGCGCCGACTGTGATGGTTGAGATCCAGGGGGTGCGGAACTTGGGATGGATGGCCGAGGCCCACTTGGGCAGCAGGCCGTCTTTGGACATGGAGAAGAAGACGCGCGACTGGCCCAGAAGCATGACCAGCATGACCGTTCCCAGGCCGAAGACCGCGCCGATATTCACCAGCAGCTCGCCCCAGCCGATGCCGGTTACCTTGATGCCCAGCGCCACCGGAGCGGCCACGTTGAGCTCCTTGTAGTTTTTGAGGCCGGTGAGGATGGTGGAGACGATGATATAGAGCACGGTGCAGACGGCCAGCGAGCCGAGAATGCCAATGGGCATGTCTTTCTGCGGGTTCTTTGCCTCCTGGGCCGCGGTGGATACGGCGTCGAATCCGATGTAGGCGAAGAAGACCGAGGCCGCGCCGAGCGCGATGCCGTTCAAGCCAAAGTGCCCGTGGCCGTCTGACGGGGGAATGAAGGGATGCCAGTTGTGCATGGCCAGCGAGGGATGCAGGATGAGGAAGTAGCCGCCCAGCACGATGAAGATGCCGACCACGGTGAGCTTGACGATCACGATGACTGTGTTGAGGTCGGCCGACTCCTTGATGCCGATGACCAGAACCGTGGTGATGACCACGATGGCCAGAATTGCCACCAGGTTGAAGACCCCGGTGGCGTGCTGCAGGCCGGTGGCTGCGATGCCCATGGGGAGCGAGGTGACGGGCATCCACTGGTCCTGATAAAAGACCAGATCGGTGCCAGGGGTCGCGGTGAGCTGGGGCGGAATGTGGATGCCCATCTGCGCCAGCAGGCTGTTGAAGTAGCCTGACCAGCCCGAGGCCACGGTAGCCGCGCCAAAGCCGTATTCCAGGCCCAGGTCCCAGCCGATGATCCACGCCACCAGTTCGCCCAGCGTGGCGTAGCCGTAGGTATAGGCCGAGCCAGCGATGGGAATGATGGAGGCGAACTCGGCGTAGCAGAGGCCGGCGAAGGCGCAGGTGATGCCGGCCAGAACAAAGCTGAGCGAAACCGCCGGGCCGGCGGCAGTGGCCGCGGCCGTGCCGGTGAGCACAAAGATGCCGGCGCCGATGATGGCACCAATGCCCAGCGTGATCAGATTCAGCGCGCCCAGCGAGCGCTTGAGCGTATGCTCGCCCGTTTCACTCGCCTCTTGCGACAGCAGCGACATGGGTTTGACACGAAACAGATTAGGCATGAATGAGGAACTCCCTCCTCAATAGTTGGTTTCAGTTGGAATTGGACTCATGTTGCGCTTGATTTGCCGACTGTCGCGACCAGAAGAGATAAACGGGAATGCCGAGCAGGACCAAAACCAGGCCAGGCCACGTGTACTGAGGCTTGTATCGCAATAATACGATACAAATCCAGGAGGCCAGAACGATATAGAGGGCGGGCAGGAAGGGATAGCCGAGGGCTTTGTAGGGCCGGGGCGCGTCCGGCTGCTTGAAGCGCAGCACAAACAGCCCGGCAATGGTGAGCATGTAGAACAAGAGCGCGGCAAAGATGATGTAGTCCAGCAGCTGCCCGTAGGAGCCGGACAGACAGAGGAACGTGGCCCACACGGCCTGGATCAGCAGCCCCGCGGCCGGCGTCTTGTAGCGCGGATGCAGCTTGCCCACCGACTTGAAGAACAGCCCGTCGCGGCTCATGGCGTAGTAGACGCGGGCGCCGGCCAGGGTGAGGCCGTTGGCGCAACCAAAGGTGGAGATCAGAATGGCGCCGGCCATGAGCCACGCGCCTGCGGAGTGAAACGTCTGCTCCAGGGCCGCCGTTCCCACGCGATCTTCCGCCGCATATTGAATTCCCCGCGCCAGCACCGTGGTTCCATTCGGGTCGCCGTGCAGGGGCAGAACCAGCAGATAGCCGAACGTGGCCAGGATATACACGCCGGAGACAAACCCGGTGCCCAGCACCAGCGAGAGAGGGATATTGCGCTTGGGATTTTTGACCTCGCCGGCGGTGAAGGTGATGTTGTTCCAGGCGTCGGATGAAAACAGCGAACCCACCTGCACCGCGGCCACGATGATAGCCAGATTCACGAGGACGATCGGCCCGCCGACGCCCACCTGCACCGGGTGCAGCGTGCCCCAGCCGGCGTTGTGCCAGAACTGGCTCCAGCCGGCGCCGAAGTTGGCCTGCCAGGCGGTTGCGTTGCGGCCCACGGTAAACGTGAGCAGCACCAGAGCGGCGAGAGAAAGCGCCTTGGCCGAGGTAAACACGTTCTGGATCATCGCGCCCAGCTCAACGCCGAAGAGATTCACGACCGCCAGAAAGCAGAGCACGATAATGCCGGTGAGGTTGGCGGTGTTGAGGCCGATCTCCATGTTGCCCACCACCATGGGGCCGATCCGCAGCGCGGGCACATGAGCAATGTGCAGCAGCCAGTGAGTGGTTGAGATGGTGGGAAAGAAGACTCCGAGAAACTTGCCGAAGGCCACGCAGACGGCAGCGATGGTGCCCGTCTGGATGACGAGAAACAGCGTCCAGCCGTAAAGGAACCCCCACAGCGGGCCCAGCGCCTCGCGCAGATAGACGTACTGGCCGCCGGCTTTGGGCATCATCGCGGCCAGTTCGCCGTAGCTGAGCGCGCCGATCATGGTGAGCACGGCGGTCACCACCCATGCGCCCAGATAGAGCGCCGGCGAATCGGTGCCGCGGGCAATGTCGGCTTCCACAATAAAGATGCCCGAGCCGATCATGGAGCCGATGACGAGCGCGGTCGAAGAAAAGAGGCCGAGGCTCCGTACCATGCCGGAGCCGGCCGGCTGCGTCACGGGCGCGGCACTCTGGGAGTCAGGATGAGAAGCTATGTCTGGAATCGTCACTTAAAGAAGTTGTAGCGGATTTCAGCGCTGCTGTCTCCAGTTTTCTTCAGCGGCAAGGGTTGGCCGCCAGCGGTTCTAACTGGACCTCGCCATCGCCATCCCATGAGCAGCCCATCGATCCGCTCCCGTAGGGAGCCATCGAAAATAGCCCAGGGCAAGTCCGCCGCGGCGGACGCAGCCCTGGGTTCGCAGCAATAGGAGGAGAATCCAGCCCGTCGGGGCGGGGCGAATGCGCTCGCGATGGGATTGATGAGTCCAGCGACGGTGCAGGGCTTCACACCGCCGCTACGGGGCGGGAAGATCTGTTTGGGTCGCGTTCCCCGGATTGCGTCCGCCGCGGCGGACTTCATCCGGGGCTATTTTCCTGCCCTCCCTACGGGAGGAACTGCGCTGCATGCCCTGCTGTTTCCTCCATTTAGAACTGCTGATTTGCTGCGATTTCAATCAGTTCTTCGTAGCCGCGCCCTCGACCGCGCAGGTGCGCAGATCGCGGCAAAGCTCGTCGATGCGGGCACGGTCCGCATCCCAGGCGAACATGAACCGCGCTGCGCCGCCGATGAAGGTGTAGAAGCGCCAGCCGCGGTCGCGGAGAGCTTCGAGAATGGGCTCCGGGGCCTGGAGAAAAGCCGCGTTGGCTTCCACCGGCCCGGCCAGCGCGACGCCGGGAATGCCGGCAATCTGCTGGGCGAAGTACTGCGCAGATTGATTTGCATGCTCGGCGTTGCGCAGCCAGGCGCCGCTGTCGAGCAAGCCCACCCACGGCGCGGCCAGGAAGCGCATCTTCGAGGCCAGTTGCCCGGCCTGCTTGCAGCGGTAGTCGAAGTCGGCGGCCAGCTTGCGGTCAAAGAACAGAACCGCCTCGCCCACGGCCATGCCGTTTTTGGTGCCGCCAAAGCAGAGCACGTCCACGCCCGCCTTCCAGCTCAGCTCGGCCGGGGAGCAGCCCAGGCTGGCCGCGGCGTTAGCAAAGCGCGCGCCGTCCATGTGCAGATAAAGCCCATGTTCCTTGCAGGCGGCGGAAATGGCTCCGAGCTCGGCGAGCGTGTAGACGCGGCCCATCTCGGTGGCCTGGGTCACGGTGACGACGCGCGGCTTGGGATAGTGAATGTCCTGGCGCTTGGTGGCCAGTTCGCGGATGGAGTCGGGGGTGAGCTTGCCCTCGGCGCTGTGCGCCACCAGGAGCTTGGAGCCGTTTGAAAAGAACTCCGGCGCCCCGCACTCGTCCGTCTCGACGTGGGCCGTGTCGCAGCAGATCACGCCATGGTAGGACTGGCAGAGCGAGGCCAGCGCCAGCGAGTTGGCCGCCGTGCCGTTGAAGACGAAGAAGACTTCGCAGTCGGCCTCGAACAGCTTGCGAAACGCGTCGGAGGCGCGGCCCGTCCATGGATCGTCGCCGTAAGAGGTCACGTGGCCCGTGTTGGCCTCGGCCATTGAACTCCATGCCTCGGGACAGATGCCCGCGTAGTTGTCGCTGGCAAACTGCTGTGCCAGTTCCCTGTCCTGCTCTGCTTTCACCGTGTTTTCCTTTCCCGTGGAGCTGCGGCGTGCAACGGCTGCGAGCGCAGCACGCCGAGTCCCAGTCTTTATTTCACCACGCCGCGCCGCGGGGTTGCGGTGACAATCCCGCATGCCGGGCAGAACCGCACTGAAGCGCATGTTCCGCGGCAAATGAAAGGCCGTCTTTCCCGCTGAGTTCTCGGGGAAAGACGGCCTGACAGGAGCACGACAGAATAGGCCTGAGGCAGCGCGAGAGAACTACTTTTCGTCAGCCGATGGACCGTACGTACCTGGGATTTTGGCGTCGAGCAGGCGCAGGTAAACGCCAAGCTGGGCGCGGTGGTGAACCATGTGGTTCATCACGGTCTCTCGCCAGACCTGATAGCGGGGCTGATCAATATAGGCCGTTCCACCGAAGATGAACTGCCAGTGCTGGTCCCACTTCTCGGCCGAGGTAGCGGCCAGGGCAGCTTTCGTGGCCGTCAGGCCCTTGTCGAATTTTTCCAGCAACTCGGCGGTGCTGGCCGGGTTCTTCTGCTCCCACTTGTGGTCGGCGGCGAACTCTACCTTGTCTTTGGTCAGGGTCATCAGGCCCCAATCCCCGGTCATATCCGCCACATGGCCGGCCAAAGTCCCCAGGCTCATCGACTTGGGGTGCGGTTTCCAGGTCCAGTCAGCGCCTTCGGGGATGGCTTCCAGCATCTTGCGGGTCTTGGCCGCCTCGTGATCCAGCTCAGTCTCCAACTCTTTTTGCATGTTCATTCAAGCAACCTCCTCCGTTGCGGAATAAGAATACCGCAAGAATCGATGAAAAGGCGAATAAAATACGAATTAATTTAGGAAAGTTTTAATGGTTGCATCAACCCTGATCTCTAATCTTGAGTCAATGTGATGCTAGAATGTGATACATGAAAACCGTCTCGGTCCGCGACCTTCGTTATGACTTCCCCAAGGTGGAGGCGCTGCTGCGTGCCGGGGAGGAGATTCGCGTGACCAAAAGAAATCGCGTGATCGCGCGGCTGACCCCGGAGACGTCAGCGAGACCTCCGCTGCCCGATTATCTCGGGCAAATGCAGGAAATCTTCGGCGACAGAGTTTTGGAAGTGTCGGGCGCACAGCTGATCTCAGAAGATCGGGATGAAAGATTTTGATCTACCTGGACGCCAGCGTCGTTTTTTCTCTCTATTGTCCCGATCGGAATTCAGCATTAGCAGTGTCTTTGATTGCCACCGGCCATGGTCCCTACATCCTCACTTCACTCTGTGAGTTCGAAGCAGTGAACGCCTTCAGCCTCCGGGTCTTCCGAAAAGAGATCGGCGAGCAGCAGGCAAATCAGGCTCGACAGAAGCTCGACGCCAACATTGACTCCGGCGCTTACCTGGTGCGGCCCCTGCCCGAGGGTGCTTTCGCCCGCGCCAAGGCGCTGTCGAAAAAGATCACGCCCTCGGTCGGCGTGCGCGCAGCCGACCTGTTGCACATAGCCGCCGCGCTGGAGTTGGGCGCAAGCGCTCTTTACACCTTCGACCAGAAACAGCGCCAGGCCGCACAGGCCGTGGGCATGGCCGTGAACCCGTTGCCCACGCCTTAGAGCTGCGCGCCACGCGGTTGATCTTACTTTGGCAGCGCAAACGCTACATACGCCCCGCCCTGCGGGCGCTTCAGGTCGCGGTAGCCGCTGGCGGCGATCACCACATATTGCCTGCCGTCGACCATGTAGGTTGCAGGCGTCGCCACGCCGGAGAAGGGCAGTTCCCCTTCCCAGAGCAGGTTGCCGTTGCGGGTGTCAAAAGCGCGCAGCTTGTGGTCGAAGACTGTGGCGCCGATAAACAGGACCCCGCCAGCGGTGACGATCGGGCCGCCGTAGTTATCCGACCCGGTGTTCTTCATTCCCTTGGCCGCCAGCTCGGGAATCTCGCCCAGCGGAATCTTCCAGACGAACTTGCCGGTCTTCAGGTCGATGGCGTTCAGCGTGCCCCACGGCGGCTGGATGGCCGGGTAGCCATCGGGATCGATAAACTTGTGGTAGCCGGTGAAGATGTACTGCTTCTCGTCTCTGAAGTCGCCGAAGAGACGCCCGGAGGTTGTGCCGTCGGGCACGGCCAGGAAGCGCAGAAGGGCCTTCATGTCGTCGCCATCGAGATCGGGTGTGCCCGGCATCTGCCCTTTGCCGTTGTGGATCATGTCGATGATCTGCCCCCGGTTGAGCCGGTCGCCCACGCCAACCAGCATGGGAAACGATGAAGCGATTCCCTCGCGGTGATCTCCGTGGCAGATGGCGCAGCGGTCGGCGTAAACGGCCGCGCCGGCCTTGTCTTCCGGCTCCTTGGCAGTCGTCTGCGACGCGGCGACCGAACCCAGCTCCTTCCCTGCCCCTCCGCTATCACCGGTGCGCAGGTATTCGATCAGCGCGGAGAGCTTGGAGTCGTCGATGTTGGGAAACGACGGCATGCGGCCGTTGCCGTTTTTCACATTGCCGGTCACCTGCTGGACGGAAAGCCGGTCTAGAACGCCAACGAGCGAAGGGAACGTTGGCGGCTGGCCGGCTCGGTCCACGCCGTGGCACATGGCGCACTGGTTCTCGTAGACCTGTTGTCCCGTATTGCCGGCCTGCGAGGCCGGAGCCAGGCCGCTGGTGTAGGCCGCCTCCTGCGCGTTCACGTAGAGCACATCCGTGGCCGGGTCGATCGCCGGACCACCCCACTCCGCGCCGCCGTCGTAGCCGGGAAAAACCACCGTCGGTTTGTCCAGGCTGAAGGGAACAAACTGCCCGCCGCTGATGAACGTGCGGAACTGCTTGACCGCCCACGCATGCGCCTCGGGTGTGCGCGTGGTGAGCATGTCTTCGGTCAGCAGCTGGCGGGCAAAGGGCTCGGGCAGCTCCGGCTTGGGCTGCGTGGGCGATGTCACTTCGCCGGGAACAGTGCTGGCCGGATATGGCAGCTCGTGAATGGGAAAGAGCGGCTTGCCGGTGACGCGGTCAAATAAATACAGGTAGCCCTGCTTGGTGGTCTGGGCCAGGGCGTCAATCGTCTTGCCATCGCGCGTTACCGTGAACAGCGCCGGCGGGGAGGGAAAGTCGCGATCCCACACGTCATGATGCACGCCCTGGAAGTGCCAGAGCCGCTTGCCGGTGTTGGCGTCGAGCGCGAGCAGGGTGTTGGCGTAGAGATCGTTGCCCAGCCGGTCGCCGCCGTAAAAATCAAATACGGCCGAGCCGGTGGGCGCGTAGACAATGCCGCGCTTGGCGTCGAGCACCATGCCCGACCAGTTGTTGGCCGCTCCGGCGGTCTTCCAGGCCGCGGGCGGCCAGGTCTCGTAGCCGGGCTCACCGGGGTGCGGAATGGTGTGGAAGCTCCAGCGCAGCTTCCCGGTGTGCAGGTCGAAGGCGCGGATATCTCCCGGCGGCGCGGGATGCGTCTCTGGATTGCGGCCGCCGACGATGATCATGTCCTTGTAGATGACGCCAGGGGTGGTGAGCACAACGGACTGCTCTTCGTAGTTGCCGCGCAGTTCCTTGCGCAGGTCGATGCGGCCGCCTTCGCCAAAGCTCTCGATCGGCTTGCCGGTCTCGGGATCAAGGCAGTAGAGAAAGTTCATGATGCCGGCGTAGAGCCGCTTCTCTTTGCCGTCGGTCCAGTAGGTGAAACCGCGCGAGGGCTGCGTGCCTTCCGTGCCGGAGTCGAACTTCCACTTCAGCTTGCCGGTGGCGGCGTCGAGCGCCAGCACCTTCTCGCTGGGCGTAAAGGCAAAGAGCGTTTGCCCCACAATCAGAGGATTGGTCTCCAGGCCGCCCGTCTCGCCCGTGTCAAAGGTCCACGCCTTGGTCAACTGGTGCACGTTGGCGCGATTGATCTGGGTGAGCTTGGAGTAGTGGTCGCCGTCAATGCCGCCGTTGTAGGCTGTCCAGCCGGTTGTGCCTTGCGCGTGGGAAACTCCGCATACCAATGGCAGCACAAGAACTCCCGCCGCCAGACCTCGCTTGAACTGCATCATGCTTTCTTCCTTGCCGGCCGTGCTACGCCCCGTACTTGATGATGGTCATGAAGCCGTAATCCATGTGCAGTTGCTGATGGCAGTGCAGCAGCGTATCGCCGGGGTTGTCCGCGATGAAGTCAACCGCGACCGTATCGAGCGGCATCACGTTGATCACATCCTTGCGCAGGCCGCTGAGCTGCTTGTGTGCGATCTGGGTTACCTCAAACGTGTGGCGATGCAGATGGATGGGATGCTGGTCGCCGCTGCCGTTGCGCAGCAGCAG
>Ga0182030_10006416_pt1 | contig 24824 bp, 24 predicted proteins | sample 812S3MmetaG_FD_121299 | JGI IMG/M metagenome (GOLD analysis project Ga0182030, IMG submission 121299) | Permafrost microbial communities from Stordalen Mire, Sweden - 812S3M metaG (Illumina Assembly) | ecosystem: Environmental > Terrestrial > Soil > Wetlands > Permafrost | place: Sweden...
CTACGATAATAAAGAGATAGTGCATGAGCTATGAGGGAGCCCGGGTTATTTTATCCGAAAAATCCACTATTTAAAATTATATCTATCAAATTGAAAAGTCAGGTGATACACGCAAAATTTATAATTCCCTACTCATATAATATTTTAAAATATATTAAGATTCACAAAAATCAAAGGAACCCTTTCTTAAAGATTTAATAGCAGATATCAGTAGATAGTGTATGTCACGTGTTATTAATTAATACGGTCTACTGCGTAGGTTCGTCACCCGATATTACATACACATTGGTGTGTACATATACAGTACATAGTATTGTGTGGCTTACAAAAGCGCAAGTGATTCTAAGCACATGAATTAGATGGCGCATGCAAGGCGAAATACTCAGAGCTCCTAAGACCTCTACAAAGGCAATGCACCCACGTTTTTCATACCCCTGATATTTTACTTGTGACATTGGGTCTCTGAGGGATTGTGGCTTCTGACATATGTTAGTCGCTGAGAAGGGTTCTACTACAAAAACGAAACCCCTCAGAAAACAGAGGTCAAAACCTCAAGTGTCCGAGGCGTTTTGTTCGGTATCAGTCGACTTAGGTGCAGAGTTTATTGTACCAACGGAAAGAACCCAGCAAGTCGACCATCCCTGGCAAGACTCCGGTTGCGACGACCCTCATTGATAATGATTCAAACGCAGTCTTTGAGGACCTGCCGGAACAATCTCTCCACATCATTCTCAAACGGGACGGAAACTTGCAGAATAAACGTTGAATTGCAGGAGAATACTCAGCACCAATAAAAGAAGACAATCCATCCCTCGTCATATGCTTCGCTTAAGCAAGCATGCTAGACCGACCTAACCCCTCACAATAGTATTGGCCTCCCGCAAAACTAAATTGAAAAATCTTCTAATGTACAGCAACCTTCTCATCACTCTTATTCGGCTAATAAACGTTCACAGATATCAAAGCAGTTCGTAATATATCATTAAAATCCATAAATTGGTCACTTATCGACGGAAAGTATGAAATCATAAATGGACCGGACTAGCTCCCGCTTTTAAATACACAGAACTCGCTCGAACAACATGATATTATAGCACGAAGGGGTTAAGCAAGTGTGATAGTCTGCTTTTTAAGCTTCCCAGACAACAATTCATCCATAGCCTTACCATCCATAAGTCCATGCATGTAGCACTCACCAACAAGCCTGAAATAACCATCCTCCATCTCCCTAACCACAAACGGCGTGCTCGCACCAGGAAAAACACAAATAAGGTCACCGACTTGGGCTCTAGGTGGAGTAAGACCCATATAACCCTTCTCAGTAACTGTAAATCTCCGCGGAAAAGCCGCGCGCTGTAGACCTATGTTGTAGTAGTTGAACTGCTTCGGGTCGGGATATAGCTCACTCCAAAGCAGACCAGATGGCTCTGTACAAGTCGGGTTAATTTTCCAGGTTTGGCCCAAGGAGGATCCGATTGTGGTATGCACATGGACATTTAAGCCCATGTCACCAGCAGAGTCGTAGAGGCGTTCGTCACCTAGGAGGTCTCTTGCTGCATCGTCGAGTGTGGCGACATGTTCCATCATTCTAGATGTGGAATTTCCGCAGTCGAGATTGAAAAAATGTGTGATACCAAGGACTTTGAATTTCCCAGCAACTTCTAGTACGTCTCCGTCCGGGAATTGTAGAGATATGGAGAGGTCGTGCTCAAGAGGCTCCGTATCCTCCGGAGAAGTCTCATTCTCTCCAGGTTCGTGGAGATGTTCTTCCGGATTACTTGTCTGAAAGAGAACGTTGTAGCCTTTTTCACACTCAACATCTGCTTTCTTACCCGCCTTTGAGGGATCGGGATTGGAGTCTGCGATTAGTGTGCGCCAAAATGCTTCCTCAATTGCCCCCTTGGTCGAGCCATAAGGGGAGCTAGCCACAGCACAATGCTCATATGCCAACTCTTTCCACTGTCTCATCACAGGCACAGGATCATCGTCTGACCAATAATACTGCCACGGAATAGCAACCTGATTGTCATCCACCCGTTGAGATGCGAACTGTTCCTCGCAAATATTGATACGATCAACCACTATAGCCGTTAGACTCAATAAACACAAACCCGCTGCGTCGGTTTTGAACGAAGCTTTTGGCTTTGCGCTTCTTGAAGCATCAAACTGGCGAAAGTAAGGTTGTTGCATTATTAAGGACGTGAAACCTAGTCGTGGCCGCAGCCGCCCAGATGAGGTGTCCGACATGCCAGAAACCTCCGAACCCCACTCCAGTATCCATGAAGACCTGCCCGGCTTCTCCACGTATCCCCCGGAGCAATTCAAGAACTGAAGTCCCTGGAGCTTCGGTATCGACGTGCGAAACAATCGCAACTGTACCTCCGAAAGAGCCATGGAGTAATCAGGAGGATTCTCTCTACGATCTTCCTCTCCGGCGAGACTAAGCAATGCAAATACCCTATCCCGTAGATCGGTACATTGGCGCGTCTGAAACAATTCCACTAAATCTAGGAGAGAGGGTTTAGGCTCTTTCATAAGCCGGCTCTGAATCTGTAAAATTTCCAATAGGTTCTCAAGCCCCGTGCCGTGCTCGTGTTGTCTCGAGGAAGTGATTTGAATGACTTGTTTCAGCCGCTCGATGATTTCATCCAACTTGTCAAGAGAGGGCCATAAGACTGCTCTATCCCCACAAAGAAGGTGCGCCTTTGGAGCGAAGACAATCTCCTGAAGAACCCACATACGCTGCCACCACCCCCTCTGCATCAAATACAAGAGACCAAGGCGGGTCTTCCCTCTTGTATAATAAGCCGCGAAGAGAGGGATTTCGAAATCCTCATGGAATAGTACATCCAAAGCGTCCAATCCGCGATGAGAAAACGGCATGGGATCACCTAGCCACACCGTAACTCTGCTTGCGCGCTGGTAGATCTTCTGCATCAAGCCGATCTGGATGCTCTTCTCCTCCAGATCCGACTGGTTGACACAGATGGCATCGATCCACAGAACTCGATGTTCGCCTTGACGTAAGGGGAGGCGCAGAGCGCGGAGTGCTGTGTCAAGATTTCTGGTGATTCGAAGCTGACCAATGACTCGTTTTTGGGGATCTGGTATCTCGAAAGGTGCGGGAGAGGAAGCCCCAGGGACTTCAGGGACAGTAGATCCGAGAATGGTAATAGGCACGAGGTCATTTGGGTCACCCCATGTATACGAGAGCGCAATGTATTTCGGTGGGTAGTAGGGATGTTCCAAATACGCGTGCACGATATGGCCACGGATTTCGTCGTTATCTTCTCCTGGCAAGAGCATGAAGACTCTGATTTCATAGAGTTTTTGCTCCTGATAGTGTTGCACTCGTAAATCCCGATATGAAAACTGCGTAGTCGTGTTGTCTTCGAGAAGATGGTTAACCTTCTTGGTACCATCTGACCCCTCCGGCGTGGGATGCTTGTTGCGACGGAAGAATTTCAGGGGCGACCATGATGGTGCTTTTCCAGGCATGGCGTGAGCGAGAATGATTGATGGGGGTAATAGTGAGGGGCATTAGAAAGGGATGACGAGGAGGATAATGATGTTCAAATTCAGGATGACACCTGCCTAACGCTGCTATTTTTATACATAATCCATGCTCAGGTGAATCCGGGAAGGCACGTGACAGCTGCAACAACCTTGAACTATGAGTTGGTAGGAAATACGGGAGAGTTAGGGGGAATAAAGAATTAGGGACTTAGTAATTTAATATTACAAAGTGCTTGGGGAGCTGGCAGATTCAAAGACGTTAGGCTTACGCATTGATCTTTCCCCCCTTTTCTCTTCATAGGTAACAGAAACACAAAATAAATCAGAAGAATGGCAAAAATCATACTACTCAAAGTAAGGCAGCTGATAGAACACTAGGACTGACAATCGCAACCCGACTGAGGGAGAGAGATCATGGTGCAGACAACTATGCCGCCGACATTTGTGAAACACACGCCCATGCCATGTTACCATATTAGTTTGTTTTTATACGGGATAATTAAGCCCTATAGGTCTCCTCGTCTTCCTGAAAAACCCTCGCCTTCAAAATCCTCACTTCCTCCAAAGGTCTATCATCCGACCCCGTCTTCACTAACCCCATCCTCTTCACAATCCCCAACCCCTTCGTCACCCTTCCAAAAATAGTATGCTTCCCATCCAACCACGGCGTCGGCGCCAACGTAATAAAGAACTGACTCCCATTCGTATTCGGCCCGCTATTTGCCATACTCAAGATACCGGCCCCAGTATGTTTGAGCTCGGGTGAGATCTCGTCTTCGAATTTCTCGCCGTAGATGGATGTGCCGCCGCGGCCGGTACCGGTTGGATCACCGGTTTGGAGCATGAAGTTGGGAATTATGCGGTGGAAGAGGAGGTTGTTGTAGTAGCCACGCTCGGTGAGGGTGCGGAAATTTTCGCAGGTCTGGGGAGGGTTAGATTGATTAGGAAGGGGGATGGGTAGGACTGACTTTGGGGGCATGTTTATAGTAGAGCTCGACTGTTACTGTGCCCTGAGAATAGAGTCAGTACATATCGATCCATTAACTAACGGTTAAAGACATACCATCGTGGTATCTAACGCAACATTGGTCGCCATGGTGGTGACTCTGATCCTGCGAGCAGATACAGGAATTCGTGGGAGGGAATAAGACAATCTGTAGAATTTGGTTTTCACCGGGCGAGGTCCACGCGCAATCCTTGGATAGTAACGAGAAATCTCCAGTGGTTGCGGGACGATTCTAATTCTCACCATCTACCAGGTCAACATGAAAGTCCTATTTCGGTGGGAGAAGAGAGAGATTTCCTGAAATGTTGATGTTTTTTTTTTCTGCGGTTGTTCCTGACGAGGCTGATGCTACGCTAAAAATTTGTTGGCGCCTTGTCAAACGGTCTGGCCTTGCAGCAAATCTACAAACAACTCTCCTTCATAAATCAACCACCTTCTTTTCGACCTCTCATCACAATATGCATTTGTGATCTCCTCGACCTTATCTTGCTCTTCCAAGGAGACCAACTATCGTCAAGCACAGAAAGACAGAGAGAACATCTGGCCGCTTCCTCCAGACCAGGCTGACAATTCACGTGTCTGCTTTCAACCATGGAGGCTATTGTAGACACAATCATCAAGCCGGCTATCGGGCTCGTTGGTGATGTGTTCGTTGATTTATGGGCAAGATCCGTTGGCCCAGCTGCGATCATATGGGCCCAGAGAGCTTACATCCTATTATCATCACATCGCGAGATGATCCAGATGTACATTCATCTCATTCTTGCCGCCCTTTTCCCCATCTACATAGGTGCACATGCTGCTCTACGGCGACCAACTTCAGCTGCAACCCCAGAGAAATCGGAGGAGGAAGAGGCGGACGACGGCGGTATTGAGGAGCCAGCTATCGAAGGCCTCCAGCCATCAGATGCCATCATGTTCCCTGTCCTAGCAGGTATCACGTTAGGCGGTCTCTATCTCCTCATCAAATGGCTTGATGATCCTGCTCTTCTCAACAAAATCCTTGGATATTACTTCTCCCTCCTAGGAGTATTCGGAGTCGGTAAGCTCGCAGCAGATGCCATTGGTGTAGGAACGACATTCATTTTCCCCTCCGTCTGGTCGTCCAACATGAGAACATACTATGTGGAGCCTCTTCTCTCCCTCCAAGTAACTGGGGCAGCAAGGGGAACCCGCACGGTAAGGATCCGCGGGCGGCACCTCGGCAAGACAAACCCATTCCCAGGCTATCTATCCAGAGTCAAGTTCTCGGAAGCCAACACCAGACGGCTGTGGTCTTTACGCGCTCTTCTCAAAAATCACTGGATTTTCCGCGGCTACGTCCACAACATCTTCTCCGTCAAAAGCAGAGTTAAAGTCCAAGATGTCACGGGCTTCCTCATCGGTATCGTAGCGATCGCGCTCTATAATTCCTACGGCAAAGTATGGTGGCTCACCAATCTCATCGGATTCGGTTTCTGCTACGGGACTTTGCAAATCATGTCACCCACCACTTTCTGGACGGGTACCCTAGTTCTTTGCGGATTGTTCATCTACGACATCACGATGGTTTTCTACACGCCTCTGATGGTCACTGTGGCTACTACCCTTGATGTACCCATTAAGCTCGTTTTCCCGGGCCCGAAGAAAGGATCAATGTTAGGGTTGGGAGATGTAGTGTTACCCGGTATAATGATGGCGCTTGCGCTCCGCTATGATCTCTACCTGCACTACCTGCGCAAACAAACTACCTCACCCAAATCTCCCGGCAAAATCACAAAAGCAGAATACATCGATGCGAACGGCAGCTGGGGTGAGCGCTTTTGGACTTGGGGACGAAGAAATGTACACGATGACCAACTCGTGCACGGAGCTCGATTCAGCAAAGTGTATTTCAAGGCTAGTTTGGCGGGGTATATAGTTGGGTTAATCACGACATTGGTAGTACTCATTATCTTCGATCATGCGCAGCCTGCACTTCTTTATCTAGTTCCAGGGGTGTTGATCTCGTTGTGGGGTACAGCGTTCGTGAGAGGGGAAGTGAAGTTGATGTGGGAGTACACTGAAGATTCTGGTAACCCCGACGACAAGAAAGACGAGAAGAAGCCCGAAAAAATCGAGCACAATCCTGTTATCAAAGATGATGAAAAGGGTGGAGAACAGGCAGCTGCAAAATCCGAAAATCCCACAACCTCCCCCGACGCTCCAACCCCAGCACTCTCAGACACGAACTCAGAGTCCAGTTTTGGTAGCGGCTTTACAGAGGGTGACGATGGAGCCCATAATGATGGTATACCAGCTGCAAGCATGCCTACGGTTCGGAGAATCGTTGATACAGACGATCATTCGGAATCCGACAAGGAAGCTGATAAGGAAAAGGACAAAGATGATGAAAGTGGATGGGAGGACGTGAAGGAAGATCATTCACAGCATGTGTTCTTATTTTCTTTGTCAAGTCCGAAACGGGCGGCGAAGAAAGCAAGCCTTTTTAAGGGACAGATACGAGGAAGATAGATAGGCGGTTGGGAAGTGGGACTGGGGATTGGGATTGGGATTGCATCAGGTGTGCCGTTTGTGGAATATGGTTTGGGCATATGCATAGGAACATGATATTGGGTGCATGAGTGCATTTGGGATAGGATCATAGATCATAGACTCCACGGAGAATATTAAGTAGAGAAAGATTCTATGAACGCGTTTCATTCGTCTCATGCGAAAATCAACTCCTAGTCTATCATGCTCTCGCTCTGACTGTTATTGGATCTATACATCTAATCATGTCATCATCTCTCCGCATTATTCGTTTATGATCTCCCATTTTGCTTCATCGCGTTTCAAAATGCTACCCAACCCCAATCCTGTGATAAAATTACACCTCTCTAATTCCTCTCCCCTTCCGCACCATTCACAATTAGGTACCGAAAGCAGCAGCGGGATACACCCTCTTCTTCTTCCCTCCCCTACCACTCCCCCCATCTCCCAACCCACTCCTAGAACTACTCCTCGAGCTCGCAACACTCCCCACCGCACTCCCGGGTTTCAACCCACCCCCGTTTTTGAGAACGTCTTCTGGGAGATCATTCCACTCCCTATCCGGCCTGCGATCTTGGAAAGATTTCGTATGTTGGAGCGTATTACCCGGCCTTTCAACAGGAGTCGAAGGCGTAGGGGGCGCGTCATTGCTCCCCAGTCTCCCCTCACCACTGCCCACAACTAATGCTGGGGCTGCTTTTTGAGTAAAGCCACTCCCGCTCTGGAAATGGTCGGAGGTTTTCAGCCGTCTCCGCAAAATCCATGCACCGCCTGGACTAAGCCTTTTATAATAACCCGCAACCACCTCCCCTTCGCGCACAAAACCCCGCTTCTCATACCAGGACAAGGCTTCGCGGTTCTCTGTCCAGACATGTGCGTATATCTCTACTATTTTTGGGAGGTGGGAGGAGGTGGCGGATGTGATTAAGGAGTTTAAGCAGGAGGAGGCGAGCCCCAGAGAGCGGTAGGGCGACAGGAGCGTTAGGGATTGGATGTAGAGTGCGTATTCTCCCCCCCCCTGTCCCTCTCCACTCCCTTCTCCATTTCCCGCTTTTTGTGCTTGTATATTCCCGTTCTCTTTCTGCGCGTCTAGATCTCGAGTTTGCGGTAAAGGGTCTAGACGAGTTATGATCCCCCCTATAACTTTCGGTTCCGAAGAAGGGTCGCTCCACAATATGACTCGGGAGAAGTTCTGCGGGGTGGGAGAGGCAGCCGCGGTATAGAACGTATCGGGGTAGTTGATGGGTAGGAGGAGGGAGTTGATCCGTCTCAGAGGGGGGGTGTGAGCGGGTTGAATGGGAGAAATTGATGCGGACGGGTGAGGTGTTGGTTCTGTTTCCACGATTGAGGGGGACTGGGAATTTTGAGGTAGGAGGGAGGGATTTGAAGGGAGGTCGAGGGTCTGTTTAGGAGGTGGTGAGGAGATTGTAGATGTTGGTGTAGGAGGGGCCGAGTATTGAGGTGTTCGAGGTTGGAAGAAAGAGCGGATTGAGGGTTGGGTTTGGATGCGGGGCGTTGAGGTGCTGGGGAGATCCATTGTGTTTGTCATTGTGACTCAAGTCTTCAAGGAGGGGAACCAATTGATTCAACAGAAAAGAAATGAAGTTGTTTACAGAAATCCAAAGACGAGGCTGAATGGAATGGAATATCTGGCCATCTCACCCCCAAAATAAACGTTCCTACCTCGAATGACGAAGTGGGCACGCCAGCACTGACCGCTTTCCAGGGGCAGTTTAGTGCCCAAACCTTAATTTATAGCGGCCGGCAGTATTTTGCAACGTCAATGAGCTTGGTTTCAGCCCAAATGGTGTTTAGAATAGATTATTGATTCTCCTATTCACAGCTCAACGATCGCAATATCAAGATGAACAATGATGGTTGAAGCTCAATAGGAGTTTGATATAAAATGTTCTCTTACTTTCGGCACTTCTTGGAATCTGCGAATTGTTGCAACGGTTTGAGGATCATATAGGGATCAACCCTTTATTTTACGGATAACGAAGCCTGATATTCGGCGTCCCCCATTACACGATGTCTACCAACGAGAACTTCCCACAAACAGGTATCCTGATCCCGGATAATGAAGAGAAACCTGGAATCATGTCAGAACTTGTATTTGCCCCTTCCCGAAAATTACCTGGTGGTGATTATCAGCTAACAGGAGGCAGACACACGCCATACTCGACGACATCTTCTACAACATCATCCACGACATATGCCTCAAAACGCACCGGGAAGAAAAAATTGCCAAAGCATCCTCGGCTGCAATCATTGTCGAACAAAAAGCCGCAGACACAGACCCCAATTCCTCCGATTCTGGCTCAGTAAATGGGGCCTCTGCACCCCATCGTGTCGAAACCGCAGGCGCAATCTACAATAACGGGGAGGTTTATCTGAAAGGCAACCCACTGAAAACAACCACCGAGATACGATGTCCGAAATGTGGGCTTCCGAGACTACTACACCCGACTGATGGGAATGGGGCGAGAAAACCAGAGCCTGGGGTGGAATATTGCAAAAAGAGGCCGTTTATAGAGAAGGCATATCATGATATTTATGGGCAGACTTATGTCCCTGAAGGACCTGGAAGAGGGAAGAAGAAGAAGGATATGGTTAATCCGCTGAAAGTACAACAAGCTAAGGAAGGGACGCCAACTGGGAGTCAAGATTCGCCAAACGGCTCACCACCACCGAATGAAGGACCTGCAAAACCGATCGCGTTCCCGCATGCGAAATGCCATCATTGTAATACCTTCCTCCCTATCAAACGCATGAACAATCATATGGCGAAATGTATTGGTGGTGGAGGCCGCGACTCATCCCGCAATGCGTTATGGAAAATACAGAATGGGAATGGGGCGAGTCAAAATGGCAATACACCCCCGAGTTCGAGGAATGGGACGCCGGTTCCCGGGGGAAAGGAGAAGGGTGGGAGGACTAGTCCGAATAAGCGATCTCCGGGAGACGATTTCGAGAGCGATAGCCCAATTAAGAAGAAGAAAGTGCTGTTGAAGAAAACAGTTGCTGGGAAATTAAAGGCACCCAAAATGGCGAAGGCTGCTAGTCAACACTCCACTTCAAATCTCAGCTTCGAATCCAAAGTCCCGAACAGTGAAGACGAGGATGAGGACGAAGGGGAGGATGAGAGGGATGGGGAGTATGGGGCTACGATTGCGGTGGAGCCGAAGAAAAAACTTAAACTCGGTATCGGCATGGGGAACGCGAAGAAATTAAAGGATGGTGGCGCGGGGAAGAAGAAGTGGTTGCATGGGAAGGGTGGGGTGAAACCTAACCTACCGCCTATTGATACGGCGGAGGTGGCGAAGGGGACGGCGGAGAGTGAGTCGAGTCAGACTTTGAGCTCGCCGAACTGAAGAGCTCCAGCTTCGTTGTGTGGATGAGTGATGGTGCATGGGGAATGAAGTACGGGTGGGAGGTTTCAAAGGGGAAATAAGAGAGGGGGCGAGGGCAACAAGTGTAGGATGTGCGTGCATGGTTGGCGTTTGGTCTAGTCTATATCAGCTTTCCTGCCTGGCTGGATGGCTGACTGTATGACTGGCTGGGATGTGGGCATATAACACGGGCGTCAGTTATTTCGGGTTGCATATTAAATACAGATTTGATTCAATTATTTTTTAAATACTTTCCCAGGAGGGCCTTTTTGCATCATTTTGCCGTTTGCATATACAAATCAACCCATTGATACGATAGTTATGGTTCGTTTGTTGGTCGATCACATTTCAATTCGTTTAATGGACCCCCCCCCTTCCCTCTGCCTTCTCTTCAAAGACACAATATACTGTCATGTATAGACTATTCAGCGACTAATTGTAGGTACCAAACTCATGCGCAACCCTTCTCCCCTGGCCCATTACTTGCCCAATTATCGTCATATTCACCTACCTATCTTTCATAGGTATCTTCATTCCATCTTAGTTACATCCCACCACCTTGATCTCCCTCTCTCCTGCTACCTTATTTACAACTTCTCCCTTCATTCCTCTCCCATACAACACAATCTACTCTCTTATATCTTTCCTTTCGCTCATCTAGGGGTTCCAAATCTACCATCGCTATACATTCACAACTTCTCATTTTAAACTCAGCCCTATTCCTAAACCTTTCCTAGACTTACTGGTAACTGTTCGGGGACCTTCAAATTGTTATTCTAATAGAGAGGCTTTAGCCCCCAGAAGACCATGTCGTGGCTGTATACTTCACGGCGCCCAAGTTCGAGGCATCAATACTATACTCTAGTATCTGGCTGCTTGACATACCATAGAACATACCATCTAGTGTCATAGCAATTGCAGAGAAGCTAGTCGACCCAGATGGGCCATCAAGAAACTGGACCTCTGGAATTGCGCCGGAATTTAAAAATCCATCCTGTCCATAAGGAGTTACTATTACTTTATCCCACCAACAACCAGTTACGGTACCGTCGGGTAGGAGTAGATAGACCAGCGTCCGATGCCAGTGGTCTAATAGGGTTATCGCGGCCTGGCGGGTATCATTATATCGTGGTTGCGACAGTGTGACACTAGACTGGTTGTCTGGAAAAGCAGCCTCAGCCACAAATCTACTCTCCACCAAACTTCACATATTTAAACTTACAGGATTTGAACCCAAGATCATAAGACGGACTAAGCCTCCACTCCCCTCTGTCGCCAAAAGATTCCACGTCGAGAGGCTGATCATAATGGGTCATCTCAGCATCGTGTAATTGCCACACAACCACAAGGCCATTAGGTATACCATTATTGAGCTGCGGAGCCAAGGACAGAACACCACTGAAAGCCATAGAAAAAGCCGTATGTTTGTTTCCTGAAGTGTCGGAAACGTTGTAAATTTCCCCATAATGATTCAACGGGGAGGGGTTTCGTAGGGCCAGAGTCCAGCAGCTGATGCAGTCCTCGGTTGTGCAACTTAACCAAGCTGCTGCTAAATCCGTGGGGCGGGACACCGCCAGGTCAAGAGTATCGCCCTTAGCCCAATTTCCAGCCGTTGCCGGATCATTGAGCCAAACTGAATGTATGCGGAATCCTGGGCCAAAATACCAGAGACGTACCTCGCGAAAGGTTTCATCTGTCGCAGCAGCTGCGAGCGATGTCACTGGATGGGCCTCGATTGGAGATCCGTTCTCTGAGAAGATTTTATTGAGATTGTGTTCCGTCCACGTCCTGTTTTCAGAGTCCCACCGATTCACAATCAGTGAACTATCGCACTCCTGGAAAAAGACGAATCGGTGGGTGTGGCCTTTGGAATCAGTTAGGTTAGCTGCGGCCAGGCCCGAGTGGTTGCGCCAAGTTGTACAGCTCACAGGAGAACTATGAGGAGCAAGTAGACCAAGTACGACACCCGCAAAAATAACAGTAAAGATACTGCTCACCACGAGCACAACCATGGCCTTGCGCGTGATCGGTAAAATTGCCAGCTTTAGTATTGGAAGACGACGGGTTGGCATGTCATGATCGATCAATGTAGAGTACTCATCTTCATCATCAGAATTCCGGAGGCCATCCCTCGAATGCACCATGCGTTCGTTAGGATGCACCCTGATGACAAACATAGGCTGCCCTGCAACCGACTCCTGATTCAGACTTACAGACGCGCAAACCAAACCATCGCTGGCATTCTGTGCGTCAGACTCTTCCCACTCGATGTCCCTGATCCTAATGTATTCGTCTCCTAGATCTGTATCCCTCGGAATCGCCAAGGTATGACAGCTGGCCCGCGGATGCTCTTGATTGACAAAGTCAAGTACCAAGAGAAGATCACTTGCACTCCTCGCTCGTGCACGAAAGCGCGCTAAAATCCTCTGTGTGTTCCTTTCATTCGTGTCCGTCATAATCATAGCATGATCTACCTGCCAGAGATCTCGTGGGAAAACGTCAACCAATTCCATCCCAGTTTCACCAGTATCCTCGATATAAAACCAATATCGTCGCGTACGTGCTATGGAGATCCTAGTTGGGGAGTCTACTTTGACGGTGAGAGCCTTGACTTGGATTCGGGACTGGGGCTTCTGGATAAAGACGGAATGAGACCCCTGAGGTCGAACGTATTCCCCCGACGACCCTCCGGGGTCAGTATCGTCAGTCCCAAGAGGGATTCCAATGACATAGTTGGTATCTCGCTCTGGTCCACAATTTAGCAGGCCGTATGTTTTCCCGTCCGCAGTTGTATAGAGCGCAAGATGCAGCTTGAGACGTCCACTGGAAATCTCAAATGATTCTTCGGCTGTTTTGTTCCTGCCACTCGATCTGATCTTTCCGCAATTTGCAAAGTCCGATGGGGAAGTTGCCAACAAACCGCCTTTTATGGACAATTTTGTTACTGCTGCTGATTTTTTAGTGCTAAGCCCCCATGCTAAAATAGAATCGTCTTTCGTCGCCTGCATTATCTCTTGTTGCAATCGCCGGAAAGCCTGCTCGCCCTCGCCATAGATCATGGGCATCATAACATTGAAAATCCCAAGGAGACAGTATGCTGTATCCTCCTTTCGCTTTGTGACTCTCTTCGCGGCCCAGGACATACGTTGCGCCACGCTTGCTTCCTGTAGCGCTGCTAATCCAAGTAGAAACGGGCGTGCTATGCCCGTAATATTTTGGATCACAGTTGACATGCTGGCTTTTGTCCCTATCAAAGACCATGTGACATCGTAAAAATACACCTGTTTTGGTGCCAGCAGCTCTTGCAAGGTCCATCCTCTTTGGAACCAGCGGCTAGTAGAGAATTTGGAGGCGGTAGCCTGGTGATTATCCTCTCGAGGAACATCCCAAAGGTATGCATAGCAAATTTTGGCCTTTGCGTACCATTGGAACATAGAGTTGATGGCTTCGCTAAGTTCCACAGCATTTGACTTGTCAATGCAGCAAGTGTCCATCTATTAACAAATTAGTATGGACCTTTGGAAGTCAATTTGAGGAGCCGAGCAGTCAGGAAAGCTCTCGGGACACGATCCAAGAGCTCAGCTCCTCACGTACCCAGATATAGCTTAGCCCATCCTTCTTAGCCTGCGAGCAAGATCCTTCGAGTTTCACCTGCCCAATTCCAGGCTTTTGTATTCGCGCGCTATCGAGGTCGAGAAGGGTTTCAAAATCACGAAACGTGAGTTCTTCCGAATCACTGCCCCAAGTGTGTGATAAAATGGCATATGGCGGGATCGCATCACCAAAATACTCCTCCAATTTCAACGTCTCGACGTTGATAAGCCGCATTGCTTAGTACTTTAAATGACCAAACGATAAATTAAGATGGGAATAAGGAGGTTTGGGATCCTCTGCCACGTGACATTTAACCGCCTCTCGTATTCTATAGCTCAGAATCTGATGCATGTAGATACGTTGAATGGGCTTACGACCCTAAATCGGACTACGAATACTTCGTAAAACAAACAAACAAACAAACAAAGGGATACAATTAAAATTGCATCGGTCGCGAAGCCATAAGACAACCTTCCCTATTTCAGACTAGACCTGAGTCAGGTCAGAGCCGAACAAATCATATAATTGACCACTATACAACTTCAAGAATCAACAACAAATTTAAGAATTATATAAATTTGATTAGTAATGATTTAGAACTAGTCCTACGAGAATTCATTATTTCCTTTCCCTAATTTAAACTAGTAGTAGCCGTAGCCGAGAAGTCTAAATCGGTTGCCTGTGTTTTATAACCTGTCTACATGACTCGAGTCGCCTCTTTAGGCTTATGGCCGGGCACGCTTCTTTGTTGCTTTTGGGGTTGGGGGGGTCGAGGAGGAGGCTATTTCGCTTAATTTCAGGGGTCACCCACGAGATTCAGTGTGGTGAGGTGGTGAATTCGTTTCAACATTGCTACAAGAACACGTTGCGAATTTGACAGACTGCTGCTGAAACCAGTAGAGGCAAAGCCGAGTAATCATCATATCGCGCATTTATCGAGGTCCCGAGCGTAAAATATAATTGGTTCGATGGTGGGGGTGAGAAAGCAAAAATCGATCTGGCATTCGAAGATGGTGAGAAGAAATGGGAAGGTTTTATAGGGCATATAGACTAAAGAAAATGTTGAGTGGTGCTTAGTTTCAATAGTTGGGATTGGGGGCTACCGAAAAGGGTGGCATTAAAGCTAACTTTTCATTTAATAAGAGTAAGTTGTCCGATGTATTTGCTGTAGGGGATCTGGCTAGCAATAGTGAAAGCAGTTCTACAGACTATGAAGGAGCTGCTACGGCCAACGAAATATCCAATTACATATAAATTATTGAAATGAAGGATATCTATAATTGGAATGAGAAGTGGCATTTATCTAGAAACTTTCTAAGAGCGATCTTCTTTTATTGTTCATTGCTCCACCGTCAAAAGTTCAGCGAAGGAAGCCATGCCAAAATCTCAGTCCCAATTTTATGTGGCTGGTCCTCCTGCAAGTAGTGCAATCCCTGCCCAATACTCATACCCTTCACATTCTTCAACCTCTTTATATACCACTTCGCCTTCTCTTCCGTCACTATCCTCCCAGGCTCCCCCCAAAAGAAAAGCTTTGGAATATCATTCTCCAGCACCCATTTATAATACGTCTCCACAACCTTATACACATCTGTAGGGGAACCCTCGATTGGGACCTCATTTGCCTATCTGTACGGGGCCTCTCTCGAACTTTCCTGCAAATAAGGTGTGCGGTAATAATCATGTTCGACTTTCGTTATCGGAAGAACCATCTCCACAAATCCATTCTGCTCGACGATTAGCTTTCGGCCCGCTTCACTGCGGATCATTTTGAATTGTTGTTGCAATTCTTCGCTTCCCAGATCACTCCACTTTGCAAAAGGATATACGAATTCGAAGAAGGAAAGACCGGCAATTCGATCGGAATGGTGGTAAGCCCAGTTGAATCCGAGAGCTGAACCCCAATCTTGCATCACCAGGATAATTTTGCCCGTAGGAATAACAGAGGCGAGGAATGAGGACAGTTACTTCTAGTAGTCGACGAATCGGTAGGATATTAAGGGGTTTGAGGAGCAGCCCATACCGATTACTGCTATATAGTAAGTGCTTATTTTATTAGATTGTTTATTTGCGTTCTCGGGTCATCAAGAAGGCTTCGATAAGAAAGACAACTGAGAAGAAAAGCCATATTATCCATACGGTCTGGTGCCACGCATCGAATCTCCGGGCTGATATGAGGAATTATGTTGCGCCATATGTAAGATGAAGTTGGATTGCCATGAAGGAAAACATATATTTGTGGAAAGTGTCTACAGCTTCTTTTCTTGAAATTGCTGCTTTGATGTTTATAAGTCTCATATTAGAGCTATTGGTAGATAAAGAACACTCTACTTCCCAGGAAAAAGTCGTGGATTGGGCTTGTCATACTTTCTTTAAAATTACTTTATTTTATAAATCAGATTTATGCAGTTTTTTCTATGTTCTATATCCTATATCCTTTCTTAGACCAATTAATTAGACTCCTTATTAAATATAGACTAAATATGCAAAGAGATAAAGCTTGCTGCGATTAAAGTAGTTGCCTGATTGGTTCCCCGAGATATGCTCAAGCTTCCCACCCTGCTATAGGGCTAAGACCATTGGAAGATTCGAAATCGACTTTAGCTCCAAACACACAATGATTTTACTGCTTGCAGCTACACTAGCGCGTTTATGGCTAGTTGTGCTTCAAACCCTGGATTAGCTTCAGCCCCTGCTATGGAGGTGTGGCACACGAAACGTACTTTTCTGCCTGAAAATTAAGTAACAACGGGAGACAATTGGCGCCGAGCACACCTCGCAATACTCTCTGTCTCGCCGTCTCTGTACCTTCAGCGCAATGTTGATAATAATCGCTACTGTTATTGCTGTACTTGGATTCTTTACAGCGCAGCAAATCTACGAAAGAACCTCGGTGTATTCTCGTCTTGATCACGACATTAGAATACTGAATTTGGAGCCTAGAGGAGGCTGGTCCTCGATCAAAGCCTCGCTTCAACCCGTGAAATTTCTTGATAGGCCTCATTATACCGCATTGTCGTATGCCTGGGGCACGAAAGAGGCAGATCACAAGCTCTGGATAGGACAGGGAACTGTTTCTCTGCGAGATAATCTCTTTCACGCCCTGGATAGCATGACAGTTTCAGATACCCCTTTGAGCCTATGGGTAGACGCGGTCTGCATCGATCAGGATAACTCGCAAGAGAAGAACCTCCAGGTTCCTATGATGGCTTTCATCTACAGACGGGTGAAGGAAGTCATCGTCTGGCTGGGTGTCCACAAACTACCTTCGACTTTTGCGAAAGTGGATCTGGACCATCTCTCTGCTGAGCTTAGCCAAGCTAGGATACTGGAGCCTGACAAATTCAATTCATTATGGGAGATATTAGAACCATGGCTCTACAGACTCATATATGAGGAATACTGGAAACGGCTCTGGATAATACAAGAAATTTGCCTCGCGACACAATTATATGTGCACTTCAGCACTGGTCGAGTTTCGTGGGAAACATTCGTGAACTTGGTCATGCTATACAAGAATCTCCATATCACTGATCATCGGGCGGACATCATTATCAACTTGGCGGCGACACGATTGGATATGTATCGCGGTGGAGAGGCATATTCGCTGAGCGCTCTACTTACTACTTACAAAAATGCTTTTTGCCAGGATCTTTGAGACAAGATATATGGTTCCATAGGTATGGCAAGTGACCATGTTGACCAGACCATTCCTGTGGATTACGGGAAATCACTTCAAGAAGTGTACGCCGATGTTATAAAATTCTTCAACTCGTCAACCATAGACTCAGAACGCAAGAGGATCGAGATGATGTACATTGCCTCCCTACTCCGACGGCTTTTGACCGGAGAAGGGCAGCCCGTTTCATTTACCCCTAAAAGACAAATTAGCTTTGCTATAACGGAGGTAACGAAGAAGCAACTCGCGGAAGAGTTAAAGAATCCTGAGATTCGCGAAAAACCCGACTATTCAGGACTACCTATCTGGACACGACTTCTTGTTATTATACTTACTGAGCCGTTACTCTGGGCTCTTGGAATTGATTGTGTTGTTGAAGGTGTTAAACTGGTCTTCTCCCATGGAAGCCTCTGGCCAGAAACTCTATATACGATGAGTTACCTACCATCACTCCCTGAGGAGGAAGATTTCTGGGCACTAAAAACAAGTGCCGAAACATTCAACGCGAAAGATATTATATTGAGAGCCCCCACAGTGGGAAAAGTTGAGCGAATTGGTCCACTAGTACCAGACCTCCTTTCATCATTTGCAGCGATGAAGAAATGGAATGCACATGTCGTACAACACTTCCAAGGATCTACGAGTTTGAAGCAAGCAAGAGCTCAGAACGAAAGACTAATTTCAATTCTCTCGCATTCTCCATCGGCGAAGTACAAGCATGTAAGGAGCTACGATTCCATCGAAGTTTCCTCCCAGCCCCGGATGGACTCCTTGCAAAGAAAGGGCTCCCCTCACGTTTTCATAGGGTCTGATGTGTTTCTAGGCCTCATACCCCCAGGAGCTCAGGTTGGTGATCTAGTCTGTCAGTTTTGGAACTCTACTGCATCAGCTATTGTACGAAGGACAGGCGATAACGTTTATGAGGTTGTCGGAAAAGCCACTGTTGTCCAGCATGGCGAGTCATTGGACTGGGATGTTCCGACCGAGTATGGGAGGTTTGCCGGTAGTTCCACAGAGTTGTTGGACCTGAGAATAAATCTGGGAGTCTTGACTGCACTTTCGCTCGATACAATTGATATGCCCTACTACTCCTAATTAGCCAAGTTGGGTTACGGCCGACATAGGTGCTCTGGTTTCACTCCCAGATTCGTGGTGAGACTCCCCTTCTACTTTATTTAAATCTCGAATATTGTTCACATATTTTAGCCTGGAACTGAAGCGGAGAGGCACTGGTCGTATGTAGCTAGTGCCTGGGCTATCTAAAGCTAAAGTCCTTTGGCTTCTCAACTACTGAGCAACTTGCATGTTTGTCAAGAATGGCGTTTCCGTACAGTAAATGGAGTCTTTCTTTCAATATATTATATTAAAGAATAAAATTCGACGTTACATCAAAACTTATTAAATCACTTTCTTCGTACTTCAATTATGGAGCCAGAATCTGTCTTGTGTTAGCTGCACAGTCCATTATCTATTGATATATATTATAATTATTAGGATTAATGATCGAACAAATACACTTTATAATTAAAGAGACACGAGGTGCAGTGTCCCTCATTTTAAGATGTGCATTGAGCCATAGCTCCAAATTCCTGCAGCCATTCCATGTTCTCTAAGGCTGCCGGCTATCCTCAGATCCACACAGTCCGAAGATCACTTAAATCTCAGCTCAACTACTTTGAAAAATAATAAATGAACTTGTTGATATGCGCAAATGTACCTCCATCACAATTTTTATTAGTATGAATGGTTTGAGCAAAAAGACTTTAGCTATTTATCAGCGAATGTATCTGCAATATAAGATAAAAGTTTAAATTGAGTCTAAAGTATACCGATCTCGAATATCTTGATTTATCAAGTTCAAACTCTATATCCTAAAACTCCGGAACTAGCAAGTGTCAAACCAGAAATGCCGCGAAACAAGATCGCGTCAATAAAGCCATCCCTAACCGCCAATCAAAAGCCACAGTATCATTTTGAGAAGGCCTCGCCCAAAACTATATCCTGAATGTATCCCCAAGCAACCTGTCTTGTCGTCTCAAAACGACTCCATCTTTTCTCCTGGGGCGCGGGTGTGTGGGATCCCATACCATGCATATGGGGTCCAGCGGGAACAGACCTGGCGGGTCTGTCGTGAAAAGCATATTGAGCGCTATTGATGTCTTCGATGGTTCCCACGTATTCGACTGCGTAAGCAAGGTAGATACAGGTTCCACTATAGTAGATTACTCGTCAACAGTGCGTTTGATGGGCGATGATCTGTCGTCTTGGCATTCAATGATATAGCTAAAGCGGTCGTTGTATAGTGGCGCACAACTTGTCCGACCAGGATTACTCATATCTATTGGTTCGATATTTAGGGTGGAAGCATTGGGAGCTGCATGGGAGGTGATAAAAGTGATTGGTTGACCTATCATCTGCGTAAGCAAAGTAGAGTCCCCAGCACTAGCGCACTTCTCAACACATAGGTCCGCAAATATCAGCCATACTTTCCACAGGAGTTTCTGCAGTGTTAGATGATGTTGTTGCTTAGGGTGTTGTCGGTTGTTTAGATGCAGTAGCGCTTGTGTTTTCGCTGCTATCCGCAAAATATTAGACACAGGATAAACAGAGGTGTTTCAGACCCCCTCAGACCCTGGCTTTCTTGGCTCTATTAGCCATGATTGTGGGCAAATTGGTGCTCGTTGATCCTGAGCCCCCGTACCTGTCACGTGTCCTCAATACGTCTGAAAGGATGGGTGACGGTTCTTGTTGCTCAAGGTTGTTGGGAAGAGGAGCGTTGGAATTGAAACCACAATATTGGTGGCTCGAGGAAGAAGTATGGCTCGTTGGCTTTGGCTTGAGTGCATGCCGTTTATGGGTTGAAGCAGAAAATTTTGATCAAAAGGCCAGGTGGAAGACGATACTGTGAGAAAAACAGAGATATTTCTTCGATGTAGCAAAGGCTCGAGGAAATTTAACTTAGCTTTACCCTTGTAATAAAATCCTGGCTTCTAACTTGAGGTTTTTCGGCCATGGCGCTGGTATAATATGAGGGGAACCTTCAAGATGAGTCCATTGACCCCACCAAAAATTCTTCCCGTTGTTGTAGACGAACATCTTCAAAAACAAATCTTTTACGGTTCGCGACAGCGTATCAAGGTGTATGAAATAAGTCGGAAAGTAAATGTGAGGCGAGATGCCCGCAAAGAGGATTTGATCCGTGCCGCGGGCTGAAGGATTGGTAACTGAATGAAGAAGTTGATTGGTTTCCGTCACAACGACCTGGCATAAGGAAGGCGGCTAAGACCAACCAACCCTCACCCAACCAATCACCTACCTTCTAAAGGATTAATAAGTTCTGTATGCACAAGATAATAGTAAAGAAGCCGCGAAGAATCAGAAAAGGACGGCTGCGCCATCTTGATTCAGTTCAATTCACTGTTTCGAAGGCTATTAGGATCATCCAGTCCTCGTCCCCTCGTTTCCGCTCTGCGCCTTCTACGCCTTTGTCTCCGCAGGCGTTCCTGACAAATTATACAACTTCTTGATACTCTGCAATATCGCCTCAAAATCAACTTTTAGATCTCTCAACAAGCCATCCTTCGTGTCGAAAACCCATCCATGAACAATTGGAAATCCATTCTTCTCAAAGCTCTGCTGAACTGCTGCAGTCTTAATCACATTCCTGCATTGTTCAACAACGTTGAGCTCCACCAATCGATCGTATCGCTTCTCTTCAGGGCACGCATCAAGTTCTGCTTCATGCAGTCGATAGACGTCGCGAATGTTGCGAAGCCATGGATTGAGGATTCCCATGTCAGCGGGCGTCATGGCTGCTTTGACACCGCCGCAGCTGTAGTGGCCACACACTACAATGTGCTTGACCTTTAAGTGTCGCACGGCGTAGTTGATGACGGACATGACAGAGAGGTCTGTATTAGGTACCAAATTTGCGATGTTGCGCGTGGTAAAAACCTCACCAGCCGCTACACCCATGATCTGATTCGCAGGAACACGACTATCTGAGCAGCCAATATATCTACCATCTGTGAGCGATTCATATGAGAAAGTTTAGAAGGTAGAACGCACAGGTACTCGGGTTGCTGGCCAGCTTGGAGCTTGTCAAAGAATTCGGGATCTTCAGCCTTCATTGCAGCAACCCATTTTCGATTGTTTGCGAAAATACGCTCATGGCTGTCCTCCAGGTACTTGGATGCCATGTCGGCGTCCGAGGAAGATGAGCAGAGACGTGCAGAAGCTCGGAATGGGGCGAGTAACTGAACGTGAGTGGCTTTCGGGGGCTTTGCGATAACGCTGCTACGACCCGTAAGCCTCAATAGCGGCCGAAGCATATATAGAGGGGATTGCGCATGATGAAGCATGAGTAAATCTAAGAGAAGGGGAGAGACTTGCGATTCTTGAAATGTTCTTAACTCACGAAGCTTATCGCGAAAGAGTGCGCCGCTTTTACAGCAGAAATTTTTGGGAGCCTCGTGCACGTGATCTTGGCTTTAAAATCACTCCAGCTACCAATCTGGTTTTTCAGTCTCAACATGTCATCACTCACATTGAAATTTCCTCCAATGGATTCGAATCTTCCTGTAGCTTCAGTTATTTTGCGGGGGATCGACAATATGAAGGGGTTTATTGATGGCCAAGCCATGCAAACCGCCCCGCCCTAGTCACTCCCGTCATGTGCGCCCAAAATAACGCAATACTCGACAGCTGAACGCCTCTATATTTTATGCGAATAAATTATAAAGGATGCTAGAATGACTTCGATTGCGGAAAAAGATATGGGCAGGTCGGATCGGGAATCGACGCTCAATGACAGCTCATTGAGGAGAAGCAATCCAGGGCGGGCGTGGAGATTATGGTGGCATTAGTGGAAGAGTGCTCTCTTAGAATTTGAATAAGACTCATTATAGGCCCGGGCCAGAACAAATGAGTATATGATTGATAGAAATATCATGACATATGATCCAAAGAAACTTATTCTCGGAAATATACGCAAAGGAAAGCATATCGCGCGCGCCGCCTTATCATACCTTCTGGTTATTATTCTTGTCGAGTACCTACCACTGTTCCATTACACAGGTATGTCAAGGCTCGGGTCCTCACTATTTGCTGAAGTTGAAATAAAAATAGATGGCTCAAACATCAGAGTCTTCACAAAAGCTTTAAGGGAAGTCCATGCCTCGCAAATCAGATACAAAACCACAATCAATAATTCAAATATGAACATTGGAACTATCAGGATCGTAAAATGCCCTACATATATTAGCATCCTCCCTCACTATAATACTATCGCCCGGCTCAACAAAAAATCACCGTTTCCCAGCCACCGTATCCCAGATCTCATTTTCCATAACCCCCTCGGCACGCTCTCATTCTCACGGTCTCACCAATCTTAATTTCGTATTCAAATTCGCACGTAATACCCAAACAACCGGTAACTTCCAGCTTGTGCTCATGTTCGAGATCTCGCTGAAGGATGGAGTAGATCTATGTCGAGAGCTAGTTGGTAAGCGTAGGATTCGTGGTCGACGCCATATTGGATACGTGATGAAGGGCTGTGGTGAAGGCGGTAGTGAGTTTCTGATCTGAGGTAAAGATTTTTCGTGATGAGAGGCTTAATGAAGAGTTTGAATTGGAGTTCGGATTAGGGGGGAGGGAAGTCGATTTGGCGTCCATTGGTGCGAGTTGGTGGGATTTGAAGGATAGAAGAACGGATATCGTTTACGAGAGATGAGCAGCGATACTGTTCCAAGATATATAGCATCGTTTTAGTTGACCTGTTCAAGAAAAATCATAGAATTTAAGATACTTGAAAGTCACTAGACCAGGAGGCCCCCTTCTAATAACGCGTACACGCATCCTGAACAGTGGCTTTTATTATTTTTGGATAATTAGAAAAAGGGAATAGAATGGTGATAGGAAATTGAAGCATTGCAGCAAGGAGAAATAACTTAGTATTGAATGGTTTGAAAAGGAGATAAGAGCCCCGTAACTAAGGTTCAAATGGTGGGTTGAATCCTTTGGGACAATGTTGATCAGGGGACTAGAGCATTTGCTATATGGGGAATAGTACTGCTCAATATTCTCGACATGATCACCTAAGGCAAGGCACCTGCAATTTGTAAGCTTGCTTTAATCATTAGAAACTCGTCAAGGATTCGTAAATCTATAGGAATCACAAAATTATGTTTATTCATACAGTAAATATATCGAATATCCGAATACAAAAACTAATACATTTCGTGCTCAGAAGCGTGTAAACTGTAATTGTTACCTTAAGAGAGGGGCGCTATCGTTACCCAACTTTACTGAATACAGGACGGTAATGTAAGGGCTAGCCTTCCCCCTCTCTCAATACATAAAATACGTAAATTCGGATTTCTTGCGTATAAGGTTACATTTTCATACGAAAAACATGCTAATTATGAAGGAAGAGCCATGTTTTCTTTATGACCTCGCGTTCTTAATGGAGACGCTTATGCATCTGGGCCGGACGTATAACACAGAGCGCCATGCCGAAAACCGCGCTAGCAGAGGTCCAGGCCAAAGGCTTTGAGCAATTAGAATCGTAGTCTGAAAGCTAGACTGTACTCTTGCATCCTACTATTTCATATTCAATCTAAATCGTGCTTTCTTATGAGACTAAGATCTTGTGCAAGGTCACGTGGGGCGGAATTGCTCGAGTTGGCCTCAACAAATTTACTACTCCCCAAAGAGCTTAGGGTATAAAACTCGCCTAGTTATGCTTAATTGTGCCCCCCACGGTCTCAGCCTTTCGTCTCTTCATTTCCACTTGCGTTTGAAACGGCGGCAAGCGGTTTCAGCGTCGCCCCTTTTCTGCATATTCTCATATTGTCTTTCGCCGATTGATCTCATTCATTTCCACTCAAATTTAGGACGTTTGAACGCTTATGCACTCCTTCGGGTCAACCCTCAGCTGAACACTTTTCCACAGGGGTAATCAGAATGATCGACCAATAGTTGGAGACCTCATCCCAAATGCTGGCTCTGTCCCTGGGCTCAATGCTTGAAATGGGATGGTATATTAGATATCCCGGCTGCAACTCATATGGTGGGGTAGTGATTATTGCGGCCCCAACACAGCACCCAATTATATGAGGGCGGCAGC
>Ga0182030_10006417_pt1 | contig 24823 bp, 26 predicted proteins | sample 812S3MmetaG_FD_121299 | JGI IMG/M metagenome (GOLD analysis project Ga0182030, IMG submission 121299) | Permafrost microbial communities from Stordalen Mire, Sweden - 812S3M metaG (Illumina Assembly) | ecosystem: Environmental > Terrestrial > Soil > Wetlands > Permafrost | place: Sweden...
CTCTCACAACACCTTTCCATCTTCCAATTGCTCTGTCGATCGCGGTATCAAGATGAACCTTCCGGTCCATTATGGAAAATCCTATACTTCCCATGTTTAGACCCGTCTCCCCTAGTTCATTCATGAGCTTCGAATCTATGGGAACCGTGCCAGGTGGTGCTAATCGGAATTCTCTGGGATGTTGCAGACGTGATAACTCGTCAACCTGAAGCCTGAGATGGGCAGTTTCTTGATGTGCAAACTCTTTCTCCTTTTTGAGCTTCGAGATTTCGTCTGATTTCCGTCCCACACTACGCGCTAACTCCAGGGTCCATATTTCTAATCGACGTTGTGGTGTAAACGAAGTCCATTGTGCAAAGGCATTATGTAAATGTTCATTGATCTTGTTTTCCAACTCCATAGCATCTGCTTCTGCCCGCTGCGCGAGGTCAGTAGGATCTTCTAGGTGGGCAAAAAGCGCTTGTGGAGGATATGATAGATCATCACGAGGAGCGGTGGTAGCTATGGCGCAGGAGACGCGCCATCGGTGGAATTCGCCAGAGAAGTGAGCCCTGAGAGCTTGGTATTGTTTTTCGTCGGGGGGGAGAATGGACCAGGATGTCGAGGTTGCAAGAGGCATAGTTTGATGAAGTGTCGGAGGAGGTGGGAGGCAATGGAGTGTGAGCGAAGGGAAATCGAGAGTGAGGGGATCGTAATCGAAGACAGAAAGCCCTTCAACACGTTGCCTGCATATGTCAGTATAAAGTTCTGCAGGATAGCATAGTAACCATACTTCGCTGCTCGGAATGCTCCTAATAGCTCTCGTAAAGCTAACTCTGCAGCTTTTGCATTGTCCAAGGCATCCAGCATCTTTTGTTTCTGCTCAAAGGTAGTCTTTGCCAACATTTGTTTGCTGACGGACCGATTCCTATTTTCCATTCTCCTCCCTGAATCTCTATCGTCACCTTCCCAACTCCGCGCCGAATCCCCGCTTCTTGCTACCGGAATATTATTCATGACTCCAGTTGATTCCCATGTAGCCTTATTTATAAAAAACTTGGGCTTCCCACTATAGCTTGCCAAATCCAGAGGTTCCCTTCGCACACTCGGAGATCTATTTCCTTGCATATCGGACTCAGGAGGAGGGCTTCTCCTCTCGTGTGGTCCAGGTGTATCTGCTGGTGTAGAATCTTCCCTCTTCGAAGAAGAATTCCGTGGTTGTCTCCTTGTAATCCCCCCTCGCAACTTTCTGATTTCGTCGACATCATGGATACCGTCTGCGGGTTTCGGGTTCTTCTCCTTTATGTATAGGTCGAGATGACGCCCGAGGGAAGAAGAAGTAAAATTCTGATTGCAAAATGGGCATTGCTTGTCCTTTGGAGCTCCGATTTTGCTTCCATTCACAGAGTTGTTCTCAGTGGATCCAGGGGTTCCCATTTGTTCCATGGCTTTTGCACGCGGGCTTCGAAAAGGTTATTATTGCATTGGTGGATTCTGTTATATCAGTATAAAAGAAATGTAGAAGTCTTTTACACGGAAAGGAGAGGGAATTTTTCAAGTAGGAGGTGGAAGAAACTTGAATTCACATCGTCTTCAAAGGGGGTCTGCAGGATATCCCGTTCTGGGGAAAGCATCCTTTCTGGCATTTCGCTTCAAGGATTACCGCCCGCGCCAAATTTAGAGAGGCGTAATAACCCTTGCTAGAGGTTAATCATCTCAATCCTCCTGACAAGATGAAGCATTGACGGGAAACAAAGGATGATGTTTAAGAAGAGGAAGTAGCTGTACATTCACATTTTGAATTGAGTTGCTTTTGGAATCGAAGTGTGTGAACAAAACCCAAATGTTTGGCACCCTCTTTCGAGCTTCCTCCTTAAATCAGGAGCTCCTAGGAAAAATATAGTTCATTGAATGAACGTCTAATGATCCTCCCAGGGTAAGTTTGGTCAAATGGATTTCAACCTGCGTTAGTAGTTCTACCTGATCCTGCTGCATAAATCGAATCGGAGATTTTCATAAATTGCCTTGGATCATTCCGAGCTCAAAACGTCCAAAAATCAATACTTGAATTCAGACGCCATCTAGACTTTGGTATGCTATCCCACCCCCAATGACCATGAATGCTAGAGTCTAAAAGCTAAGGTGAAACACAAAAACAAACGTGCACGCAAAATCCACAACAGCACTGGCCTCCATTGCACGATCATTGCAACAAAGGGTCCTGAAAAACTCATTAGTATGGTATCAAAAGAAGTGGGTGGTACACAGCTTACTCTGAAGTGCTTTTGAGAATTGCTTTGCTTGTTGTTGCCCCACTGAAACTTGCGTCTCTCTCGTTCTTCGACCTTCTTTGATCTCTTCTCGGCAACTTGAACTTCTTTTCTCTTCTCAGCAGTAACACCAACCATTCCTAATCCTCCATTGGCACGACTCATAAGAGCTCTACCGCGTTCTCTCTCGTTTCGGCGCGCGACTCTCTGGTCATGTTCCTCTTCAGAATCCGAGCTTGCCGTTGCTTCGATGGCAAGTCGTTCTTGTCTCTCAGCAGGGGAGGGATGGCTATGCAAATTTTGTCTATAATATTTATTCAAAGAACGGTGACCAGCTGTACGCCCAGAAGGTAGATGTAACTCATAATCAGAATAGAAGACTGCGTGGGCATGTTTATGTGCATGAGAATGCCATCCATCTTTATTATGATGGGGTCGAGGATCTGAGTGAGAGTGATGAGGATGTTGATCGAGCTTCTCGTATTGGTGCGTTCGTTGATCGAGCGGTACCGCAGTAAGATCTGCTGAATCCAGAGATGATTCTGAGCTGTCAGTCTCCCATCCATCGCCATCCTCCATCTCCTCATCACCTTCTCCATCGAAAGTCTTTGCTTGGCGTCTGGCACCCAATTTGACTCCACCGCTTCGCTTCTTCCCTGGTAATTCGCCTTCCGAATCAGACTCTTCCTCCACGTCCGAGTAAGTACTGGAGAAATCATAGAATTCTCCAATCTCCAATTGTTCTTCCTCTGTCTCAAATCGAATTTTGCAATGACCCTTATCCCGCATGTGTGTTTGGAGACCAAATACGGTCGGCTTGAGTTTTCCACAAGATAGACATTCATGAAATTCATAAATTTTCTCTTGCAAGGAACTGATTAATCCATCAAGATCAACTAGGTAATTCTTCTCTGGAATAAACATGCCATGTATTTTCTCCATGTGATTTGCATTGAGAGGAATTGAGGGTGATTCGTAATTGCAGAATAAACAACGCTTTAATGATAACTCAGCGGCAATGTCCCCAGCAGCAGTTACAGAGGAACCCGTTGTCGTAGATGTCTCCGCATCAACTTCTTCAGGACTTGTGGAATGATGTGGCCGTGAGGGTCTCCGAGTTGCAGCCGGAAAATCCTTGAGATTTGTCTTTTTAATTCCTTCAACAACTTCATTGAACTCCTCCTCCGCATCAGAATCAATTTCTTCCCTTTTGGGCATTGGATCACCCAGGGAAAATGTTGAACTCATCACCGAGTCTGCTTCATCATCCGCAGGCTTGTCTGCTGCCGCGGCAAGCTTCGCTTTGTGTTTCTGACTCCCAACATGATTCCGATAGGCATTTTCACTGAAGTACGTTCGTTCGCAAACAGTGCATGTTTTTTCGTAGGCGGCCTTGGTAGCTGCGGCATTCGAAGAGGCTTGGGCTTGTAGGACTTTCTCGGTGAAGACTTCGGAGGTAATAGGTGGGAGGGATGTTACACGACGCTTCAAGTTGTACCGACTATATCACAATGTCAGGGTGATCTGGTTGCCAAGTCGAAGGAAGAGAAACTTACTGCCAGTCGCTGCGCATATGGCCTCTTTGCAATTCGCTATTCCTGAACGCCACTTGACATGTATTGCATGTGTATGGATGCGTTGAGCTTGTGTCAACTTGCGATGATAGACCAGAAGCTGGCATTCTGCTGGCTGCAATAGACGCCATGTTGTAGGAAGAGGGTTGAATTTTGGTTGTGTTTAAATATTGTGGCAAGTGGTTTTTGATGGAGGGGTTTGTTTGTCAGGTTGACTTACTAGTAATCGATAAGACACTAGTGACTGTCAAAATAATCAAGATTTACTTGGGGAATCATCTAATGAAAGTAAATCCAAGAAGATATATTGCTTTGGAAGCTTTTGCTTAAATAGCAAGAGGAGATGTGAGACACGCGAAACTCTTCCGCAAAGAGAATTCGACAATTATTTTCGCCTTATAAAAAAAAATTGTCTAGGTGGGGGTTTTGCATTTTCTCCATTGCATTGCAGATGCATTTTTTATGCGTCACTTCATAAAACAAGCTATTCTTTATTCGGTGCAAGCTTGATCATCAATCATCAGCGAGCACGCGGCTGACAAGGCGAGGCAATCCGGGGGCGGCCAACCCTCGAGAAATCTCCAAACAATCAATTTGACCCCGGCAATCCATCCCGCCAATTTGCTTGATTATTATCTGCATCCTACCTCTCGACTAATGTGATGACTCGAGATACCCAAGGTCTTCTTGACCGCGACCCCAGCACAGACGCAGATGCAGCCTTACGGGGTCTATGGTCTGCAGCGCCCTTCCCACGTCTTCCTAACGATGCTCCTCCGGAGTTGAAGAAGTTTACGATTGATATTGATGATCCGAAACGGGTTTATGCCATCCATCATGCAAGCCGACGGCATCATTTCCAGATTCTAGTCGAAAGGTGGGTTCATTGTTGAGTTGTCTAACATAGTGACTAACAACACTAGATACATCCTCCAGCTTCGATATGGATGTCAGAACAAATCCTGCACTACATCTACGTGCTTTTCTTGTCGAAAACGCCTTGCTGCCGGAGCGCCTGTACGCCGATACAATGCCACAAGTGCGAGGACTTTGGCTGTATACCTGTCCTCTCAAGACAACCCTGAGCTCGGTCTCTGTCACAATCCTAGCGCTGAGCGACCCATCACTCCTCTCACTAGAATATCAAAACCCCCATCAAAACACCGTCAAGCATCTCGCACGAATGATTGCTCTAATGGGCAAGATCTCTCTTCTACCAGGCAATCTGCCGACAGTGGAGTCATAAAAGATAAGAAAGAGCCAAGTACAAGCGAAATTTCGGGTGCCAAGGTCAAAGACGATAAGGATCCGCAAGGTGGTAATGAGACGAAGGAGAAGGGTGTCAGGACAAATCAACGAACTGCTGCTAATATCTTGGATGAGCCAACTACAATCGATCATAAGTCGTTCGTGCAGAATGTCTTCGGGACTGTTGCTTTTAAGATGATTGAGTGGCTCACACCTCGGAGTTTGGAAATTCTGGCACGATCGGGAGGTGAATGCTCTTCATTAGGGGAGAACTCCAGTCAAACAAAAACGACCTGTGAGAAGGTGGCAGATGCCCCATTGGTTTCGGCGAATCAGCCTGAGAGTGAAGATAACGTACCGGATCTAGGACCTTGGACCAAATCAGAAGGACAAGGCGTGGACTCAGCTGAAGACCCCAAAAAGCCGTCTCAAAGGCCCAAACCCATTGCCCCTGCACCTGGTGAGCCAAAAGCAAATGGTACTGCAGATCCTCGATTGGCTCTTAGCTCTATGAATACCCACGTATCAAGTTCTAGCATGCGTAAAAGGTCAGAGTCTTTGGATCCTCAACTCCCAAAGGGTATCCTCAATCTATCGACTTCTCCTAAGGCAACAGACAAATCCCCCGAGATTAAGCCTTTATCACGGGAGCTTTTGCCTTTAATGTCACAGCGCAAAGTCTCGCAGTCAAATGTTACTACAGCTCCTAAGTTGCGCGTAGCTAAAAAAGTCCCCTCTGTGTCCGAAATTCGGCCAACCCCTGAGACAGACGGAAAAGATGCGAGACCGAAGATTTCAAAGGCTTCTGAGCCTTCGGTGGCCGAGATACCAGCTCAAAAGCTAGACATTCAGGACTCCACACAAGGGAAAAACTTACAGAAAACACCTTCTGAGATCACAACACCCTTAGCGAAAGACTCGAAGCTGCCTCAATCACTTTCGCGTTTGTCTATTGAGACTATAGATCTGGTATGCAATGTACTGCAATCTGATGAGACTCTGGAAAAACACTTTCTACAACCAAAAATTATAGATACTCACCTCAAGCGCCGCCGAAATAGTAATCCCACATTACGCCGACTCAAACGAAACGCATCTACGCATCCGTTGTCCTCGAAGGAGGAATGGCGTTCCTTCATTGACCAAGGTATCTTTGATGTACTCTCCAAGCCCGAATCCCTTCTCCTATCCTTCAGCGATGAGCAAAGGCGTTTGTTTGATACACAAACGATCTGGTATCTGATGCTGCGAATAACTAGAGTTGTACCATCACTAGCTTTTGATAGCCTTTGGAATGCTGCCGGCAACCTTTTTAGCCCTCCAGAGAGGATAGAAAGTATGTACGATTGGCCACGAGAGCAATCCTCAGATAGTAAAGCTACCACGAGAGCAATATCAAACTTCGACGCAGCGCAAGTACTGAACATCTGTCTTCATGCGCTAGTCGCAGCTGCTCCCCTTGTATGGGATGCGAGACAACTAGCGAACATGTCTCGGATTCGATCGTATGGCTTGACAACGCTTGGTAGGGAGAATTCATCTGCATTGGAACCTATCACCCTTTGTCTTCAGTATGACGATGCTTTTACCAACGAGCTTGCTTTGAGATTAGCGCGAAGATTGTTCGCCGCTATACCTACGAGGCGTCGCTTCACAGAATTACTAGAACTTCAACTTGAGGTGAGGAGTGAGGAGAAGCGCGAGCCAGATATTCTCGAAACAGTCTTGTCGACTCTGAAATTCCTTGACCTCGACACGCCGCCAATACTTAATTTTTCGGATAATGAGCGCGACCTGCATGAAAAGAGGGTTCCTACGTTGATTCTTGACTGGGCTCGGACCGTAATGCTGCAAGATTGGGGGGCCTCTGCCGAAGTTCCTAGTGATGGTCCTTTCGGCGGAGCTTTGGCCATGGTAGCGGCAATTTGTGAGTTAATTCCCTCTTGAAGGACCTTGCTATACTAATCTCATGCAGATAAGAACAGAGAATCACTGCTTCTTGGTGACATTCATTTCCGGACGGAGTATTTCGCAGAACGACTAGACCAGATCGAAATGCCTCTCGAATGGCTCAACTTTGAACCAAATCGAAAGACTGTTCATCTTCTTGACTATCCGTTTTTATTTAACCCCTCGACACTGGTCACCTATTTTAGGGCCATCAACTATTCACGCATGAATCAAGCTTATGAGAAAGCTCACGCTACGCATCGCTTCATGAGAAACGTCGTTGCTGAAAGTAATTTGATGACCAATGACGAACGTCGTCAAAACCTATCCCAACGCCTGAGGACTGCAACGTCTACATATTTGGTGCTTGAAATTCGTAGGAGTCATGTGCTAACGGATGCCTTCAATTCAATCTGGAGGCGAGAAGAGCGCGAATTAATGCGGCCTTTGAAGGTTCGCATTGGTGAAGATGCTGGTGAAGAGGGTGTTGATAGCGGTGGTGTTCAACAAGAATTCTTCCGCTTAGCCATTGCGGAGGCTCTCAATCCGGACTATGGTAAGTGGACTCTAGCCTTTTCAAGCGTTTGACTGATGTTAGTAGGTGCATTCACAATTGACGAGCGAACCAGAATGACTTGGTTCCAACCTGGATCTCCCGAGCCTCTCTGGAAATTTGAACTCATTGGCATGATTGTGTCATTAGCTGTCTACAATGGTCTGACTCTGCCAGTAACGTTTCCGAAGGCCATGTACAGGAAATTACTCGATGAAGATGTTTCAGAACTTCATCATATTACCGATGGCTGGTCTGACCTAGCCAGTGGTTTGACCAGCCTCTTGGAATGGGATGAAGCCAATGGTTCCGTTGAAGATGTATTTTCCCGTACATACGAATTTAGCGTCGAACAATTTGGCCAACCTATAAGTCGCGAGATGGGCAGATCAAATCACTGGCCTCAATTCTCAGATAGAAAGACCTCTAATCCCACGGACGCGCCGTCAGTTACCAACGAAAACCGCAACAGCTACGTGAGCGACTACATACGTTGGCTGACTGACATATCCATCCGCCCTCAATTTGAGGCTTTTAAAACTGGCTTTTTTACCTGCATCGACCGCCGTTCTATCACCTTATTTGACTCTGATACCCTTCAGTCCATCGTCGAAGGAATCCAAGAGATCGACATTTCAGAATTACGGCGGGCAACGCGATACGTTGGCTGGGATGCATCACATAAAACTATCAGGGACTTCTGGAGCATCGTGAAGCGGTACGACTTCGAACAGAAGAAGAAATTATTGGAATTCGTGACAGCAAGCAGCCGTGTCCCCGTGGGCGGTATGCGAAATCTGCAATTCACATTGCAGAAGAATGGGGTCGGGGAGGAAAGTGACGGGCATTTACCGAGTAGTTATACCTGTTTTGGGATCATGCTGTTGCCGGAGTATTCAACCAAGGACATTTTGAGGCAAAAGTTGGCGATGGCGTTAGAGAACTCTAAGGGATTTGGGTTCGGGTAGGAAAACACGGGAATAAGGTGGCGTTGCATTGCATAGCTGAAACGAGCTTAGATGATTGATGGCGAGATGGGCTTTCAGGTCGAAGTCAATAGACTCCCAGAACCGTAATGAAGATAACACAGGTCCTTTCAATGGGATAGATCTGTGAGGTCGCAGAGGGTAGGAAGAGATTTTCCCTTGACGCGAATGTTTGTAATTATTTAAGACATTCAGCTTCCCCAAGATTAATAAAATCTACGATTCTAGTCTGTCCACAAGTGTGGAGGCTGCATAGCATCTTTGGCAATGTTACTATTATTGTCAGATTCTTTGCTAGACTTGTGGTTTCTTAAAAATATAAATATTTGCCCTGAGACAATTTTCCGTATGCAAACTAAGTGATAGTTCTTGCAGCTGGGCGCGGTCCTGTCAGACATCAATCCTGTGGAACTCCAGACTTCTTTTTGCGTGGTATGCAATGTTAAATTTGAATACCGTAACGGGATTATGGCAAAGTGGACATCGGACGGAAAGAAATCCCTCATGTCGATGATAATCAAGATGAACTGCAAGTATTCGGCATCGTATTTCTCTTTGCTGTTTCCAGATGTTAATGTAAGATCTTACAGGCAGGTATTTCAATATTCTTCCCTTACTCTTATTTCCTCCCCCTGCCTTGGTTTATCGTCTCTTAGTCCCGCCAAAGCTATTTCGGATGTTTCAAGACACGTTTATTCCAGCTTCATCGAGAGCCTTCTCTATTCTGGAAACCCTGTCTACCGCTATTGGCTTTATTCGAAACAGGACAAATAGATTATAAATCCCCCAACAATAGAACCGTGATTCCCGCTGTGACGATGAAAATATTTCGGGAATCAGTCTGGTCATCAATCACGTCTTAATCAGCTTTGTTGGATAAGATGATGGTTGGGCAGGTCGTTTGAACGAGTATGCGGTGGGTTTGACGAGGCAATGTTGCGGTATGCAAATGAATGGAAGGTCAAAGCATTTTTCACTGACGCTGAAGCGAGAGGTAATCGAACTTGAGCAAGACAGGATACGGTAGGGGGATGCTATGACAACAGAGTTCTTTAGGATGATCCTAGGTTGTAGAAGGTCTTGAGCAGGGATGGGAATCTCATTACTTAAAAGCAAACTCGCAAGGACAGGCGAACGGCGGGGAGTCATAGCCGGGAAATCTTCGGTAGCCTCAATTTGCTATTCTGGATGCATTATTTGCTAAATATCCTTATATTATACAACTATGTAGATGATAAAGTCGCTTCACTGTCATTTGCAACATCCCGGGGTCGGTCCCATGTGCGGATGTGCCCTACGAGTCTTGTCAGTTGTGGTAGGTTCCAACCTTTCTCATTGTAACTTACCGCTTTTGCAGCTGGTGATGATTGAGCCCTCCGTGAATTCTAGCCAGCACAAAGGGTCTGGATCTATCACTTTTGACTGATCACTATTAACATTGAAGCTATACGAGTGGAGTGTAACAGCTTCTCATACCATGACCGGTGGTAGCATTGCTGTTGTAGCTCGAGGCTCAACGGGATGCTCGATTGTATGCTCATCCTCACTTTCAGCAGAAGGGCTAGAGTTCGACCGCAAGCGACTGGTAGTGGTATTCTGAGTTTGCTCTCTTTGCAAAGGATTGGCAAAACGTGAGGACACGCTGCCCCGTTGTCTGACAGAAGCCTTTGAAATAATTAGTAACGAGGTGATGTGAAAGTATCTCTGGAGCTAGACTGACGGCCTTTGGTCGATGTAACATCCCCACATTGAAATCCCACAGTAAGAGCCTGCAGTCCTCACCTACACTCCCAAACCGGTAATTTCGGTCGTCACATCGCCATGGATCAAAGCAAACAGCTGTAACCCATGATTGATGGCCTTGGCACCGAGCAACAATGGCCGATTCGGCAATTGACCAGATTGTAATGAGGTCATCTTGACCTCCTGTCAAAACATACTTGCCGTCCGGTGACCAGCATACGGAAAGGAAACCCCCGTAATAGCTAGCGTAGAGATCTAGAAGCCTGGGCTTGTCAGCAGTTCCCCTATAAATCCTGCGCACCTCGAAATCGACAATACATACTGCTCTTTAAGATAGTCGATTATCCGGAGCGTACCATCCTCGGAGACGACTGCAAGATGGCGATTGTCGGGAGAGAATGCGAAGGCATTTATCCGTTGGTTCGAGAGTTTCCAGAAAGAAACAGGGTTGAATTTTTGGTTTTTAGAGTGGACAGACTTATCGATATGAAGCTGGGGAGTGTGATCTACGCTTCCATCGCTTTCTGAGCTTCCATTTGTGTTGACACCATTCTCCTCAGGTAAGAACGCTGTATCGTCCTTCTCTTTATCATACACCACAAGTGAACCATCCATATGGGCTGCAAGGAATAGATTTTCCGATCCAGGTATCCACTTTATTTCAGAGACAGGCGTTGTATTGATAATACCCTGGAAATATATCAAACCAAGCGTCTTTAGAAATCCAGAACGCCATAACTCACATTTTTATTCAAGCGGGTGTATTTCTGAGATATAGGTTCGAACCAAATTATTTCGCCAGTAGAGAAGCCCATTATCAGATCGATATGATTGATTGATTTAGTCACTTGGTTGATATCATGGCAAAGACAATGCCCCTTCGTGAATAGTATCTTGGTCAAATGGTCCACCTGCAATTGCTTTAGCCACAGCTCTCTCTAGTAAGCTTAAAGTCTCTACCTTCTGAGGAGAGGACAAGTCAATCCATTGAAAAGCCCGGTTTATATTTGCAAATGCAAAATAACCATCAGCCGGTCGGTCCTGTATTCGTTTCCCCATATTCTCGGAAACAATGCATCGAGATATGAAGGAAGAATTACTCTTTGCAATATTGTTCTTTGGTTTCGTCTGCTTCTTTGCATTCTTGCTTGCGCCTGATAACATGATATTACCTTCACCGAATGCTGGAGCAGAGCCGATTGAAAGTGCCATCTTGGCACTGCCGCTCACAGATGTTCCGCCATCACTGCTTGCAGGAACGTCTGCAGAGCTCCGACTTTCATTCGGATGTTCTTGTATACTCGATTGTACGCCTGAACGAACGCTTCTGTTCGTATCAACTTTGTAGAGGAGGGGCGGGTTGGCTCGAGAGCTCAAAGATAATAAGGACACTTTCGTCCCGGCGGTAGCGGGCTGAGGAGTGGTCGCGAGAGGATTTGGATTGATAATTGGCGCTTCTGATGGATGAGGAGGGGGTGTTGCGAGATGTAGATCCTCTTTCAGAATGTATGTGCCTGCCATCATTCTCAGTCTTCTGCCCACTCTTCCACGATGCGCCAACTCCTACCTTCTCCTACAACAAGTTGGTATTCTGGACCCGTGGGGTGCGAAAGGATGTTATTCGTCTCGATCATCGGCGCAGCTTGTCCATTTGCAACAGCGGCATTATAGGCTGCCTGCGACGGGTATCTGGGTGGGGGTGGTAGAACGCTGAATTCGGTCTTATCAGTGGATCTGCAATAACGGACACAGTGCGCAAGAGGCAGGTCGAGATGGGACTCACAACATCGCGCTTTCAATGGCCTGCTAAGTGCAGACCAGACTCAACGGCAGAATACAGAAATAGAATTAGAGATTGGGAAAGGTATCCACGCAGATTTTTCGCAAGAAAAGATGAGCAAGTGGCCTAGACCTGCAGGTACAAAATGTGGGGTAAATGCGTATGACGGCACGGCTCGCAGCTCTTTAGATGAAACTTGGTATTGGTATGATATAGGTAGACAATGGAGCAATGCTAGAATGCCATATGTATATATATTCCACAAGAAGAGGAAAGGAGTAGAAGAAAAATCGGGGTTTCACGAAGAAAGATCGTGGTTGTTGAAGGAAGATGCACCGAGCCTGATAGAGATGTGTGGAGATGAGCCTAAAAATCGGCACCCTGAAAGCTCCTGACAGCGGCCCTTTTGCTTCCGAATGGAACGCCCCAAGAAGCTGAAGATTGTTCCCAGCACCCGCGGCTCTGTGGAAATTAAGCGCTCCTGTATCAATCCTTGATTGATCGACAGCGGTTATAATCCTTCCTGCTTTGACCTTTCCCCAGGTATGGGATTAAGATAGCCCTGCCTGCGAGGCTGAAACAACATGGCTACAGGTATGGTTATTTTGGTCTGCAAACAGAGTTGCACTGGCTAATTTGGTAGTTCGCATCTGCGTTTGTGGTGATGAAGGAACTGGGAAGTCGAGCCTCATTACCTCCCTGGTTAAGGATGTCTTCGTAATGAACAAGATCCAATCCGTTCTTCCTTTGATTACCATTCCACCGAGCATTGGCACGCCAGAAAATGTCACGACAACGATCGTCGATACCTCTGCCCTCCCTCAAGAACGAAACACACTGCGAAAGGAGATACGGAAATCGAATGTTATATTGCTCGTATACTCAGACCACTATAGCTATGAACGAGTTGCGCTGTTCTGGATGCCATACTTTCGGTCTCTAGGGGTCAATGTGCCAGTGGTGCTATGTGCGAATAAATCAGATTTGACGACGAATGGTACCACTGCGCAGGTCGTAGAGGATGAGATGCTACCAGTAATGGCGGAATTCAAGGAGATTGATTCCTGCATACGAACGAGCGCGAGAGAACATCATAATGTTAATGAAGTATTCTTTCTATGCCAGAAGGCCGTGACGCATCCAATAGCGCCTTTGTTCGATTCGAAGGAAGGAACCTTGAAGCCCGCCGCTGTAGCTGCTCTAAAGAGAATTTTCTACTTGAGCGACAAGGACCAGGATGGATATTTGAATGATAAAGAAATGCACGATTTCCAGGTCAAGTGCTTCGAGAAGCCACTGTCCGAGGAGGATCTCGAGAACATCAAGCATTCTATCAACAAATCATCGTCGAATTCTGATATAGAAAAGGGTATCGATCAAAGGGGCTTCATTCTCCTCAATAAGATATTTGCGGAAAAGGGGAGGCATGAGACTATTTGGATCATACTACGCAAATTCCACTATACGGATAGCTTAAGCTTGAAAGAGAGCTTCCTACATCCTAAATTTGAATTACCGGAATATGCGTCTGCAGAGCTCAGTCCTGCTGGATATCGTTTCTTCGTGGATCTATTCCTTCTATTCGATAAGGATAACGACGGCGGTCTGAATGACTCCGAACTTGATGCTCTTTTTGCACCTACACCTGGACTCCCACCTTTTTGGCTAGACTCTTCCTTCCCATCGTCTACCGTCCGTAATGAAGCCGGCCACATCACTCTTCAAGGCTGGCTTGCTCAATGGTCAATGACTACATTCGTCTCGCCGACAACTACGCTCTCCTATCTTGCATATCTCGGCTTCGAACCTGCAAACGGACCTCGAAACGCGACAATTTCTGCTCTCAAAATTTCCAAATCCCGAAAACGAAGAAGACGTCCAGGACGTGTAGAGCGCAACGTTGTCCTCTGTTACGTACTCGGTGCCCCTTCATCTGGCAAATCATCTCTCCTAGACGCCTTCCTCAGCCGACCCTTCGATTCCCTCTATCGCCCAACCTTGGGACCACGCACGGCAGTCAACAGCGTCGAGCTTCAAGGTGGCAAACAATGCTATCTCATCCTCGAAGAACTCGGAGAACTCGAGCCCGCCATCCTCGATAATCAAGCCAAGCTAGATGCTTGCGACCTAATATGCTATACCTACGACTCCTCTGACCCAGACTCATTCTCCCACATCGTCTCTCTTCGCCAAAAATACCCACAACTCGATGAACTTCCTGCCATCTACACGGCTCTGAAAGCAGATCAAGACAAAACAACCCAAAGGTCAGAAATGCAGCCCGATGAATACACATTAAACCTAAACATGAACGCGCCATTACATGTCAGCGTCACATGGAACAGTATCTCAGAGTTATTCGTCACGTTAGCAGAAGCGGCGACGAATCCTAGCACAGCGTTTCCGAAGAGTGAGGAGGAACCGGCGGATAGGACCAGTTTGTATGTGGCGCTTGGGGCGACAGCGTGCGCTTTGATAGCGGCGGGGATGATTTGGAGGAGGACTACTAATGCTAATTGATAAATTGATAAAGGGGGAGGGGAGTGCTGGGAGGGGACGAATGCGGGGCTCTTGGTACATATAGGATTTTTAATTAATGATACCCATCTCTTCTCTTATATCGAATGTGTTATTAAGTTTTGGACAGCTCAATTTATCACTGTGGTTAATCACCTTTCAATTTCACCTCATATAGTAGACATTGAGACGCTTGTGATTTCATGGTTGTATTGCTTTCCTAGTGAGATGCTTCCGTATTGAGAAATGGTATGAAGTTGTGTCTGCGGGTGTGAGAGATTGGCTGAAGGTCGCATTCGATGAAACTTTGGAGACCGTGGCGACTTGGGTCAGCGAAAGCAGAGTGTGCTGCTGCGTGGCGAAATTCGGGATGTGGGCAGTTATGAAATTTGTGACTCGGCTGCGCGCGAAATCGAGAAACTCCGCTGATTGCATCTTGCCGTGATTAGGACTCATGAACGTAATAATTCCCCATAAAGTCCAACGGGGAGTCTAGTTTCTTAACGCTTTGATCGCGGCGGTGTTCATCGATGAGCTGGGCTATTCTTGTCATAGCATCAAGACAGAACTCTTTCTTGTAGTTTTCAGGAAATTCAAGAAAAGAACTACTGTCGAGATCCCAGATTGCTCGGTCGATCATGAACCGCGGAGCGGGCTCCCGATCAGTGTATTCTCCCACACGTAATGGGAACACGACATTTGAATCATTCCGCAAGCATTAGAAATGGTATTCATTGTCTCGAGACATTGATTCATGAGAGATATGATGCTCGTCATATCAGCAAAAATGTAAAGCCGGACCAGTTGCCATTCGCGAGGCCAATCAGCCTTGTCATCCTTTTGGTCCCATAAGGTTTGTGTATAGAGCCAGTCATAGAATAGCTGAAACGTCCCAACCTCAGCCTCTGGAAGTTTCATGATGCCGGTCTTAGCCTCCTCGAATCCAGACGTGAAGGCAGCTTTGAAGTACGGAGAATGGTGGCAGATGAGGTCCTTATGAACACCAAAATCCTGTTCTTTTTCGCCCACCAGGATGTGAACAATGATACGGCCGGGTTTCCTGTTCCGTCGTCAGCACCTAGCCAATGTCTTCAACCCAGCAGGCCATTCTCACTTGATTCGTTTTAGAGATGCCATTGCGACCTTATTTCTTGGACTGTATGTTTTATAAGAATTTCTGGCGGTCCAGATTTCTAAATATGAGAGGAAAGCCTGGGAATGTAGCTCAGCTTCGTCTCTCTGGGTGGAGCACAATGTATGGATGTGGAATAGACTTTTGCGACCGCAAACGGTGGACTTGAGATGTTGATTCGAATAGCACAAGCTCCAAAGTGCGACTCCGAGTGATCGGGCAAGATTCCTAATTACAAAGACTCGAAATGCAGAATACAATCGCGATCAAGAAACACAAGAAATATTTGGTGAGAGTATTGCATGAACTCGGCAGGAACGGGAAAGCGAAGCGGACTTGAACATTTTTTTTATAAGACGAACAAGCCATTCACTTGAGTGCTTGTGATTCACTTTGCAAATTCATAAGCTCATCGTTAGTTACTTTATCGAAAGTGAATAAGACCTGGCAGGAACTGCTTTCCACATTTGAATTTTTGAACAGAGCAGAGGCCTCATCTGTTGCGTCAGGTAATTTCAGATGATCCAGACGTGAATATATTGTTGGGAGAGAGAGAGAGAGTTGTCGTCTGGATTTGAAAACAAGGGGCGTTCCTTACTAATTTAGCGAACCAATGACCAACAAGGTTTCAAGCTCAGATTGCAGCCGCGTTTTCTGGGCTCACACAGAAGAAAAGGAATCAATCCTTCCTCATTTACCATCTAAGCTTGTCGACTACGTCTTCTGTACTGCGATTCCCCCTCTTTCTCGTTACAGCGCATAGATTGATCTTTCCTTGATACCACCTCCCATCCGCAAAAAACCCAACCTGAACTCATGGCATCTGTAAGTTATCGCTCAAGAAATTAACAACCCTCCCCTTCTGCGGCATTCGCACAACCGCATATCATCACTCGAGTTACTATTCCGAGTCACAGTCGAGTCTCTTAGAGAATCAATCCTTTCACAATGAAATCTAACTTTAAGATGTTCCAGCAACGCCCCCATTCCTACAATAACAACCCAGCCTATCTTCCAAACGGAGCTGTTGGCGGCCACCCAAATCTACCGCCCGGAGCTGCGCCTCTACTTCCCAATAATGGCAGAATCATCCAAACTGGTGGGGTTAGAGTACTTTGCGTCGCAGATGTGCGAGGTGAGATGATTTGCTCGGACTTTCAACAGCAAAGCTAATAGTTGCAGGAAACCTGAGATCTCTCAATGAACTTGCGAAACAAGCTCGCGCAGATCACATCATACACACTGGAGACTTCGGTTTCTATGATGAGACGTCGTTGGAACGTATTGCAGAAAAGTGAGACAAGTCTTATGCTCGTTGCTAACCACGTGCTAATCTGACTTCTTTTAGGACCCTCAAGCACGTTGCCCAGTACTCGCCCTTGATCACAGAAGCTACCAAGAAAGCAATCGGAGCACCTGGAGGACCAGTCAAGCAAAGATTTCCCCCGAGCGAACTACCACTTTCGGAACTACCACAATTCTTGAACGGCAGCCTGAAGCTTGATGTTCCAGTATATACAGTCTGGGGCGCGTGCGAAGATGTGAGAGTTTTAGAAAAATTCCGGTCTGGTGAATACAAGGTAGATAAGCTGCACATCATTGACGAAGCACGATCCATGCTGTTAGAAATTGGTGGTGTAAAGTTGCGGCTTCTTGGTCTTGGTGGCGCGGTTGTAATGCACAAGCTCTTTGACAATGGCGAGGGGCGAACTACAATCGCAGGAGGACAGGGAACTATGTGGACGACCTTGCTGCAAATGGGCGAATTAGTGGACACTGCGAACCGAGTTTACGATCCTACCGAGACGCGCATCTTCATTACACACGCATCCCCTGCTCGCGAGGGTATCCTGAACCAGCTCTCTGTGACTTTGAAAGCTGATTTCTCGATCTCAGCCGGTCTACATTTCCGATATGGAAGCTCCTACAATGAGTTTAGTGTCAACCCTACGTTAGATCACTATCGTGGAAAGCTTGCTGCGTCGAAAGCTTCATTTAATGATGTGTGGGAGACAGTCAAGGGCGAAGTCCAACCAGCCATCTCACAAAACGAAGCACAACAGAATCTACTACAAAATGCTCTTGGTATTGTGGATAAGATGCCGAGTACTGCTCATGGTGGAAATCCCTTTGGTGGACCAGTGGGCGGATCAAACGCTGCTGCCGTGGGACAAGTCGATGAAAGTGCCTTCAAGAACATGTGGAATTTTAATCTGGCAGATGCTGCATTTGGCTGGTTGGTATTGGAGGTCCAAGATGGTCGCATTGGTACCGAAATGAGAGCCCAAGGCTTTAACTTCGCACACAGAGGTGCCAAGCAACACCCAAATCAGATAAATCAGCAAGCGGCTCAAGCCCCAGCAACTGGATCCGGCACTCCTGGTTCAAGTCACGCTCTCGTTGCGTCTGCCCCAACTGGTCCAGCGCAACGTTCTCCGAATGCTCAACAACCACAGTTCAACCAACCCCGCGGTCCTGCCCCGGCACAACCTCCAAAGGGCCCCGCAAGCTCAGAACGTGTCGCTGACTCACCTGCACCTGCTCCTCAAGTAGCGACTCCACAACCACAAACCAACGTTGTTAACTTACCATCAACGAAGGAAAATGAAAAAATCAGCACACCAACTGCAACTAATGGAACATCCGCAAATGGCGCTGCTGATCCTACGTCGCCCGTAACTAAGGCTGCTGCTGAACCTATAATTGGGCTGTTCATCATGAATGTCACATCGGATGAGGCCGTGAAGGAGTTATTCAAACCTGAAGATCAATCAAAGATTCTTAAGATCGAGAAATGGGGTCAATCTAACAAGGTTGCTCATTTTAAGACGATTGAGGACAGAGATGCCATACTCGCAGCCCTACCGGATGATGTCAAGTCCAGGACAGGAGAAGATCGAAGCCGCCCACTTGTCAAGATCTTCCAACCGAGGGAGAACAAGACATACACCTCTAACCGTGGTGGAGCTGGAAACTGGGGCAGCAGCAGAGGGGGTAACACTTCTGGAACTCCCCAAGGCGGCTACAGAAGTGGAGGTGCAAGCGATAGTGAAGGAGGTCGTGGGGGACGAGGAGGACGTGGTGGGTCAAGAGGACGAGGCAATGACCGTGGTCGTGGTGGACGTGGGCGTGGGGGATTCAACAAGACCGAAGGATCGCCAGCAGCAACTCCAGCAACCCCAACCGCCGGAGATTCTTAAATACCCATCCATCGTCCTTTGTCATCCCTCACCAAAAGTCCACCTTCTAGTACGTTCTCTCACCGGCCACTCATTTGTGACCAGAGGATATTGAGGGCCGTTGATTTTTTTCGGCTTTATTATCAAAGGTATCTGGATGGAGTGGAGTTATAATGCTTATGCTTCCGATGTGTGGAGCGATGATAGCTTTTTCTTCTCTCTGTAATTTGATCCCCTACTTGCATCGATTGCCTCAAATAGCGTTGCGTGTATTCTAGTTCTGCCAGAAGACAGAAATGCTGGCTGGCGGTTTTATTTGCAGCTGCATAGAAAATATTACGAATCCTTTGTACTTGATATTTGAATACTTGATTATGAATATGGTGGAGCTGTACCTCGCCGCAGTCTATTTAACGCCATGATACATGTTATACAGCAGCAACATCTCAAGAAAAACTATACTACAAATATCCCTTCAACCGCTCCCCTCACTCCCCCTATCCAACGGCTTAATCCCCTTATGAATCGCCGCAATCCCCCCACTCAAATCCTCCCAGCCCTTCCCCGGCACCAAAAACCCCGCCTCTTTAATCATATCCCTAAACTCCTCCTGCCTCGGAAACTTCTCAATACTCTCCACCAAATACTGGTAACTCTCCCTATCCCCCGCCACCAACTGCCCAATCAACGGTATCGCCCCAAAACTCCACCGTTTATAAACCCACTCCAACAACGGATTCCCTACCCCACTGAACTCAAGACAGGCGAATAAGCCACCGGGTTTTAGCACGCGGTATGCTTCGTGCAAAGCGGCGGATTTGTTGGTGAAGTTGCGGATGCCGAAGGCAACAGTGTAGAGGTCTAGGGAGCTGGGGGCGATGGTTTCAGGGAGGGATTCGGCGTTTGCAAGGAGGAAGGAGAGGCGTGGGGAGTGCGCGTAGGGGGTGTTGAGGGAGCGTTTCAGGCCTTCGGAGAGCATGGAAGGATTTATGTCTGAGATTGTTATGGTGGAGGAGGGAGAGGAGTTTATGGTGTCGCAGTGGGAGAGCAGGCGGAAAGCGATGTCGCCGGTGCCGCCGGCTATGTCGAGCATTTTCCAGCCCGCGGGGTTGGGGGAGGTGGAGGTGCCGGGGTTGATGGAGCGAACAAAGCGGTCTCTGGGTAGTGTGTTAGGGATTTAGGCTAATGGATTATAGAGAGTAGATATTCGAGGAGCGAGAGGATGTGAGATAAAGCTTACTTCCATAGTCGGTGGATCCCTAGGGACATGAAATCGTTCATGGTATCGTATGAAGATGCTACATTGCTGAATACTCCCGCAACTACTTCCAACTCAGTCAATTGCTCCTTGTCCAACAAAATCATTTAAGCATACCTCTAGCTTCCTTCTCAGCTTCTGGCACAGTCTCAAACCCAAAATGTGTGGTTCTTTCATGATTTGAAGGTTGTGATGGCGAATCTGCTTTGGGAGTTGAGTAGGAGAAACATCGTTGGGCCCGAGTTTTGGATAATTGGAGCCGAACAGACCTTACCACAGGCCTAAGAGATTGTCTTAACGCCATTGAGTATGATATTATAGATTAACAGCAGTCCTAGACTTGAATATGGGCCTGTTGCATGGCTAGGCGTTGAAAGAATTCGTCCTGGGGCTCGCTTAGCTCTTTGATTGGAGCTTTGAGTCTGTCTCAGCCTTGTTGTGACAGCCTCGTGGTTTTTTACATTCAAATTAGAGATGTAGTCCTACATTTTTAAGTTTACATTCAGCTTTCTTACATAGCTCCGGTTCTACCATCCTTTTCTTATCTCGGTGCTTTCCACTGAAAAGATGCCCCTTTGTACAATACTTAGCAATCCTCTTGGTTAATACAAGATGAAATGGTCGGTCTATGAACTGATTTCCCAAGAGTGAGTTGAATGGTGATACTTTAAAGGCGGTGCCATAAACTTGGGAGATATGCTCTATGAACCAATTGTTTGGCTCATGTCGATATTCATTGGCTCTCATTCCTTGCGACAGTTTGGCGAATACTTCCTCCAGCCGATAGATAGCCTTCAACGACCTTGCTTCGTATTTAATCATGATGGCTTGCAACAGCCCTTACGTATAGTGGTATGAACAGGATTAACAGGGTTTCGATTTAGTCTGATCATCCTAAATCATCAAATGCTAGTTGTTGTCTCTTCGCTGAAACCTCATCCCAAAGCTCTTCGAAAGGTTCCCCCAAAAAGAACTCAACCCAGACAACCCTGATAAGATGCGGTCTTAGATCTTCATATGAGTTGATATTGAGATCTGCTGCAACCATCTCTAAATGACCAACAAACCAGCTCCTCTCTGGTTCTTCCGCGTAAACTCCTCCAGCCCCTAATAGCCAAGGTAAAAGTAAATGTTTAGTTCCCGCGAGCTCAATCATCGTCTCCAACGCCGCCTTTAGCTTATGCAGTTGCACTTTGATAAAGAGCGCGGGGCTAGGATAATCGTTCTTGAAAGGCCAGAAACATAGCATAACAGACGCTCTTCGAATTGCTTCTGTTACGCACGCGACCAGTGGACCTTCTTCAATCGGTAACGGCAGATGCATAAGCCGAGCCAAAATTTCGGAACAATAGTTTTCGCTAGGATTAGAGGGCCATACCAGTGATAGCTTGTTACAGACGTATTTGATATCTCTGATGAGTCTGGCGCAGTCTTTGGAGACTCCAAGGTTTTCGAGATTGAAGATGGACGGCTCGGTGCAAGTGAACCAGGAGTCAGGAAAATGGGATTCGAAGCTTTCTGGTGGGAATTGGGCCTCTGTCATTAAGGTGGTTGTGATTCTTAAGAGTGTCAGTGGGATGATAGATAATTAGAGAAATTACAAACCCGAAAATCATATTAGCTAAGTTGGGATTGGTTGACCGAATCGCGGCGAGCCCACCCCTTATTTCAACTATACGCTTGAGACCATCAACATGCATTCTCATCATTCTCATGTTACCCCTTTCAAACTACTTGAAGTCAGCACCAACTCTAATAGGATGGCAGCTATGATTACGGTACGTCAACGATGGATAGAAACAGCACAGAGCCAATTGTTTGATCACTAGATGCTAGAAGAGGATCCTCGACTCTTTCCCTCAGAAGTCTTATACATTCTTTATTGAGGAGCTGCTTCGAAGACGTTTTGTTCTCGTGGCCTTGTAATGAATCAAGGTCAAAGGCACTGAGATGTAAAGTAGCATGGAAGAGAACAGGGTCATCCGAAGCAATCTCCCACCACGACTAGGATTTATCAGTAGGTTCTTACATATTCAAATTGGGAGGCTATACATTTAGGAACGGTTTTGCTTGGTAGCCAAGCACAACAGGAAAAGACTTGGACGTGAAATTAGAGAAGTCTATATAGCTAAGTTAGACGTGTGGTCAAAAGACGAAGACCATTGCTTACAGTGATGCATAAACAGCTGTACTTCAGGAACCTTGCTTTCGACATGGCTCATAAACGGATCAATTCCTGAGCCGAGGGACTCAGGGGGAGGATAAACGAGAGTATCTTGGCGGTAAAGGTAGTCTCTTATATGTTTGTCCTTCTTTAGTAGTTTTCGCGCAGGGCGCGCTGCCGAGATAAAAGCTTCATCAGATGCTGAGTTCTCTGGTTGACCAGCGAAATCACATTTTTCAATATTTGAATAATGCTTATCACAATTTCCGCATAGAGGCCGTCTCTCGTCACACTGTCCATCGTTAGTTGCTGCTGACCTGAATAGGCCTGAATAGGAGAAAGACGTGCCTTTACTTTCCGGCGCTTGCATTGCGTGCATCCATTTCGTGACTTCTTATGTGCTCGTTTTGCGACGGGGGCTATTTGAGAAGACATTTGAATTAACAATTCAGACAATGAATCGCTGCAGAGGTTCGGATTCGCGACGTCGTGAGATCTCCTTAATGCATGGGGGTGATCCCAGCCCTTTACGTAAGGCTGTGCCTCCAGAAGATCTGTGCTTAGTTCTTACCACCCCATGGTTTGGGGGCTCAACTCTTTTAAACTACACTACGAGCACATTCTAATACAGAGACCTGCTTTATCCAGAAACTTAGATATGATGGGACGCGTGAGAAAGAGGAAGATTAGGAAGAGCTCGAAAGTCAGCGCGGATAGAGTAACAGAGAGTGGCAGAACCCATGTAAGACCAGCATTGAATGGAATACTTGAACAAGTGTCATTTTCCATTTGGAATGGCATATTGCAATTGAGACTGAAATTCCACAATAATTATAAGGTAGAGCAATTCATCAATTGGTTGAGCAAGGGGAAGGCTACGTTTCTTGAGCCCGCTTACAAACGGCTCTGCCAGCCCTGTTAGCCGACTAGCAACCTCCTCCCTACTTCGACGTTCTCTCTCGAAAGTCATTGACTTTCAGGATGCTGTCCATGGATTTCAAATGTCATAATCTTCGAAGAAATAAATAATGAGGGCCCAACGATATGGTGCTCGCTTGGTGCTCGCCCGCTCTTCATTCTCAAAACAATCCGCCTTCTTTTCACACACTTCAAGATGGTCCTCCTCCGTATCCCAAAAGCCAGGAGCAGAGAAGTAGGGCCACTCATCCCTGAATGAAAACACTTATTGATAGAACACAGTGTCCGCTTCCCAGGCGCAGTAGACAGCAAATTTACTTCCGCTCTAACATTCGAGCACCCCTCCACCTACCCCGCCATCCCCACCTACCGCTGCATGTCGCCGGATGGCGACATAATCTCTCCCTCCTTCTCCACCACCTCCAATTCTGACTCGCTCGCCCTCTCCATGTACGACACTATGCTACGCGTCTCTATCATGGACGTCATAATGTTTGACGCCCAACGCCAAGGCCGCATTTCCTTCTACATGACCTCCCAAGGCGAAGAAGGAACCTGTGTTGGATCCGCCAGCGCTTTAGAAAAAGAAGATGTTGTCTGGTCTCAATATAGAGAACAAGGTGTTTTTGCACAGAGAGGATTTACGTTTGAGGATTTTATGAGCCAGTTATTTGCCAATAAGAAGGACCCGGGGAGAGGGAGGAATATGCCTGTTCATTATGGGAGTAAGGCGTTGAATATTGTAATACCATATTTTCCCTTCCTTTAAGGATCATTATACTTACATAATTAGCATACGATATCTTCAACCCTAGCAACACAAATCCCCCACGCGGCTGGCGCAGCCTACGCCCTCAAAATGCAACGCCTAACCAATCCCAACATTCCACCCCGCGTCGTAGCCTGCTACTTCGGCGAGGGAGCAGCCAGCGAAGGTGATTTCCATGCCGCGCTTAACATAGCCGCTACACGATCCTGTCCCGTCATCTTCATCTGTCGCAATAACGGGTATGCGATCTCTACTCCCACACTAGAACAATACCGGGGCGACGGCATCGCCAGTCGTGGGACTGGATATGGGATTGATACGATACGGGTAGATGGAAATGATATTTTCGCCGTGCGAGAAGCGACGCGGAAAGCAAGGGAACTAGCGTTGAGTGATGGAGGGAAACCGGTGTTGATTGAAGCGATGTCGTATCGGATTAGCCATCATAGTACGAGTGACGACTCATTCGCATATCGAGCAAGAGTCGAGGTGGAAGATTGGAAAAGAAGGGATAATCCGATTACTAGACTAAGGAAGTATTTGGAGAAGAAGCGCATTTGGGATGAGGAGAAGGAGAAGGAGGCGAGGGGAAGGATAAGGAAGGAGGTGTTGAAGGCGTTTGGTGAGGCGGAGAGGGAGAAGAAACCCGCTATTAGAGGTATGTTTGAGGATATTTATGAAGAAATGACACCGCAGACGGAGAAACAGATGGCAGAGTTAAGGGATATGATTGAAAGATACCCGGAGGAGTATGATGTTAGCGAATTTGAGGGTGGGAAAGATAGTTTATCGAAATGAGATAC
>Ga0182030_10006418_pt1 | contig 24821 bp, 26 predicted proteins | sample 812S3MmetaG_FD_121299 | JGI IMG/M metagenome (GOLD analysis project Ga0182030, IMG submission 121299) | Permafrost microbial communities from Stordalen Mire, Sweden - 812S3M metaG (Illumina Assembly) | ecosystem: Environmental > Terrestrial > Soil > Wetlands > Permafrost | place: Sweden...
CCGCCCGGGTGGACGCAGGAGAAAACCGAGCGGCTCCGGCCGCTGCTGCACTCCAACGGCTAGTCAGAGCCAGCGACGGCCGGGCGTCCCGGCGTTCGCCAGTGCTCCCGCGGGCGAATCACCGGCCAACTCGGCCAGCACACCTGCTCCGGCCAGCGCGTGGTAGCCGCCGATGACGTCGGTGGCGCGGTGCAGGCCGATATCCAGCAGCGCCGCCGCCGCGAGGCTGGATGTGTAGCCTTCCGAGCACAGGATCACCCACTCGACGTCATCGCCGACAGCTTCCGGTAGCCGGGCGTCGCTGGTGGGGTCGCAACGCCATTCCAGGACATTGCGTTCGACGATCAGGGCGCCGGGCACCTCTCCCTCCCGGAATCGCTGGGCCTGCGGCCTGATGTCGACGAGCACCGCGCCCCGCCGCAGCGCATCGGGCACCTCGGCGGCGGGCAGTCGACGATAGCGGCGCCGCGCTGATCTCAGGACAAGGTCGATTCGGCTCATCGCGTCCCTTCGGGTTGGTCGGTCAGCTCGGTGCGCTGGCGGCGCAGCCTGTCGCGGTCGATGATCTCGTAGTACGACATGGCGGTCAACGGCGGTGAGTAAGCATGCACGCTCAGGGTCGACGCGACCGGCTCCTTGAGCGCGATCACGGGTCCCGGCGTCCGGCGTGGCGCCCACACCACGTCATGCACCCAGCCCAGCGGGAACCCGGCCTGATCACCGGCATCCAGCCGCCGACGGCGTAATTCCCTTCCATCCCAACGGAATTCGTTGAGCGCTCCGGACAGCACGGTGAGCGCGCCGAGTGAGCCCCCGTGGTCGTGCAATTCGGTGGCGTGACCGGGGACCCAGCTGATCAGCCAGATGTCCAGTTCGTCGTCGCCGTGGATGCGGGTGAACCAGCGTTCCGACTGCGGTACGCCGCCCTCGGGCAGCAGATGGTCGCAGCGCCCGCTGAGCACATCGTCGGCGGCTCGGTCGGTGGCGTGCAGAAGGTCGGGCACCCGCAGCCGGGTGGGTCCTGCGGCAGGGACGGCGAGGCTTCGCGGAGGCAACACAACGGAACTGACGGCAGGCAAAGACATTGGTGAGAGCTCCAGGGAGAACGGATGGGCAAGCGGTGGCGTATTAGGGCCGACAACACTCGCAAAATCCGAGCCGCTCCATCACGGCTGCAAGTGTTGCATAGATTGACACCGTGCGCTGGTGCAGTCATCGGCCCCTGCGGTGGGGCGCGGTCGTTGTGGCGTTTGGGTTGACCGGTTTGCCGGGGGCCACGGCGTGCGGGCATATCGGGCACAACAGCACGCCCACGTCGTCGTCGGCGGGGGCGTCAACCGCTCGAAGTTCAGCGCCGCCCGACGCCATCGGGCTCTCCCCGGCCGGTGTGACCACCAGGGTCGATGTCCCCGCGGAGTCGACCGAAGAGCAGTACTACCAGGCCTGTCATGCCGCAAAAGTATGGATGGACGCCCAGCCCAAGACCGGTCAATCGCTACTGGAGCCCTATCTGGCGATGGTTCAGGCGTCGCCGTCCGGCACGGCGGGCAGCTGGAATGCCCGGTGGGCGGACCTGACGCTGGCACGGCAGGCGGCCGTGATCACCGCCGCGCTCGCTGCCGCCGCCGACGGATGCGGGTAGCGCCCTTCGAACTCTTGCGCAATTGAGATCACGGGTGGCAAAAGTGCCGACGCCACGCAAAATGAAGGGGTGCCCGGTGAAGTCGTTACTCGTCGATCATCACCGATTCGGGTGGCGCTGGCACTCGGTAGCGGTGGGGCCCGGGGCTACGCCCACATCGGGGTGATCGAGGTGCTGACAGCGCGGGGCTACGACATCGTGGGGATCACCGGCTCGTCGATGGGTGCGATGATCGGCGGTCTACACGCAGCCGGACACCTCGACGAGTTCGCCGACTGGGCGAAATCTCTGACGCAGCGGACCATTCTGCGGCTGCTGGACCCGTCCATCAGCGCGGCCGGAGTGCTGCGGGCTGAGAAGATCCTGGAAACGGTGCGCGACATCCTCGGTCCGGTCGCCATCGAACAACTGCCCATCCCCTACACCGCGGTGGCCACCGATCTGCTTGCCGGCAAGTCGGTGTGGTTTCAGCGCGGCCCGCTCGACGAGGCCATCCGGGCCTCGATAGCCATCCCCGGGGTGATCGCCCCGCACGAAGTCGACGGCCGGCTGCTGGCCGACGGCGGAATTCTGGACCCACTGCCGATGGCCCCGCTCGCCGCGGTCAACGCCGACCTGACGATCGCGGTGGGCGTCAGCGGCAGCGAGGCAATCAATAAACGAGAGCCGGAGCCGGGCAGCACTGTTGAGTGGTTGAACCGCATGGTGCGCAGCACTTCTGCGTTACTCGACGCGACGGCCGTACGTTCGCTTCTCGACCGGCCAACCGCAAGAGCGGTGTTGAGTCGATTCGGCGCCGACACCTGGTCGGAGGATTCGGACGAGGAAATACCCGAGAGCGAGGGCGAACTCGTTGAGCCGCCCGGAGTTCCGAAATTGGGCAGCTTCGAGGTGGTGTACCGAGCGTTCGACATTGCCCAATCTGCGCTCACCCGCCATACGCTGTCGGCCTACCCACCCGACCTGTTGATCGAGGTACCGCGTTCGACGAGCCGCAGCCTGGATTTTCATCGGGCGGAGGAAGTGATTGCAGTAGGGCGAGCGCTGGCCGACCAAGCCCTCGACGGCCTCGACGCCGACCCGGACCCGGCGCCGGCCATCGAGGGCTGACCACAACGCATGGGCCAGAAGCGTTTTCGGCTACACCCGAGCTGAGCGATCTCGTCTGATCAGACACCCAGGAACCGCGCGATAGCCGACGCTTCGCGGCGGCCCTGGGCACGTCCGGCCACGGCCGAGTCGATACGGCAGCGCGGATCCAGTGGGTTGGGTCCGAACGCCGCCAACGAATCGGCGTCGGCGTACACGGCGGACAGTGCGCCGTTGAACGCCGCGATCTCAGCGGCCGGCCCGGCGCCGAACGGCGACGGGACATCCACGCCGGAGGGCACCAACACCACGGCCACATCACAGTCGCGGGCAACGCCGAGGTTGACCGAGCTGGCCACCCCACCGTCCATGTACCGTCGGCCGTCGATAGTCACCGGCGGCCATGCGCCGGGCACCGCACAGCTGGCCGCCACCGCATCGACGAGCCCAACACCCGAATCCCGGTCGAACACAACCAGTTCACCGGTGGCTGTGTCGATCGCAGTCAGGCGCAGCACGCGCTCGGGCCAGTCGTGGGACGGCAGGCGCTGCGCGATCACTCGGCGACGGACGGGCTCGGGAACGGTTTGGGTCGCCAATGCCACGGTGCCGATTCGCTGCATCTGCTGCCGCGTCGTATCAATCGACGTGTCGTAGGGCCCGTCCAGGGCGGTCAGGAAGAGTTCGGCGATGGCCTCGATGTCGACGCCGGAATCGATCTCGGTCGACGCCTCGGCGACTTGCCGATCGTAGAGCTCCTCCAGCGTGGCGCCGCTGCCAACCTGTGCGGCGACCGCCGAACCGGCCGAGGTACCGACCAGCGCATCCGAATCCAGCAGCAACCGCACCGCTGCGGGCGACTCGTCGGCGATCCCCCGCAGAACACCTGTCTCCCAGGCGATTCCTGCTATTCCCCCACCAGCCAGCACCAGTGCGCGTTTGGTTGTCACGTCCAGCACTCTGCCAGGCCCGCGTCAGGCCAGCCGCCGGGTAGTCGGCAGGGCATGCTGAGCGTCGCGTACCGGTGCGCTCAGTTCGTCGCGACGCAACAGCTGCCGGGGCGGGTCGGGCAGCACCAGGCTCCGATTGATCTGCAGCCCGGCGTCGACGTGCACGAGTTCGCCCGGGGCCAACAGACCCCACCGGGGGTCGTCGTCCATCGGCTCGGTGGCGAACACCACCGACGACCGCGCGCACAGCTGGGCCGAGCGTGCGTGAATTCGCTTGGTGTGCAAGTCGAATTCGGGGTGTGATGAAGCGTCGGACCGGTCCAGCAGGTACACCTCATGGGTTTCCGGGTAGCGCAACGCCCACATATCGGTGGCGGTGGCGAGCAGCACGTTCACCGCATAGATCGCCACGTTGGCCGCCAGCCACCGCATAGCGTCGACGAACCCGGCGGAGATGTCCCCGCCGTGGGCGCGAATCGAAGCGGTGATCAAGGCGAACACGCGCTCGGAGTCGGTGTGGCCCAGCACCAGGTGATCGGCACCGACCTCACGCAGCCGTTCGTCGAGAACATCGAGGCCCTCGAGTACACCGTTGTGCGCGAAGATCCGGCCGTCCTGCAAGAACGGATGCGTGTTGAGAACGTCGAGCGATCCGGTGGTCGCATAGCGCACATGGGCGATGAACGTCGTCCCGGTCATCTGGTGGGCCTCGGTGGCGAACTGGGCGTCCCGCCATGCCGCGATCGGCTCCTTGTGCAACTGCGGTTGGCCGTGTGCGTCAAAGACACCCAAGCCGGTGCCGTCCGGGTTCCTCCTGCTTTGTTCGGACAGACTGTCCGGCGCGTCCACCAGCCAAAAAGTCGCTGTGCACACGTCGGTCCCGGCGTGCAGGCCAAAAAGTCGACACATGGCTCAGACGTTTCAGTGCGTCAGCATCGCCGAGAGGTCGGCCAGCACATGACGGGCGTAGCCCTTCCACATCCTGGCGAACAACGGGAGTGCCCACGAGGTCAGTGCCGATTTCGGATGGATGTCCCAGCGCCAGGTGATTTCGGTTCCGCCGGGCGCCGGGCTGAATATCCACTCGCCCACGACATGGTCCACCAGCAGCGCCATCGGGCCCGTGATCGACGTGAGCCGGTAGCCGAACGACCGGGGCGGCTCAACACTGGTCAACTCCTCGCGCATGCTGGCGCCGCCGGCCAGCCGCACGGTGCGGGTCTGACCCGCAGCATCCCATCCGCCCGTTTGGTCCCGCACCTCTTCGATCGGAGGAAAGATCCCGCGCCGGCGGTGGAAAAGTTGTGGGAGCGGGGCGGGCAGCGTGCGTGCAAACGCGTCCTCGGCGGCAATGGCCATCACCCGGGATTCGTCGACGATGATCGAATGTGCCATTGCTGTAACGTCTTTCAGCTATCGGTGCGAGCCAGTGCGGGAGCCGCCCGTCCGGTGATGAGCGGTAGATCGAAGAAGGTTTGAATGCCGGCCGGCGCGGCAACGGTGGCCGGGACCGCATTGACGCAGTGCGCCGCGGTCGCGACGATGCCGGGGTTGCTCTGCAGCCCGGCTTCCACGCTCTCCGGCTGCCATCCCTTGACCGTCACGAAGGTGTCCGGGTTTCCCCGAACCTCCATCTCGTAGCGTTCGCCGACGGGCCCGAATGACCAAGGCGGGTCGAGGTTTTCCTCCCCCATCAACCAGTTCACGGTGATGCGCACCACCACGGTGTCGCCGACCAGCGCCTCCCAGTGGAAGCGGCGCCCGGCGACCTGGCCCGGCTCGATGCTCCCGATCGGCGAGTCGATCGGCGCGGTCGCGACGGCCACCTCCTGCGAGGTATGGATCTTCGGATCCGCGGCAAAGCCCAGCCGGTCGACGATCAGCCGAACGGATTGGATGAAGCCGCCGTCGAGCAGCCTTTGCATCGGCCCGGTCAACGCGCTGTCCGGCGTCCCGCCGAAACCCATCACATAGCGCAGCACATCCGGTGCACCGTAGGTGCGAAGGTCGGAAAACTCTTCGGCGCGAACAAATGTCACGCCGGTGGACATCACCGACAACAACAACGGGAACAACTCCGTTGCGGCGCCGGGCCCGATGCCGGCGCCGTGCAACGTCGCGTTACCGGCCTGCCCGGCGACCTCCAGTGGGGCGGCCTCCTTCTCACTGGGGTAGAACCAGCCCAGCGGGGACACGACGTTCTTGCCGGAGCGCAGCAGCGCGGCGACCTCCTCGACGTTGGGCATCAATGGTGCGTAGATCACCGCGTCGGCTTCCAGCGCGAGCACCTCGTCGATGCTGTTGGTCGCGATCACGCCAAGAGGCGACGTGCCGATGATCTCGCCGACGTCCTTGCCGTTCTTGGCGTCGGAATGCACCCAGCAGCCGACTAATTCGAGTTCAGGATGCTCGAGCACACCCTTGATCGCCGCCACACCGACGGACCCGGTTGCCCATTGCACGACCCGCAGGCTCATGAACTCGTTCTACACCATGAGGCCGGCCTTCAGTTGTGAACTTCGATCACCCAATAGCCGTGCTCGGCGTATCGCGACCGGATGGCTTTTTTGTCGTACTTGCCCACGCTGGTGCGCGGAATCTCGTCCGCAAAGGCCCACCGCTCGGGCAACCACCACCTGACGACCTTGTCCGCGAGGAACGTTCGCAGATGATCGGCACTGACCGACGCGCCTTGTTTCGTTACGACGACAGCGAGCGGTCGTTCCTGCCAGCGCTCGTCGGGGACCCCGACAACCGCAGCCTCGAGAACGAGGGGGTGCGCGATCAAGCAGTTCTCCAGTTCGACCGAGGAAATCCATTCGCCGCCGGACTTGATGACGTCTTTGGCCCGGTCGGTCAGGGTGGTGAAGCCCTGCTCGTCGATTCGGCCGACGTCGCCGGTGCGCAACCAGCCGGAATCGAACTTGGACTCGTCCCGCCCGCGGAAGTACGAGCCGGTGACCCACGGGCCGCGGACTTCGACCTCGCCCACGGCCTCGCCATCGTTGGGCAACACCTGGCCCTCGTCGTCGACGATCCGCATTTCCACACCGCACACCGGCTGGCCCACAGTCGCGCGGTATGCCCAGTGCTGGTCGTCCGGGGTGCCCGGCGGCGGCCAGGCCATGCTGGCCAACGGCGAGGTTTCCGTCATGCCCCACAACTGCTTGATCAGCACGCCGTACTTGTCCTCGAAGGTGCGCATCAGCGATACCGGCACCGCCGAGCCGCCGCACGCCACCAACCGCAGCGACGACAGGTCATGGTCGGGGTCTTTCTCGAGATGATGCAAGAGGTCGTTCCAGATGGTCGGCACGGCGCCGGCCACCGTGGGCCGCAGCTTCTCGATCATGTCGATCAGCGCTGGGGCGTTGAGATGGCAATCGGGTAACACCAAGTCGGCTCCAGCCATCAGCGATGCATACGGCAGCCCCCAGGCATTGGCATGAAACATCGGCACGACCGGCAGCACCCGGTCGCTGGACCCCACCCCGATGCCGTTGGTGCTACACGCGCCCATGGTGTGCAGGAAGCTCGAGCGGTGGCTGTAGACCACGCCTTTGGGGTTGCCGGTGGTGCCGCTGGTGTAGCACATTGCGGCCGCGGACTTCTCGTCGATCTCCGGCCAGTCGAACTCGGTCGACTCGGCGCCGATCAACTCCTCGTAGCGCAGCACCGTCTTGCCCGACTCCTGCAGCGGCGCCAGGTCGCCGTCGCCCACCGCGATCACGGTGTGCACGGTTTCCAGATCGGGCAGCACCGGTGCCAGCAGTTTGGCCAGTGTGAGGTCGACCAGCACGACCTGGTCTTCGGCTTCGTTGGCGACGTAGGCGATCTGCTCGGGGAACAACCGGATGTTGAGAGTGTGCAGCACCGCGCCCATCGACGGGGCCGCCAGGTAAGCCGCCAGATGTTCGGCGTTGTTCCACATGAATGTCGCGACCCGCTGGTCTCCGGTAATGCCCAGGCGGCGCAACGCGTTTGCCAGCTGCGCGGCTTGTTCACCGAGTTCGCGGTAGGTGGTGTGCCGGTAACCGTCATCGGTGGCGGTGGTGACGGTGCGCGCCCCGTGGACGTTGCAGCCATGCCGCATGATCGCGGTGATCGTCAACGGAAAGTCCTGCATCGTGCTGTCCATCGATCTACCGCCTTCATGGGTCTCGGCGCGGCACCGCCTCATGGTCAGTCGGGCGAATGCTATCGCCGCGCGCGGCCGTGGGGAATGGCTTCACCCGCCTACGCACGTCGCAACCTCGAAGTTGGTCGGCCGCCAGCGCGGTTAGGTGAGCGCCGGTTCGAGCTCGGGCATCAGCCAAGCGGCCGGTACGCCGCTGTCGGATGAGGCACTCTCGATGGCGAGCGGGTTGGTCGAGGCGACCGGTGTCACGGTGACGGTGCCGGAATAGTCGGCGATGTAGAGGTGCGTTGCGTCCGGGCTTTCCACCACGCACGACGGTTGGGCGGCGACGACCAGGGTGGCGATGACGTCGTGGGTGAGCGTGCAGAGCACGGTCACCCGGTCGTCGCTGACCAGGTAGGCGCGGTCGCCGTCGGCGGACAGCGTCAACCCGGTGACGATGCCGATGTCGCCGAGCTTGCGGGTGCTGGTGATCTTGTCGGTCCGGGTATCGATGACGTCGACCACCGCACCCAAGTCGGGATCGCAGCTGGCCACGTAGGCAAGGGCGCCGTCGGGGCTGAGCGCGACGCCACGGATGGGCAACCCGATCGCAACGGCGCCGACGACGCGCAGATCGGCTTGCTCGGCTGCTCTGACCGGACGCCGTTGGCGCCAACTCGGCCGCGGCGTCGTCACGGTTTCGTCGGACCGCGCGGGTGCGCCAATCATGACAAGCCGGCCGCCGGCGGGCCCGTTGACGCCGACGTAGGCGCGACTCCCGTCTGGGGCGATGCGCACACACTCGGTGGTGGTTCCCGGTTCCGATGAGCCGAGGTCGATCGCGTCGACCCGACCGGTAGCGGTGTCCAGCACCGCCACGTCGGCGAACTTGGCGCCATTTCGGCTGGCGTAGACCCGCTGGCCGAGCGGGCACACCGCCAGATCGCTCACGCTGAGCGCCAGCTGATGAGTCGCGACGACCGTTTGGGAGGACATGTCGATCACCGCGATCGCGTCGTATGCCGGCGACACGGTGCTTACGTAGGCGCGGTTGGTCGCCAAACCGCCGGTGGCGATGGCGAACGGTTCATCGATGCCTTCGACGGTATTGACGACCCGACAGCGGTCGGCGTCGATCACCGAGACGCTGTTGTGGCCGTAGTTGGTGACCATCAGTCGGCTGCCATCGGTAGTGACGGCGATGTCGCTGATCGGACCGTTGCCGACGGCAATCTCAACAGAGACAGGGGCGATTGGGGCGTCATCAACGTCTGGGACTTCAGGGGGGGCCTCTCGGCCTTTGGCATCGCTCATGATGGCACCGCCTTTGCTGTTGTGGTGGGCTCTGCCGGCGCGCAACACACGTCTGCGCAACACTCGACTAAGCCGTATCCAGCACTTAATGCTGACTCCCGGTCGATTCTAGTCATCGAATTTTTGGCCTAAGAATCCGAATTAGTCACTGTTGTCCATCTCACGCTCACGAACGAAGTGGGCTGTAACGGGTGTTTATCGAATAACTCGTACCGACCTTCGTTGGCAAACCCAGATATTCTTTTTAACTGCGCTTTCGATCTCCACCGCTAATACTCTAGGGCATCCGGTTGATTAGCCAAACAATAAGTAATTCTCAGGGTTGAGCGTGCAAAGAGGTAAATGTCACATTCTGCGCAGCGGCCGTGTCGGGGGCCGAAAATATTTGCTCGACGCGGCGGCGTCGTAATTGATCGCCGCAGCCAACCGCCGGATGTCGTCGACGTCAGAGCGCGTTGTGATCGCGCTCGCCGGTCCGGATACGGATCACGCTCGCCACTGGAGAAACCCAGACCTTGCCGTCGCCGATCTTCCCGGTGCGGGCGGCACTGACGATGGCATCCACGACTCGTTGGACAAGCTCGTCGTCGACCAGCACCTCGATACGGGCCTTCGGGACGAAATCGACCTTGTACTCGGCTCCCCGATAGACCTCGGTGTGCCCGCGTTGGCGTCCGTAGCCCTGGACTTCGGTAACGGTCAAACCAAGCACACCGGCGGACTCGACGGCATGCTTCACGGCATCGATCGTGAAGGGCTGCACGATCGCGGTGATCAGCTTCATGGCGTGTTCACGACGTCAATCATCCACTGGCTCAGCGGGTTCAGCGGTCCGCGCCGCGACGGGTGAACCGACTCGACGGCCGCTGACGAGCCCTTCGTCGGGGTAGGCCTCTTCGTCGTGCACGCCGAGGTCACCGGTTTCCAGGACTTCGTCGGGCAACCGCAACTTCATGAACAGGCCAAGGACTTTCAAGATGACAACCGTGATGAGCGCATCCCAGAAGATGACCGTGGCCGCGGCACCGAGTTGGATCAGTATCTGTTTGGGATGGTCACCGTACAGCCAGCCAGAGGCGCTAAAGCCGCTCTGACCCCCGCCGGGCAGGTATTCGATAACCTTCGGGTCTGCCAGCACCCCGACGAGCAACCCGCCCGCCAGGCCCGCCACGCCGTGGGTGTGAAATACGCCCAGGGTGTCATCGACCTTCTTGAACGGCCGCGTCTTGCCGAGCCAGTTCCAGGACATCCAGACCAGGGAGGAGGCGACGACGCCGATGATCATCGCTCCGAAACTGTTGACAAAGCCGGCCGCCGGGGTGATCGCGACCAGGCCGGTGATCATGCCGTTGATGGCGCCGAGGAACGTCGGCTTGCGCTGCTTGCTCGCGAAGATGTCCCAGATCACCCAGGTGAGCAAGGCGCAGCCGGTCGCCAGGTTGGTGTTGAGCACCGCGATCGAGGCGTCCGCACCCGCGAAGTACGGGTCACCGCCGTTGAACCCATTCCAGCCCAACCACAGGACGCCGGCGCCGACCGCGGCCATCGGAAGGTTGTTTGGTACGGCGTGTTCCCGGTCACGCTGCAGCCTCGGACCGATCACCGCGGCGGCGACGAACCCGGTTGTCCCGGCGGCGAGGTGGATCACGTACCCACCGGAGTAGTCCAGGGCACCCGCCTCTGCCCACCAGCCGCCGCCCCACAACAGGAACGCGTTGACCGAGTAGGCGAACGTCGACCACAGTGGCACGAAGATCAGCCACACCTTGAAGTTCATCCGGCCGACCACACTGCCGAGGAACAGCAGCGGGGTGATGGCGGCGAACACGAACTGGAAGTACGCCAGCGTGGTCTCCGAGAAGTTGAACTTCGGCATGTTGCCGTCTAGCAGCGGGATGGAGGCTCTGTCCATGTTGTTGGTGCCCAGGATGGTGTGGGGGACCCCGAGCACGGACCTCAGGACGGGGATGCCCTTGAAGAGCTTGATCGGCTCGCCAAAGCCCATCTTGAAGCCCCACAGCACCCACACGACCAGCACCAGCGAAAACCCGGTGAAGGCCATGAGCATGGTGTTGACGGCCCACTTCTTCTGGACAATCCCGCCGTACAGCACGGCGATGCCGGGAATGCTCATCAGGCCGACGAGCGTCGCCGCCATCAACTGCCAGGCGTTATCTCCGGGATTTAGCCAATCGGGATAGGGCAACATGGTTCAGACACACCCCAATTCGGGCCAACGGGCTCATTGGAATCAGCTGCCGTACGTATCACGCGGTAACGGGTGGAAGCGTCGAATTTGAATGTTTCGGTGGCGTTTTCAATGGTTTAAATATTCATTTCATTGCGCCGACTCGCGGGGCACTGCCGCACTGGCGGGCCCATGACGTAGGCCGCGATCGGTAGTGCGGGCCAACGTAATTGAGAAATGACTGGTGGTCACCTGCAATTTTGCTGCGTTTTAGCTGCGAATTATGTGTCAAATTGCTGACCGCCGGCAGCGGCCCACTGTCAACGGGAATGCGGCACGGGCACGGTGCATTTCGGATTAGCTAATTAGCTGAGCTGCTTTGCTACCACTTCGACGGGGCGGCTAGCTGAAGTGGGTCTGTGGCCGGGGCAGTGCGACCCCGTCGACGGCAATATCCAGCTTTTCGTTGTAAAACGCGACCAGGCCGGCGATCTGGCCGACTGCAGGCACCGGATAATGGTAGGTCCACGCGACGTCGGCATGTAGCGCGTCACCGACCCGCACCGACCAGTAGCCCGATGTCGTTCCCTTGTACGGACACACGGTCTGGGTCGAACTGGGTTCCAGATGCTGGAAGGCGATATCGGTGGGGTCGATGTAATACCTTGTGGGCAAACCGGTTTCGAAGAGCAATACCGGGGACCGGGTGTCCGCCAGCACGACGCCGTCCAGCTCGACCCGGACATGGCGGCCCGAGCGCAGGGCGTCCACCCGCGTGTAGGGGCTGCGCGGGTGGACATAGATGGGCTCGTCCTCCTCGAACCATCGCAGCGCATCCCACTCGAATCGCACGGTGCCGGCGACCGGGCTGTCTGAGTCGGCGTCGAACACCCGCGCGGCGGACTCGTGTACCTGGCCGGCCCCGACCAACGAGTGCAATCGCGACGCACCGAATTGCACCTTCTGCGGGTGGTCCTCGTCGCGCAGAAACTCCGTACGCACGTCGGCTAGCGGAATGTAATAGGCTGGGTAATAAGGGATTTCCCACACGTAGCGGGCTGCGGTGGTGTCGAATACCAGCTGGGCGCCGAGAAATCCACGGACTCGCCGCGGTGCCGGCTCCACCCGTCCGCGCGCGGTGGCTGTCTCGGGGTAGTCACGGTCGGTGGGCATCAGGCACCTACTGGTCCTTGGACGCCAGACCGGCCGGCGCGTGCGAGATCGCTTTGCGGATGGCGTCGGCCAGCGCCAGCGCGCTCTCCTCGGTGAGTTCGAGAGCAACCCGCGCCGACGGACCGAGCGGCGGGTTGATCACGTCGATGTTGACCGTGTGGGTGTAGGGCGCGTGCACGGCGTGGTCGACGTAGACCGTCGCGCGGTCGGCGCCGAACCATCCTGCCGGCCCCTTGCCGCTGCCGTCGATCTCGACATGTTCGGTCAGATATGTGCACATGTCTTGGCAGACCTAGCCTTTCAGGTGGGTGGCGAAAAATTCGTCGATGCGACGCCAGCCGTCGACGGCCGCCTCCGGGCGGTAGGCCGGCCGGTCGACGGAGAAGAAGGAGTGGCCCGCGCCCTCGTAGGAGTGAAACTCGTGCGCCTTGTCCAGCTTGGTCAGTTCGGCGTCCAGCGTGGCCACCGCGGGAGGTGCCGGGAACTTGTCGTCGACTCCGAACAGGCCCAGCAACGGGCAACTCAGGTTCGGCGCCAGATGCAGGATCGGTTGCATGGCTTTGGGCAGCCCGTCCGGCCGATCCTCGACGATGAAGGCGCCGTAGCAGTCCACCGCGGCGTCGAACGGCAGCGAGCACGCGGCCAGGTATGCGTGCCGCCCGCCCGAGCAGTGCCCGATGACGCCGAACTTCCCGTTGGCGCCCGCTAGCGAGCCCAGGTGGTCTATCGCGCCTGCGACATCGCCGACCAGCCGCTCGTCCGGGACCCCGCCCGCCGCACGGACCGTCGCGGCGGCGTCGTCGGGAGCAGCGCCCGGGGCCTCACGCGAGTACAGGTTCGGGGCCACCGTGTGATAGCCGTTGACGGCGAGCCGCCGAACGAATTCTTTGGTTTCCCGGTCGTAGCCGGGCATGTGGTGGATCCAGACGATTCCGCCGCGCGATCCGTCGGCGAGCGGCGTCGCGAGGTAGGCCTCGATCTCGTCGCCGCCGTGGCCGACGATCGAGATCGTCTCTGCGCGAATGGCATCTGGGCTAAACGAATTCATCGCGATGCTCCTTAGTTTCTGCCGACGCAACCAACGTAGCCAAACTCCGGTTCCGCAGGTCGAGCCGACCCTCGTCGGCAGAGGGGCTGATCGCTACTAGCGCCGCTGGTCGCGCACTTTGTAGGTCGAGGGCCACGATTTCCGGGATTCGTCGCCGGTCAGTGGGGTGCCCATTCCGCCGACCTTGACGTTGTACGCCTCCTTGCCCGGGCCGACCTCGCGGTTCGCGTGTTCCTGCGCGAGGTAGTACAGCTCGTCGATGGTGGCCTCGTCGTAGGCCACGAACGAGGTCTCCCGGGCCATGTCCTCGATCCCGACGAGCATCCGGTCCGGCAACCAGCGCGACGCCAGCGCCGCCAGGCCCAAGAGCGAGAACGGGATCACCCAGTAACAGACGAACGACAACGGGGTCTTCGTGTCCAGGATCGTGGCATTACCCTGCACGATCGGCGGGATCGCCGACGACACCGTCATGCCGGCGAACGCCGCGATCCAGACCCAGGTCAAGACTCGGGTGATCCGGCCGAACAGCTCGGTCTTGACCACGTCGGGAGGCTGCTCGGCCGCGGCGAACTCACGCACGAACGGCTTGCCGATCAGCAGGCTGATCAACGCCGTAAGGAAGATCCCGGCGTTGCCCAGCGGCTGGATCCAGCGCTGCATGAACGAGTCGCTGAGCGTGAACGTCAGCACTGTCAGCACCGCGAACGTCGCGATGGCTCCGAGTTCCAGGATGCGTCCCGGCTTCCCCAAACCGCTGCCGATAAAAAACGCGGCTACCGCGATCCACAGCGCGACCACGACGGCGGCGGCGAAAGGCACGTTACCGACCAGGACCCAGTAGACGATCCACGGCGCAAAGCCGAACAGCATGCCCACGATGGGTCAGTGTATGAGTCCCGTCGACGGCCGTCGCACCATCCGGGAGATTGCTGCGATCGTGGCGCTCGGCGGTAACACCGGCCTTCCCGGTGACACGGGCAAGGCGGAAGAGCTCGCACGGACGCTATTTCAGCAACTATGGCGTCTGGACTTCCTGGCGACCGCCATCGACGCGAGCTAAGCAAAGGACTTAATAGGTTGTGCTGGGCCATATCTCGCGTCGAACGCCGAGTAAAGTCCGATGGCCACGAACCCCTGCCGATACCGTGGAGATAGCCGGCACAGGCAGGTCGAAAACGGAGCGTTTTCCGGACCCGGCTAATTCCGTGGCGAGACATACTTGTCGTGACGTGGTTAGGATTCGGGTCTTACACGAAGGCACTTCGTACCGAGGAGTCACGAATGAAGAACACGGCACGGCTGGCCGGCCCGATCGCTGCCGTTGTGGCCGGTCTCGTTGCCATCGGCGCGGCCCCGACCGCGAGCGCCGACCCTGCGGATGACTCTTACCTACAGAACCTGCAGCAGCACGGGCTCAGCTGGGCGCCCGGCGCTGACGGGACGATGATCAATGTGGGGCACGCGGTCTGTCAGGACTTTGACGGCGGGGACACGCTGGCCCAAGCCGTCGGCGATGTGAAAAAAGCGCTCGGGGTAAGCAACGGCGGCGCCGGCACCATAGTCGGCGCGGCGGTTGCGAACTATTGCCCGGCAAACCGCAGCAAAATGTAGTGCTGGCCCCGGGAGCACGTGGCGCTTTGCCCCTGCGCGCAACGAGTGGCTCGCACGTCAGCTTGACGCTCCGCGGTGGAGGCTTAGCACACCCCTTACCGTGCCCCCAGTCGGACTCGAACCGACACTGGACGGATTTTAAGTCCGCTGCCTCTGCCAATTGGGCTATGGGGGCCCCGGCGGCGAATCTAGCGCGCGGGACCCGGATCCAGGACACCGCATCCCATCCGATTTTGGCCGAATTCCGGGCGTGCGGGCCAGCCATGCTTCGCGTAAGATCCGCGCGCTGCGCGTCTTATTGCTGCTCCGCCCTCTACGGCCAGATGACAGAGCTATGTCCCCCGACAGAAGCTTGTTAAAACTGAGCGCCCCAACGTTAACAAGCCGTAAACGGCTGTCCCCTCAGGGCTTTCGGTCGAGAAATGTGAACAGGGGGGCAATTAGCGTTACGCCAACACACAGGGGCTCGTACGCCAACACCCAGGGTCGGCCCAGCGTTTGGGTCGGCAAGTTTCGAACACCATGAGGAGCAACTAATGGCACCATCATTCACCTTAGGGACTGGAATACTGCAAGCCGCCGTATCGACGCTGACGGCGGCAGACAGTGACCTGGGAACGGTGATCGCCGGGGTGGCGGGACCGACCACCACTGTCGTGGCCCCCGGATCCGACTCGGTGTCGATAGCGCAGGCTGCGGCAGTCACGGCCTGGGCCGCCACGCTTCAGACAGCCCTCGCCAATGGTCAGTCTTATGCAGCCCAGTTTGTCACCAACCTGAGCAACGCGAGCGACACCTACGGCTTCACCGAGGCCTCCAACGCGGCCAGCGCGACGGCCAGCAGCGCCAGCAGCAGCGCCAGCAGCATCGGTTCGGGCGGCATCATCAACGCGATCGCCACGCTCCTTGGTGGTCCCAGCAACAGCGCCCACCCGTACAGCCTTTCGAGCAACACCGCCAACCTGTTCAACATCGGTGGCGGTAACTGGGCGTCGGCCATGTCCGACTGCCTCGGCATGGCCGGTGGCGGTCTGCTCCCGGCGGGTAGTGACACCATCGGCGACGCAGCCGGTGCCGCAGCGCTCGCCAGCGACACGACGCCCGTCGGCGTCGGCATGGGCGGCATGGGCGGGTTCGGCGCAATGCCGATGGCAGGCATGGGCGGCGGAACCCTGGTCGGCAACATGTCGGTACCGCCGAGTTGGGGCGGGACGGTCACCCCGGTGGTGGGCGCCACGGCCACACCGCTGCAGACCGTCGGCTTTACCGGCGCTGCGCCGCAAGCCGCGGGCGCAACGGGAATGGCCGGCATGCCCGGAATGGTCACCGGCGGCGCAGGGCGCAGTTCCGCCGGATTCGGTGCACCGCGCTACGGCGTCAAGCCCATCGTCATGCCGAAACTGGCGACCGTCTAGCCGAGCACCGACGCGGTCACACCTGTTAGCGAACAAGCGGAATTCGATCCAAAAGGAATGGGGCAGAGATGAGTTTCACAGCAGTAATTCCTGAAGTCATCGCGGCGCAAATCGTTGCTGGCGACCAAGGGGCGACGCTGGCTGCCGCCTCGACGGCTTTGACCACCTTGGCCGCCCAGCTGGGCGACACGGCAGCCATTTGGACATCCACATTCGCGGGTCTGGTCAATGACACGGGGTGGGCGGGCGCGGGGGCAGCCGCAGCGGTGACCGCGGCCACCCAGTACATCAACTGGCTGACCACCACCCAAGCGGAGGTCGAGGCGGCGCAGACCGCGGTCGCGACGTCTCTGGCGGCATACGAGGCGGCAAGGACAGGAGTGGTGAACCTGGCGACGGTCACGGCCAATCGGACTGCCTACTACGCCGCGGTTGGGGGATTGCCTTTCACCGCCGCGACTGTGGCGACGTTGGAAACCGCGTATGCGGGGTTTGAGACCACAGACATCGCGGTGATGAACGTCTACCAAGCGGCGGACACGGCGGCCCGCCCCGGCCTCACGACGCCGCCCGTGGACGTGACGGGGGCCATCCTCCCCATCTCGTCGGCTTCCGACACCACTGCGGCTGCCACCACCACCGCCAGCTCGTCGGCGTCCACTGCAGCCCTCTCGGCGTCGAGCCTCTACACCTCGATCGACGGCTTGCTCGGCACGCCCGCGGTATCCAACAGCATCAACGGCACGGTCAACACCGCGGCCTGGTTCGTCGGCAACACCATCCCGACCGCGGTGTCGCTGGGCCACACGCTTGCCGGCGCCACAGTGCCGGCGGCGGCGGTCGGTGACGTGGTGCCGGACGGCAGTGCGGCTGGCGTGGTCGAAGGAACCATGGTGCGCTCGGTAACACCGATGGGCGCGGGAAGCTGGGCCGGTCTGGGGGCGTCGGCAGGTGTTGGCGAGGCGACCACGGTCGGCAAGCTCTCGGTGCCGGCCACGTGGGCGGGGGCCACCCAGGCCGAAGCAACGTTGGCTTCGTCCACCGCTCCACTGGGGGGCTCCGGTTGGACCGTTGCCGCCGAGGAAGGCGGCATGGGTGCGCCCGGTATGCCGGGAATGGTCGGCGGCGCTGGCGCCAAGGGTGCGGGTGCCTTCGCCGGGCCGCGCTACGGCACCAAGCCCATCGTCATGCCCAAGTCAGTGGTGGTCTGATCGGGGGGAAGGGGGCGCGCATGCAACGCGTAGGACCACCGCGCTCGTAGCAACAAGACGTCAATTTCCAGAGGCTTCAAAGACAAAACGAAAAGGAGAAAGAAAATGGCAACACGCTTTATGACCGACCCGCACGCGATGCGGTCGATGGCAGGTCGGTTCGAGATGCACGCGCAGACGGTGTCTGACGAGGCCCGCAAGATGTGGGCGTCCTCGACGAACATCGCCGGCGCTAGCTGGAGTGGGCAGGCCCAGGCGACGTCCTACGACACCATGGGTCAGATGAACCAGGCGTTCAACAACATCGTCAACATGCTCCACAGTGTGCGCGACGGCTTGGTCCGCGACGCCAACAACTACGAGACGCAAGAGCAGGCCTCGCAGCAGATGCTCAGCCACTAGTCACGGAAATCCCTACTCTTCAATACTTTTGACATAGGAGGACGTAAACCATGAGCATTAACTACCAGTTCGGAGATGTCGACGCCCACGGCGCCCTCATCCGTCAGCAGGCCGCCTCGCTGGAGGCCGAGCACCAGGCCATCGTTCGTGATGTGCTTGCTGCCGGCGACTTCTGGGGCGGCTCGGGTTCAGTGGCCTGCCAGGAGTTCATCACCCAGTTGGGTCGTAACTTCCAGGTGATTTACGAGCAGGCCAACTCCCACGGCCAGAAGGTGCAGTCCGCCGGCAACAACATGGCGAGCACCGACAGCGCCGTTGGGTCCAGCTGGGCCTGACACCCCCTCTGCAACAGGGCCGCACACCAATTGGTGTGCGGCCCTGTTGTTTTGTGCGGCTTTGGTGGCTATCCGGCCACCGGCGAACGGGCAATCAACGAGGTGCGCAGACCAATTCGCCGGATCGTACCGTCGGACTCGCGACCGAACTTCCAGCTGCCGCGGCCAGCCGTCGGCGACGGTATTGCGCCCCACCCGCCCGGCATCACGTTGGCGTCCAGTACCGGTGTCTGCTCCACCATGCCCAGAGCATCGGCCCAACTCGGCGGCACCGACAGGGTGCCCAGGGCGTCGGCTTGACCAACGCCGGCCACGGCTTCCCCATCCATGCCCAATGGGCCGCCGGTAGTCAAGGCCGCGCCGCCATCCGTCGACGATCCGGGAGTCGACAGCTTATGCAGAGCGTGCGGCACTGAAGACGTCACCCGCGCCGCGGTCTTCGCGGAGCTGTTGCCGGCCTGACTGCTAGTGCCAGCGCTCGCGCGCAGCGGCGAGGTGAAATTCGACATCGTCGACGCGGACCGCGAACTTGCCGCGTAGCGGTACATCGCGGTGGCGTCCTTGGCCCACATCTCGCTGTATTCCAGTTCGGTCGCCATGATCGCCGGCGTGTTGTGGCCGAAATTATTGGTCGCAATCAACATCGCCAGCTGGACACGGTTGGCCGTGATCGTTGGCGGCGGAACCGTCATCGCGAAGGCCGCCTCGTAGGCGCCCGCCGCGGCGATTGCGTGGTTGGCCGCTTCCTCACAATGGGCAGCGGTGCTTCTCATCCAGGTCAAGTGGGGCGTGACCGCAGCCACCACGGACGTCGACGACGGGCCCGTCCACGATCCGTCGATCAGGGCCGAGATCACCGACTGGTAGACCCCGGCGGCCGAGTGCAGTTCGCCGGCCAGCCTGTCCCACCCCGCTGCGGCGGCCAGCAGGGTCGCGGGCCCCGCGCCCGAGTACATCCGGCCGGAGTTTACCTCCGGTGGCAGGGCTCCAAAATCCATCACTGGTTCCTGTCTATCGCTTGCTTGTTCGGGCGCGCAATGCGCCGACTGGCCGTCACGGCATCCCTGGAACAGGGGCAACGCGGCCCGGCTGCGACCCTAAATCGTTTTTGTGACAAGGTGTTTGCGGCATTTGTTACGAAACCCATTGAAATCCCATGGCTTTCGTAACGTGGTGTAACACCACGTTAACGAATGGGAGTTCAGCGCTGCCTTGGGCCGTCGTATGTATGTCCTGTGAGTCGACGGCTGGTACCGAAGGCCAGCGGTTCTTGATCAATCAAATCCATTCGTGGATAGGTCTTTTGAAGAAAAGCCATTTTCGGTGACTTACGTCACGCAAACTAAAAACCATATATTCCAGTATTTTTGGCGAAGCGACCCATCTCAACTCGGGCGATGAAACACATAGAAAACGCATATCTGCGCAGCCTGCGAGGTGGAGCCCGCTAGGTAGCTCAGATTTGAGAACTCTATGAAGTTCGTGACAACTGCATGTGTTCTTTGCGAGAATCCAGGAACATGACAGCGATGGGATACGCAGGCAGCGAGCGGCCGCGGCAGGCCATTCTTGGGCAGCTGCCCCGGATCTACCGCGCCGATGGATCGCCGATCCGGGTTTTGCTGGTGGACGATGAGCCCGCGCTTACGAATCTGGTGAAGATGGCGCTGCATTACGAAGGCTGGGTTGTCGAGATCGCCCACAATGGGCGCGAAGCATTGGCAAAGTTCGACCGAGTCAACCCGGACGTGCTGGTACTCGACATCATGCTTCCCGACGTCGACGGGCTGAGAATTCTGCAGCGAATCCGCGAATCCGATGTGTACACACCCACGCTGTTTCTCACCGCACGTGATTCCGTCATGGACCGGGTCACCGGGCTGACCGCAGGTGCCGACGACTACATGACCAAACCGTTCAGTCTCGAGGAGCTGGTCGCCCGGCTACGCGGATTGTTACGCCGCTCAAGCCAACAGACCCCGCCCGCCGCCGAGGCTCTCAAAGTCGGCGATCTGCGTGTGGACACCGCCAGCCGGGAGGTCAGCCGCGACGGAACGCCGATCTCGCTGTCCTCAACCGAATTCGAACTGCTTCGCTTCCTGATGCGCAATCCCCGCCGCGCGCTGAGCCGCACCGAGATCCTGGACCGAGTCTGGCAGTACGATTTCGCCGGGCGCACCAGCATTGTCGATCTGTACATCTCGTACCTGCGGAAAAAGATCGACTCCGGCAGAGAGCCGATGATCCATACCGTCCGCGGTATCGGATACATGCTGCGGCCACCGGAATGACCGACGAGCGCAACACTCCCAGGGGGTTCCCCCGGTCGTTGCGCGGCCAGCTGTTAGTGGGGGTATTGGCAGTTGTCACAGTGGTTTTGGTGACTGTCGGTGTCGCATCGGTGCTCAGCCTGCGCGGCTACGTCACCACCATGACCGATGCCGAGGTCGCGAAATCCCTGCATGCCTTCAACAACTCCTACACCAGATACCGCAACGGCGAACATACTTCGGCACATCAAGGCGTTCCGCCGGTATCGCAAGCATTGCTGGAGTTCACCGGACAAACGCCGGGAAACCTCATCGCCCTGCTCCACGACGGCGAGGTGATCGGCTCGGCGGTGTTCTCCGAAGATGAACCACGCCCCGCGCCGGCCGACGTCGTGCGCGCCATCCAGGCGGAGAAATGGTACGACGGTCCGCCGCGCACCCTGAGGCTTGGCCGGCTGGGTTCCTACCGGGTCGACTGCCTGATCGAGGGATCCGACATCTTGGTCGTCGGGGTGTCGCAGACCCTCGGCGACCGGATCATCGCTCGCAAAAACCTCACCACCACAGCGCTTGTCGCGGCCGCTCTGATAGTCACCGCGGGACTCACCGTGTGGGTCGTCGGATATACCCTTCGCCCGCTACGCCGTGTCGCCGCGACCGCCGGGGAAGTCGCCGGGATGCCACTCGCCGGAGATGACCATCGGATCAGCGTCAGGGTGCGGCCGCAGGACACCGATCAGAACAACGAAGTGGGAATCGTCGGACATACCCTGAATCGGTTGCTGGACAACGTCGATAGCGCACTGGCGCATCGCGCCGACTCCGACATGCGGATGCGCCAATTCCTCACCGATGCCAGCCACGAGCTGCGAACGCCGCTGGCAGCGATCCAGGGATATGCCGAACTCACCCGGCAGGACAGTTCGGCGCTGCCACCGACCACTGAGTACGCGCTGGCCCGTATCGAGTCGGAGGCCCGCCGGATGGCCTTGCTGGTCGACGAATTGCTGCTGCTCTCCCGTCTGGGCGAGGGCGAAGATCTGCAGAACGAAGATGTTGACCTGGCCGACCTCGTCGTCAACGCGGTGAACGACGCGGCGGTCGCGGCACCGACCCACCATTGGATCAAAGACCTACCCGACGAACCGGTGTGGATTCGCGGCGACCATGACCGGCTACACCAGCTGGTGAGCAATCTGCTCACCAATGCCCGGTTGCACACCCCGCCCGGCGTCACGGTCACCACGGCCATCGCCTGCCACAGCTTCCGGTTGGAGGCACCCTATGCAGAACTCACCGTGGCTGACGACGGGCCCGGCATCGCTGCCGATCTACTCCCCCGGTTGTTCGAGCGATTCGTCCGCGCCGACCCGTCGCGAACCAACGGTTCAGGAATCGGACTTGGTTTGGCCATCGTGAGTTCAATCGTCAAGGCGCACCACGGCTCGGTCACCGCCGAATCCACCAAGGGCCGAACGGTCTTCCGGGTGCAGCTGCCGTTGATCGACCCCAGCGACCGGTAGCGCCTTCCGAGGTCAATGAGGCACACCAGACGCACGGTGCCGGCGAACATCAGGATGGCCGCAAAAGTGACCCTCAAGTCGTAAAGAAACTGTTAAGAGCCCCCGCTCCGGGTTGGGGGCGGGCATAGCCTCGGTCGTGTCCTCTTGCTGAGGTCAAGCTACTGTTGCCGAGAACGAGCAGGCAGCAATCGGTCATCGAGCGAAAGACGAATATGTCCGTGCTGATTTATCTCGTGCTGACTGCGGCGGTGTTCGCCGCGCTCGGCTTGACGCTGAAGTTGGGATCGTGAGCATCGCTAACATTGTCGGTCTAGTGCTGTCCGTCCTCATCGCACTCTTGCTCGGGGCGGCCCTGATGTTTCCGGAGCGGTTCTAGTGAGCGGCACCGTAGCGGGGCTGGTATTCCTCGCGCTACTTATTCTCGCGCTGGCCGTCGTGCACGTGCCGCTGGGCGACTACATGTACCGCGTCTACAGCAGCCGAAAGCATTCGCGCACAGAGAAATTCATTTACCGTCTGATCGGCGCCAACCCGGACTCGGAGCAGACGTGGAAAACGTATGCCCGTAGCGTGCTGGCGTTTTCGGCGGTCAGTGTGGTCTTCCTCTTCGTCCTGCAGCTCGTCCAGGACAAGCTGCCGCTGCATCTGCACGACCCGGCGACGAAGATGACTCCGGCGCTGGCGTGGAACACCGCCGTCAGCTTCGTCACAAACACGAACTGGCAGAACTACTCTGGCGAATCGACCATGGGCCATCTGGTACAGATGGCCGGCCTGACCGTACAGAACTTCGTGTCCGCCGCGGTGGGTATGGCCGTCGCGGTCGCGCTCGTCCGCGGGTTTGCCCGCCACCGCAGCAACGAACTGGGCAACTTCTGGGTGGACCTGACCAGGGGCACACTCCGCATCCTGTTGCCGATCGCCATTCTCGCCGCGATCGTGCTGATCGTCGGCGGGGCCGTCCAGAACTTTCACCTCAACGACCAGGTCGTCAGCACGCTGGCCGGTACTCAGCAGACCATCCCGGGCGGACCGGTCGCCAGCCAGGAGGCGATCAAAGAGTTGGGCACCAACGGCGGTGGCTTCTACAACGCCAACTCATCGCACCCATTTGAGAACCCGACGTCATGGACGAACTGGGTGGAGATCTTCCTGCTTCTGGTGATCAGTTTCTCGTTGCCGCGCACCTTCGGCCGCATGGTGAACAGCAAGAAGCAGGGCTATGCGATCGCGGCGATCGTCGCAATCATGGCCGTTTTGAGCGTTTCTTGCATGATGCTGTTCCAATTGCAACACCACGGCACCGTGCCCACCGCGGTCGGCGCCGCGACCGAAGGGACCGAACAGCGCTTCGGCGTTGCCGATTCCGCGGTCTTCGCCGACGCAACCACGCTGACGTCCACCGGGGCGATCGACTCGGTGCACGACTCCTACACCAGCCTGGGCGGCATGATGGAGATGTTCAACATGCAAATGGGTGAGGTCGCACCCGGCGGCACCGGCTCGGGTCTATACGGCATCCTCATCCTCGCTGTCATCACGGTGTTCGTCGCCGGCTTGATGGTCGGCCGAACACCGGAATACCTTGGCAAGAAGATCAATCCGCGCGAGATGAAGCTGGCCTCAGGCTATTTCCTGATCACCCCGCTCATCGTGCTGCTCGGCACTTCCATCGCGATGGCGCTGCCCGGTGAGCGCGCCAGTATGGCCAACACCGGGCCGCACGGCCTGTCCGAGGTGCTCTACGCATTCACCTCGGCGGCCAATAACAATGGCTCAGCGTTTGCCGGACTCTCGGGCAACACCGTCTGGTGGAATACGGCTCTGGGCTTGGCCATGGCCTTCGGCCGATTCCTACCGATGGTTTTGGTGCTCGCGCTGGCCGGTTCGCTGGCGCGACAGGGCATGACGCCCGAGTCGAGTGGGACCCTGCCCACCCACAAACCACAGTTCATCGGTCTGGTGGTGGGAGTGACGGTGATTCTGGTTGCCCTCACCTTCCTGCCCGCGCTGGCCCTCGGGCCGCTCGCTGAAGGGATCCACTGAAAAAGTGACGACCACAATCGATTCCAACGTACGCCGACGTGGCACCCACGCTCCTGGCGAGAAACTTCAGGGCGGGGTGCTCGACCCAGCCTTGCTGCTGAAGGCACTTCCGGACGCGCTGCGCAAACTCGATCCACGCACCCTGTGGCGCAACCCGGTGATGTTCATCGTGGAAATCGGCGCCGTCTGGTCGACGATCCTTGCGTTCAGCGAACAGAGTTGGTTCAGCTGGCTCACCGTGTTCTGGCTATGGCTCACAGTGATTTTCGCCAACCTCGCCGAAGCTGTCGCGGAGGGGCGCGGCAAAGCACAGGCCGACGCCCTGCGGAAATCGAAGGCCGACACCGTCGCGCACCGGCTGAAGAACTGGTCAGCGGGCGGCACGGACGCCACACCCGAAGAGATCGCGGCACCGTTGTTGCAACAGGGCGACTTCGTGGTGGTCACCGCGGGCCAGGTCATCCCCGGCGACGGCGATGTC